>Ga0302347_1003001_pt1 | contig 15805 bp, 12 predicted proteins | sample PhyWR1_FD_202178 | JGI IMG/M metagenome (GOLD analysis project Ga0302347, IMG submission 202178) | Leaf surface microbial communities from wheat plants in UC Gill Tract Community Farm, Albany, California, United States - DLSL W.R1 (v2)... | ecosystem: Host-associated > Plants > Phyllosphere >...
GGGCGGCGGAAATTTTGCGGGTACCGGTGGCCTGCTCGCATGCCTGGCCGGTCAGCAGTTCCACGGGTGCACCACGGCGCTTCCACTGTTCTTCACGGCTGCGCAAATCCGCCTCGCCACGGGCGTTATGCGCCATGTGCAAGGTGCCTTCGCGGCGCAATTGGCAATCGATGCTGTATTTGTCGACCAGGCTGAACACCAGCGACGGCGCCGCACCCAGCATGCGGTTGAGCTGGCTGCCCACCGCTTCGCCGAAACCGGCTTCGATCTCGTCCGGCGGGATCCACAGGCCCGCATTCACCAGCCCGACATTTCGCCCGGACCCGCCGTGGCCGGTGCGATGGGCTTCGAGCATGGCGACGCTTTTACCTTGTTCGAGCAGGTGCACAGCCGCAGACAAGCCGGTGATGCCGGCGCCGATCACGCACACATCCACCTTGACCTCGCCCTTGAGCGCGGCGCGGTCCGGCCGGCCTGGAGTGAGGTGTTCCCACAAACATGCTTCGCGCAGTGCCATTGCCAGACTCCGATGAGACCCAACAAACAACATTCTTGTCATTGCAAATCAAATGTGGAGCTGGCTTGCCAGCTCCCACATTGACCCCGCTCCGACTGGAGGAATCAGTCGAAGGTAATGCCCTGCGCCAGTGGCAGCTCCAGCGAGTAGTTCACGGTGTTGGTCTGGCGACGCATGTACCCGCGCCATGCGTCCGAACCCGACTCACGCCCGCCGCCGGTTTCTTTCTCGCCGCCGAACGCGCCGCCGATCTCCGCGCCGCTCGGGCCGATGTTGACGTTGGCGATCCCACAATCGCTGCCCACCGCCGACATGAATTGCTCGGCCTCGCGCACATCAAGGGTGAAGATGCACGATGACAGGCCCTGGGGAACCGCGTTGTTCAGGCGCAGGGCCTCGGCAAATTCGGTGTAACCGACCACGTAGAGAATCGGCGCGAAGGTCTCGGTGCATACCACGTCGCTTTGCTCGGGCATTTCGACAATCGCCGGCGACACGTAGTAGGCGTTGGGGAACGTGTCTTCCAGTTGGCGCTGGCCGCCAAACACTTTGCCGCCTTCGCTCAACGCCTGTTCCAGCGCGTCCTGCATGGCGTCAAAACCGTGTTTGTCGATCAGCGGGCCGATCAGATTGCCTTCCAGCGGATGGCCGATGCGCACCTTGGCATAGGCGGCCTTGAGGCGCGCGACGATATCGGCCTTGACCGACTCATGGGCGATCAACCGGCGCAGGGTGGTGCAACGCTGGCCGGCGGTGCCCACCGCACTGAACAGGATGGCGCGCACGGCCATGTCCAGGTCGGCACTCGGCCCGAGGATCATTGCGTTGTTGCCGCCCAACTCGAGGATGCTGCGGGCAAAGCGTGCCGCGACCTTGGGCGCCACTTCGCGGCCCATACGGGTGCTGCCGGTGGCGCTGATCAGCGCCACACGCGGGTCATCCACCAGGGCTGCGCCGGCGTCGCGACCGCCGATGATCACCTGGCTCAGGTACTCCGGGGCGCCATCGAAGGTTTTCAGCACGCGCTCGAACAAGGCCTGGCAGGCCAGGGCGGTGAGCGGGGTCTTTTCCGACGGTTTCCAGATCACCGCGTTGCCGCACACCAGCGCCAGGGCGGTGTTCCACGCCCACACGGCCACCGGGAAGTTGAACGCGCTGATCACGCCGACCACGCCCAATGGATGCCAGGTTTCACGCATGTGGTGGCCGGGACGCTCGGAGGCGATGGTCAATCCGTAGAGCTGACGCGAAAGGCCGACGGCGAAGTCGCAGATGTCGATCATTTCCTGTACTTCGCCCAGGCCTTCCTGAGTGATCTTGCCGGCTTCCCAGGACACGAGTTCGCCCAGGTCAGCCTTGTGCTGGCGCAGCGCATCACCCAACTGGCGCACCAGCTCGCCGCGACGCGGGGCCGGCACCTTGCGCCAGGCGTCGAATGCATGCTCGGCGCGACTGACCTGTTGCTCCACCTCGGCGGCACCTTGCCAGTGCACACGGCCGATCAGGCTGCCATCAATCGGCGAATGCACGGGCTGTTTACCTGCCTGGTACAGCGCCGGGTTCACCCCGAGACGATCAAGCAATGCGGCAACCATGGGTCACTCCTTCAATCTGCACACAAAAAATCGCGCCGCCACACGCACGGCCATTCAAACCCTATTTGTAGCTGGCCCAAGACTTGCCAACAAACGACGATTAGGCGAGATATCATTCCGTTTATTCATGCAAAGAATAAAAAGAGGCGTGCCGTGCTGAACAAACGCTATTTGCCCTCGATCACCGCTCTGCAGTGCTTCGAAGCGGCCACCCGCCACCTGAGCTTCACCCGCGCCGCCGAGGAGCTCAACCTCACGCAAAGCGCGGTGAGCAAGCAGGTGGCGCAGCTGGAAGAGTTGCTGCAACACCTGCTGTTTCGCCGCGTGCGCCGCCGCCTGCAAATGACCCCGGCGGGGGATCTGTACCTGGTGGAAGTGCGCAAGATCCTCACTCAGGTGGAGATGTCCACGCATTACCTGCGCTCCTACGGCGGCGAGACCGAAGTACTGCGCGTGTCCACGCCTTATACCTTCGGCGCGCGCTGGCTGGTGCCGCGCCTCAAGGGGTGGCGCCTGCGCCATCCGCAGATCCATCTGGACCTGTGCAACGAACAGGAACCGGACGAACTGCTGCAAGGCAAGGCCGACATGGCGTTCTACTTCGGCCAGGGCGCACGTCCCGGCACCGAGAGCCTGAAACTGTTCAGTGAAGAGCTGGTACCGGTTTGTTCGCCCGACAGCCTGCCCGCCCGCCCCTTTACCGACCCCACGCAACTGAGCGAGCTGGTGCTGCTGCAAAACGCGTCACGGCCCCAGGGCTGGCATGACTGGTTCGCCAGCCAGGGTTTCCATACCGAGCACAGCTACCATGGGCCGCGGTTCGACACGTTCTATATGTGCATCCGTGCGGCGCAGGTGGGGTGTGGCGTGGCGCTGTTGCCGCGTTTCCTGGTGGAGGAGGAATTGGCCGAGGGCAAGTTGGTGATTCCCTGGCAGCATGGGATGCCGAGCCTGGATGCTTACTATCTGGCGTATCCTGAGCATTCGGCGGAGGTGCCCAAGGTAAGAGAGTTTGTAAAGTGGATGATGGAGCAGGTTATTTAGTCGCCTGGAAAACCGCCATCGCAGGCAAGCCAGCTCCCACATTGGAATGCATTTTAACCTGTGGGAGCTGGCTGCCTGCGATGACGCCAATGGCCTCACTGAAAAAATCACTGGCAATCCCCCACAGGTCTATGCGCCACTAACCCCCTTCCTCAATTGTGCGTAAAGGCCGGCCTCCATCGCCGACCCGTCTGGAGATTCCCGTTATGAGCGAGAGTGATGCAGGCGGTGCTGCACAACTACCCGAACGTGGAAGTTGAATGGGAGTTTCGTTGCCGCAACAGCGAAGACCTGCGTCCGTACCTGGCAGAGATCCGCTACCAGATCGAGCGCCTCGCCGAGCTGAGCCTGAGCCCCGATCAACTGGGCTTTCTGGAACGCATCAGTTTCATGAAGCCGGACTTTTTGCGCTTTCTCGGGCTGTTTCGCTTCAACCTGCGCTACGTGCAGACCGGTATCGAAAACGGCGAGTTGTTTATCCGCCTGCGCGGGCCGTGGCTGCATGTAATCCTGTTTGAAGTGCCGATGCTGGCGATTGTCAGCGAAGTGCGTAACCGCTACCGCTACCAGAGCGTGATCCTCGAACAGGCGCGCGAGCAGCTGTATCGCAAGTTCGACTGGCTGACCGCCAACGCGAGCAGCGATGAGCTGGCGGAGCTGCAAGTGGCGGATTTCGGCACGCGCCGACGCTTTTCCTACCGCGTGCAGGAAGAAGTGGTGAGCGTGCTCAAGCACGATTTCCCGGGGCGCTTCGTGGGCACCAGCAACGTGCACCTGGCCCGCGAACTGGACATGAAGCCGCTGGGCACCATGGCCCACGAGTGGATCATGGCCCACCAGCAACTCGGCCCGCGCCTGATCGATAGCCAGATCGCCGCGCTCGACTGCTGGGTACGTGAATACCGTGGCCTGCTCGGCATCGCCCTGACCGATTGCATCACCACCGACGCGTTCCTCGGCGACTTCGATCTGTACTTCGCCAAACTGTTCGACGGTCTGCGCCACGACTCCGGCGACCCGGTGCAATGGGCCGAAAAAGCCATCGCCCACTATCACAAACTGGGCATCGAGCCGATGAGCAAGACCCTGGTGTTCTCCGACAGTCTGACGCTGCCAAAGGCGCTGGAGATATTCCGTGCGCTGCGCGGTCGCATCAATGTGAGCTTTGGTATCGGCACCAACCTGACCTGCGATATTCCAGGGGTGGAACCGATGAGCATCGTGCTTAAAATGACCGCCTGCAATGGCCAGCCCGTCGCGAAGATTTCCGATGAAGCGGGCAAGACCCACTGCACCGACCCTAATTTCGTCGCCTATTTGCGTCACGTTTTCAAAGTACCTGCCCTATCCAGCAAGGAGTGAACCATGCAAGCCGTACAGCGTGAAATTGCGCAGCAGCTCAAGGTCCAAGCACCGTTCAAAGACCAGGCGGCCCTTGAGGCCGAAGTGGCCAGGCGCATAACGTTTATCCAGGACTGCCTGCGCAATTCCGGGCTCAAGGCTCTGGTGCTGGGCATCAGCGGCGGCGTCGATTCCCTCACGGCGGGCCTTTTGGCCCAGCGCGCGATGCAGGAACTGCGCGCCAGCAGCGGTGACGAGGCCTACCGCTTTATCGCGGTGCGCCTGCCCTACGAAACCCAGTTCGACGAACTCGATGCCCAGGCCTCGGTGGATTTCATCAACCCGCATGAGCGTCACACCGTGAACATCGGCCCGGCGGTGAAGGCCCTGGCCACCGAAGTGTCGGCGTTTGAAGACAAGCCCGCCGCGTCCCGCGATTTTGTGCTGGGCAACACCAAGGCGCGCATGCGCATGGTGGCGCAATACACCATCGCCGGCGCGGCCGGTGGCCTGGTGATCGGCACCGACCATGCAGCGGAAGCGGTGATGGGTTTTTTCACCAAGTTCGGCGATGGCGCCTGCGACCTGGCCCCCTTGAGCGGGCTGGTGAAAAACCAGGTACGCGCGATTGCGCGGCACTTCGGCGCGCCAGAGTCGCTGGTGGAGAAAGTACCGACGGCGGACCTTGAAGACTTGTCGCCGGGCAAACCGGATGAGGCGTCACATGGCGTGACCTATGCCGAGATCGATGCGTTCCTGCACGGTGAGCCCGTGCGCGAAGAGGCGTTCCGGATCATCTGCGAGACGTATCGCAAGACCGAGCACAAGCGGGTGATGCCGTTCGCGCCGTGAGGTAGACCGCTATCGCAGGCAAGCCAGCTCCCACATTTGACCGCATTTTCCTGTCGGAACCCGGTCAAGTGTGGGAGCTGGCTTGCCTGCGATAAACGATAACGCGGTCCTACTTGAGCACCACCGCGCCTTTCATCATCGAATTATGCCCAGGGAACGAGCAGAAGAACTCGTACTCGGTACCCGCCGCCAGCTTGGACACATCGAAAGTCACCGAGTCTTTTTCACCCGCGCCGATCAGCTTGGTGTGCGCGATGATGCGGGTGTCACCCTCTTTCAGGTAGCCCTTGTCGATACCGGCCGCCATGCCGTCGCTGGCAACGGCCGGCATGTCGGCTTTGGTGGTGAGCACCCAGTTATGCCCCATCACTTGCTTTGGCAGGCTGCCCGAGTGCTCCAGGTTAACCGTGAAGGTCTTGCAGCTTTTGTCGATGGTGATTTCCTTGGTGTTGAAGGACATCTGATCGGTGGAATCAACAGTGACCGCGCACTCTGCTGCAAGCAATTGGCCGCTGGCCAGAGTCAGCAGGGAAACAGCAACGATTTTGGCAAACATGTGAATCTCCATGGCAAGGTTTAAAACGTGTAATGCGGTAAAGGGTGCCTCAGACAGGCTCGAATTCTTATGATCTGCACCGGCAGATTGTATACAACTTTAGGCTATCAGACTGATCAGCACAATCAGCCAGCCGCCAACCGCGCCGCTAAGCTGCTACCATAGCGACCCAAAGGCAGCTGCGCGCCGCCCCCCTCACCTTCGACCCTAGAGGATCGCCCATGGCCAAACCTAATTACTCCTTCGCCAAACGTCAGAGAGACTTGGCCAAGGAACAGAAGAAAGAGGAAAAACTGCAACGCAAGAAAGCCGCTGCAGACGAAGAAGCCGGCGGCGTAAACCCGGATGCAGATGCTGAAGTAACGAGCGACGAGAGCGAAACACCAAAAGATCCGGCTGAATAAGTATTCCCCATGCTGTGGCAAGCAGGCTTGCCACAGTCATTCCAGCGGCATCACCGTCACCCGCACCTCCGGGTCATGGCTCCCCCCTCCCAGAATCACTCCCCGCAACGGCGACACGTCGGAGAAATCCCGGCCCCAGGCCAGGGTGATATGTTCCAGTGCCGGCTGCACATTATTCGTCGGATCAAAATCGACCCAGCCCGACACCGGGCAAAACACCGAAACCCACGCGTGGGACGCATCGGCGCCGATCAGCCGTGGCTGGCCGGGCGGCGGCTGGGTGAGCAGGTAGCCGCTGATGTAGCGTGCCGGCAGGCCGCGCGAGCGCAGGCAGGCGAGCATCAGGTGGGCGAAGTCCTGGCACACGCCGCGCCGACGCTCCAACACTTCCACCAGCGGCGTGGCGACCTGGGTGGCCTCGGCATCGAACGTGAACTCGCTGAAGATTTTTTCCATCAATGCCTGCACGCCCACCAGCAACGGCGCGCCGGGCGGGAAACAGCTGGCAGAGAACTCGACGAACGTTTGTTTGAGGTGCACGTAAGGCGATTCGAACCGATAGCGACAGGCTTCGATGCGCTCTGGCGACAGCGGCTGGCTGCGGTAGGCCAGGCTGTCACGGGTGTGGTCCCAGGCCGGAGACTGCCGAAAATCCAGCGCCGGCCGGGCCAGCACTTCCACGCTCAGGCTGGCATTGACCAGCAATTCATCGTGAGGCCGCTCAAACGCCAGCCGAGTGATCGGGTTGCCGAACACGTCCAGCTCATCGCGCCGCGAGGACGGCTCGGGGCTGATGTCCAATTGCTGCGAGCTGCAACGCTGCCAGGCGCAGGGCCGCGGCCACAGGTGGGCCAACTGCTGGGCCAGGGACACCGGGCTGTCGTAGTGGTAATGGGTATCGTGAAAAATCTGATAGCGCGCGCTCATTACACCGACACCGTTTGCTGGCTGACATCATCCACATGGGCAAAATGGCGCAGGGCCAGGCGATCCGATACCTGCCCGCTCTCATCGGCGACCGCCTGCAACAGGTCGGCCAAGCCGTTCAGTGCGGCGCGCACGCCGGGTTCGCCGAACAGCGGGTTCTCCAGGCACGCCAGGTCGAAACGCGCCAGGCGCTCCACCAACGGAGCCAGGCCGGTTTCGCGCGGCACGCCGAAGTCGTCGTTCAAGCGGCGCAAGGTACGGCTCACCAGTTTGAGCTGGAACAGCACCGCGTGGGGGTTTTGCTCATCGAGCAGTAACAGGTCGAGCACCGGGATCAACTGCGGCACCGCCAGGTAGCGCGAGCGGTAGGTGATGCTGCTGTTGCCCAGCTCCAGCAACCACTCAAGCCCGGCCTGATCGAACACCGCCACGCCGCGCAGGAACGCTGCCAGGCTGCTGCTCAGAAACTGCAGGCGCTCGATGCGTCGCCCCATCATCAGAAAGCGCCAGCCTTCGTCGCGTGTCATGTCGTCCAGAGCAAAGCCGGACAGCGCCGCCAGGGACATCACCAGGCGGTTGAGGAAGTCCAGCAGCTCGCCGACATCCGCAGCGTCGCGTTCCAGCGCCATGGCTTCGCGCTGCAGCTCCACCAGCGCCTGCCAGTTCTCGCGGGACAATTTGCCGCGCACCTGAGACGCCGCCCACTGCAAGCGTTGCAGGTTGGCGCGCAGGCTCGACGGCCAGTCATCCCCCAACAAGGCCGCGAGCAGGCGCTGCGGCAACTCGCCCTCCTCCGGCAGCAGGCGCAGGTTTTCTCCCAGCTCCACCGCCGCCTGCAAGGCCAGTGGGTCGTCGCCGTCGACATAGCGCGCGAGCACGATGCGCAACCAGCGCGCGCTGTTATCGCAGCGCTCGCAATAGCGGCCGAACCAGAACAGGTTTTCCACCACGCGCGAAGGCAAATAGGGGTCTCGGCGCACCAGGTCATGGGCGCCAATCGTGCGTTGCGCGCGCCACAGTTCGCCACCGGCGGCGCGTTCGCCGAGCACCCAGGTGTCCTTGCTCGCGCCGCCGCGTTGCATCGACACCACTTCGGCGTCGGCATCGGCCGCCACGCGGGTAAGGCCGCCGGGCAACACGCGATAACCGTCTTCGCTGGCAACGGCGTACACGCGCATGCCGATGGCGCGGTGTTGCAGGTGATCGTCAACGGTGTGCCACACCGGCGCCTGGGACAGCTGCGCCAGCTCCTGGGCAACGTAGGCGTAGGGCCGCGCGCGCATGCGCTCGGCCAGGGCCTGGCGCTGCGCGGGGTTGAGGTCGCGACCGAAGACCGGGGCGAAACTCTGCGAAGGAAACGCCGGTTTGATCAGCAGCTCGGGCAGTTTCTCCAGGGCTTCGGCCAGCACCGGCGCCTCGCCGCACCACCAGGTGGCAATCGACGGCAGGATCAGCGTTTCGCCGAACAGAAACTCGTTGATCTTCGGCAAAAAACCCAGCAGCCCCGGGGACTCCAGCACGCCACTGCCCAGGGCATTGGCCACCAGCACATTGCCCTGGCGCACGGCGTCGAGCAGGCCGGGCACGCCGAGGGCCGAGTCGGTGCGCAGCTCCAGCGGGTCGCAGAAGTCATCGTCCAGGCGGCGCATGATTGCGTGCACCCGGCGCAGGCCGCTGAGGGTCTTGAGGAACACGGTACTGTCGCGCACGGTCAGGTCGCCGCCTTCCACCAGCGGATAGCCAAGCTGGCGGGCCAGGTACAGGTGTTCGAAATAACTTTCGTTGAAGCGCCCCGGGGTGAGCAGCACGATCAGTGGCGGCTGGTTGTCGCCCGGTGCCTGGCGCGCCAGGGTTTCCTGAAGCGTGCGAAAAAAACCGGTGAGGTGCTGCACTTGCAGATCGCGGTACAGATCCGGAAAGGCGCGGGACACGATGGTGCGGTTTTCCAGGGCATAACCGGCGCCCGAGGGTGCCTGGGTACGGTCGGCCGTCACCCACCAGCGACCATCGGGGGTGCGCGCCAGGTCCACCGCGTACAGGTGCAGGAACGCGCCGTCGGGCGGCTGGATGCCTTGGCACGGCCACAGGAAATTGTTATGCCCGAATACCAGCTCGGCCGGCAGCAGGCCTTCGGCGATCAGGCGTTGCGGGCCGTACAGGTCGGCGAGCACGGCATTGAGCAGGCGCGCACGCTGGGCGATACCGGCCGCCAGGTGCTGCCATTCATCGGCGGCCAGCACATGGGGCAGCAGGTCCAACTCCCACGGACGGTCGGCGCCTTTGGGGTCGGCGTAGACGTTGTAGGTCACGCCGTTTTCCTGGATCTGCCGGGTGAGCAGCGCCTGACGCTGAGCCAACTGGTTGGGCGTGCTGCGTTGCAGATGGTCGAGCAGGCGCTGCCAATGGGCACGCACGGCGCCGCTGTCATCGAGCAGTTCGTGGTAAGTGCCCGCGGTCAGCGGGTAACGGTCGAGCAAATCGGACATGGAACGCTCGGCAGAGGCAAAGGGGAGTCAGTGTAATTCAAACTTGCCGCAATCCAATGTGGGAGGGGGCTTGCTCCCGATGGCGGTGGATCAGTCACTTATGTATCGGCTGATGTACCGCGATCGGGAGCAAGCCCCCTCTCACATGTTGAACTGCATTCAGTCATTTTTATTGGGGAAGCGGCGCAGATCCAACGTCATCGGCAATTCATCGTTGAGCACCACAGTCGGCACCGTGAGCTTTCCTGGCGTATGGCCCAGGCGGAAAAACCGCGCCATGCGCCGGCTTTCAGCCTCATTGGCATTCACCGGCAGGCTGTCGTAGTTGCGCCCGCCCGGATGGGCGACGTGGTACTGGCAACCGCCCAGGGAGCGTTGCATCCAGGTGTCGAGCAGGTCGAACACCAGCGGTGCGTGCACTGCGATGGTCGGTTGCAGGCAGGTGGCCGGTTGCCAGGCGCGATAACGCACCCCGGCGACGAACTCGCCGACGCGGCCGGTGGGCTGCAGGGGCACGGCAATACCGTTGCAGGTCAGCAGGTAGCGCTGCGGCGCTAGACCGGTCAACTTCACTTGCAGGCGCTCCAGTGACGAATCCACATAACGCACCGTGCCGCCCACCGCGCCTTCCTCGCCCAGCACATGCCAGGGCTCCAGGGCCTGGCGCAGTTCCAGCTCGATGCCGCTGACGGCATAGTCGCCGACTTTGGGGAAACGGAACTCCAGGTGCGCGGCAAACCACTCGGTGCGCAGTGGGTAACCGGCGGTGTTGAGCTCGTCGATCACGTCGGCAAAGTCCTGCGCGATAACCTGCGGCAACAGGAAGCGGTCATGCAGCTCGGTGCCCCAGCGCACCAGTTTCGCCGGCGCGTAAGGCTCACGCCAGAAGCGTGCGACCAGGGCGCGCAGCAGCAATTGCTGGGTCAAGCTCATGCGCGCATGGGGTGGCATTTCGAACGCGCGCAGTTCCAGCAGGCCCAGCCGCCCGGTGGCGCCGTCCGGTGAGTAGAGTTTGTCGATGCAGAATTCAGCGCGATGGGTGTTGCCCGTCACGTCGATCAGCAGGTTGCGCAGCAGACGGTCGACCAGCCACGGCGGGCATTCTTCGCCCGGTGCGGGCATTTGCGCAAAGGCGATTTCCAGCTCGTACAACGCGTCGTTGCGCGCTTCGTCCACCCGTGGCGCCTGGGAGGTCGGGCCGATAAACAGCCCGGAAAACAGGTACGACAACGACGGGTGATTGTGCCAATAGCTGATCAGGCTGCGCAGCAGGTCGGGCCGGCGCAGGAACGGCGAGTCCTTGGGTGTCGCGCCGCCGAGCACGAAGTGGTTACCACCGCCGGTGCCGGTGTGGCGCCCGTCGATCATGAATTTTTCGGTGGTCAGACGGGTTTGCCGTGCCTCTTCGTAGAGGAATTCGGTGCGCTCCACCAACTCGTTCCAGGTGGCGGACGGCTGTACGTTGACCTCGATCACCCCGGGGTCGGGCGTGACGCGAAAGTTGCTCAGGCGCGTATCGGCCGGCGGCTCGTAACCTTCGAGCAACACCGGGCACTGCAGCTCATCGGCGGTGGCTTCAATGGCGGCCACCAGCTCCAGGTAATCCTCAACCCGTTCCAGCGGCGGCATGAACAGGTACAGCCGCCCTTCACGGGCTTCGGCGCACAGCGCGGTGCGCGTCAGCCAATCGGCGGACTCGTCCACCTCGGGCACACGCTCATCACTGGGCGCGGGTTCGCCGTGCTGGTGCAGTTGAGCGGTGGTGGGTAACTCCGGCAGGTCCTGGTTGGGGTCGGTGGGGTGCACAAACGGGTACTCGGCCGCCGTGACCCAGGGTTGCGAGGCCAGCGGCAAGCGGTAACCCAACGGCGAATCGCCCGGCACCAGGCGACAGTGGCTGTCGCGCAAATACCAGCGCCCGCTCTGCCAGCGATCATTGGCAGCGGTGCGCGCCAGCGGCAGCACCTGGCCGATGACTTTATCCAGGCCCTGAGCGAATACCTTGCGCAGGCGTTCGCGTTCCAGCTCGTCGCTCAAACGCGGGTCCTGGGCAGTGACGTTCTGCGGCAGCGCCCCTTCGCGCCACAGGTAGTAGAAGTTGTCTTCGAAGGCCGGGAACACGAAGCGCGCCGGCAATTTCAGGCGTTCGGCCACACTGGCCAGGAAACGCCCGGCCATCTCGCTGTCGGCACCATAACTCTGCTGCTCATCGGCGATCAGCGCGCTGTCGTGCCACATCGGCACGCCATCGCGGCGCCAGTAGCAGTTGAGCGACCAGCGCGGCAGTTGCTCGCCGGGGTACCACTTGCCCTGGCCGAAATGCACCAGGCCCTGAGGCGCGTAGTGTTGGCGCATGCGCTGGAACAGTTCGGCGGACAAACGCCGTTTGTCCGGCCCCAGGGCGGCGGTGTTCCACTCGGCGCCGTCGGGGTCGTCGATGGAGACGAAGGTGGGCTCACCGCCCATGGTCAGGCGCACGTCGTGCGTGAGCAGGTCGCTATCGATCTGCTGACCCAGGGCCTGGATCTCCTGCCACTGTGCTTCGGTGTAGGGTTTGGTTACCCGTGGGGCTTCCCAGATGCGCTCCACTGACATCTCATGGGTGAATTCACAGCCGCACGGCTCCACCAGCCCACTGATCGGCGCGGCGGACGATGGATCGGGACTGCAGGCCAAGGGGATATGGCCCTCACCGGCGAACAGGCCGGAGGTCGCATCCAGGCCGATCCAGCCGGCGCCGGGCAGATACACCTCGCACCAGGCGTGCAGGTCGGTGAAGTCCACCTCGGTGCCGGACGGGCCATCGAGGGCCTTGACGTCTGCCGTGAGCTGGATCAGGTAACCGGACACAAACCGCGCGGCCAGCCCGAGGTTGCGCAGCAATTGCACCAGCAGCCAGGCCGAATCGCGGCAGGAACCGGAGGCGTTCTGCAGGGTGAATTCAGGGGTCTGCACACCCGGCTCCATGCGGATCAGGTAACCGATATCGGCGGCCAGGCGCTGGTTGAGGCCCACCAGAAAATCCACCGCCGGCAAGGGCGTGCGGTCGATACCGGCCAGGTAGGCGGCAAACGTTGGCGTCAGCGGCAGCGTTTCCAGGTACGGCGCCAGCTCGCGCTGCTCATCGGCGGCGTAGCTGAAGGGGATGTTCTCGGCGTAGGGCTCAAGGAAAAAGTCGAACGGATTGAACACCGCGATTTCGGCGACCAGGTCGACTTCGATGCGCAGCTCGGTGGTTTTTTCCGGGAACACCAGACGCGCCAGGTAATTGCCCTGGGGGTCCTGCTGCCAATTGATGAAGTGCTGCTCGGGCTGCACGTTGAGCGCGTAGGACAGGATCCGCGTGCGGCTATGGGGTGTGGGGCGCAAACGCACGATCTGTGGGCCGAGTTCGACAGCGCGGTCGTAGCGGTAATGCGTAACGTGGTGCAACGCGACATGAATCGACACGGCGGCCTCCTGCGAGCCAGAGCATGGGAACAACGCGCGCAAGACTTATGCCAGCGCGGCGGTCATTGCGCTTTCTCAATGGACCCGGTGCAGTACAGCACCAAAACGGCGCCGATGGGTGAATCGTGGTGCGGGCGCTGCACGTATTTGTGGCGCCCGTGTGGGGATCAGTGGTGAATCTACCCAACTAGCGGGCTTTGCGGGTGGCGATCGTGGGCAGCACCGCCCACGTCAGCGCCAGGCCGCCGAAAAAGGAATACTTGAGGTTGTCTTCCAGCGGCAGATGCGGGAAATAGCTGTCGACCACCAGCGGGACGGCGAACACCAGGCTGAATACCGCCGCGAAAATCGCGCCCATAAAGACCGGAAAATACTGCGCCAGAAAACGGCGATGACTGAACTGACGCCTTCGCGAGCAAGCCCGCTCCCGAAGGCGATTCGTTGCACGCGCTGAACATATTTATGGCGCGCGTGCGAGGCTGGGGGGGCGTGAATCTACCCATTCAGCGAGCTTTGTGCCTGGCGCTCTTGGCTTCACGCAGGTGACGGATTTCCCGTAGCTGACGACGCATTTCCCGATGACGCTTACTGTTGAGCAACAGCAGTCCCAGCATTGGAAACAGTAACCCAATGACATAGGCAGCCATATGGGGCCGATAGCCATAGGTTGGTAATACGATCAAAAAACACACCGCGTAGAAGGCGACGATGGCCCAAACGCCCCAGGCTCTCCCCCGGATCATGAAGAAGTGACTGACCGCCAAGAGCAGCCCCAAGACTACCGCCGCCACAAAGGAGTAACGCGCTCGCTCTGGTTCACCGCGGAAAAAGGTACTGGATGCCAATGAAATGGCAGCGGACAGGGAAAAACAGGCAAGGAAAAATGCACAAATAAACGCAGGGAAGTAGTCAGCCAAAAAAGCTTTTAACGAGACTTGACGCACCATCACTCAAGCTCCTCGTACAACCCTACTGCGATGGTTCGAATGTTGCCGGACACTGCACTGCCGGTGAAACCAATGGCGGCACCGAGGGAGTCCCTGATCTGCGTAATAGTCGCGTGATTGATCTCGGTCGCCGAATAGCGCTTCACCAACTCACCGGAGCGCTGGCGCAACTTCAGCAGCTTATTGCTCAGGCTTGGGTCTTTCAGGCTTAGCAACTCTTTGGTGAGCGCCTTGCGTTGCTGGCGAGTCAGACCCTTGGACAGCTCGTACCAGCTTCTACCGGTCGTTGCTTTTCGAGCCTGCAACAGTCGAACAGTCGTCAGGGTAGAGGCGCCGGCGCCCAACAGCGAGGCCGCGTCCAATACTGGCATCGCATAGCGATACCATTCCTCGTTGTCCATATCGTCGTTGGCGGTCGGGTCGTTGAGTTCGTTGAACGTTCTCATGCCTCCAACCACGCACTGCGCGGTACTGGCCGCCGCAGCGGTGGCGCCCAGCCCCGCCACCACCAAGCTCGCGCCACCCGTGAAGGGTACGGCGACAGTGCCGCTGAACACCACAATCCAACCCAGAATCGCGCCGGCACAAGACAATGTCGTATTGACGGCCTCCCCCACGAGTCGAGACTCACGCGGATTGTTGGTCACCTGATCGGCAAACTGCGCGGGGGCTATGTACTTCTGCGCCTCACGCAAAATGATGCGCTTGGGCTTGATGCTGCAGATGGGCTTGAATTCGCGCAGCGTCACGACATTAAAATCAGCGTCGATGTACACGACACCCGCGCCGACGATGCCGGGATCGCCATCGATGGCCGCAAACAGGCGGGGCAGATTGAGTTGGCTTTCGATGCGCTGGCGGGCCAGGAACCGGGAGCGGTTGAAGTCCATGCCGATGTTGAGCAAGGGGTTGCTCATGGGGTGATCTTCCTTGATATAGGTGGTGACTGAACTGGCGCTTTCGCGGGCGAGCCCGGCTCCCACATTTGGCCGCATTCCAAATGGAGAACGCGTTCAAATGTGGGAGCGGGCTTGCTCGCGAAGGCGATTGCGCACCACCTTAACAAACAGGCTACCCACCGACTAGAAAGCAAAACGCCAGCACGAGGCTGGCGTTTTGCATATTCAGGCTGCGATCAACGCGGCACTACGGGCTTGCGCGTTGGCTTGCCGCCTTTGCCCTTCGCCGCATCCGTGCGTTCCTTGGCCGCCTGCTTGTTGCGCGCTTGCGCGGCGGCCTTGGCCTGTTCGCGCTTGTCCCAGGGGTTGCTGCCGTCGCTGCCACGGGGCGGCAGGCCGGTGTGCTGGGTGAGGATCCTGGTGGTGGTTTCCTTGGCGACCTTATGGCTGCCGGCCGGCGTCGAGTTCTTGCGACGCGCGCTCTGGTAGCTGTCGGTACTCGGCTGGTGCAGCGGGATCAACTGGTCCTTGCCCGACCCGATCAGGTCGGCGCGGCCCATGCGGGTCAAGGCTTCACGCAGCATCGGCCAGCCTTTCGGGTCGTGGTAGCGCAGGAAGGCCTTGTGCAGACGGCGTTGTTCTTCGCTCTTGACGATAGTCACCGCGTCGCTCTTGTAGGTGACCTTGCGCAGCGGGTTCTTGCCCGAGTGATACATCGCAGTGGCGGTGGCCATCGGCGACGGGTAGAACGCCTGCACCTGGTCGGCGCGAAAGCCATTGCCCTTGA
>Ga0302347_1003009_pt1 | contig 15756 bp, 18 predicted proteins | sample PhyWR1_FD_202178 | JGI IMG/M metagenome (GOLD analysis project Ga0302347, IMG submission 202178) | Leaf surface microbial communities from wheat plants in UC Gill Tract Community Farm, Albany, California, United States - DLSL W.R1 (v2)... | ecosystem: Host-associated > Plants > Phyllosphere >...
GATACAGCATGGCCAGCACCAGCCCGAACAGGGCCATGCCGGCGAACGCCCAACGCCAGCCCAGATGCTGCGCCAATGCGCCGCCCAAGGCCATGCCCAGCACCGAGCCGAACATCCCGCCGGCCATAAAGGCACCGGCCAACGTCGAGCGCATGTCGCGAGGAAACACCGCTACTACCACGGCAATGCCGACACTGCCGTAGGCTGCCTCGCCGACGCCGACCAGGAAGCGTGCGATGAACATCTGCGGGTAGTTTTCTGCCAAGGCGCACCCGAGGGTCGCCAGGCTCCACAGCACGGCCATCAGCACCAGGCTGCGCACCCGGCCGAACCGGTCGGCGAGCAGCGACAGCGGGAAGGTCAAGAGGCCGACCATCAGCGCAACAATGCCGCTGAGCAGGCCGAGCTGGCCGTCGGTCAGCGCCCATTCGGCTTTGAGCAGCGGGAACACCGCGTTGAGTACCTGACGCGACATGTAGTCGGAGATCAACAGGCCGAAGGTCAGCGCGAAAACCACCCAGGCATAACGTCGGGGCACGCTGTGGGCGGTTTCGGTAGCGCAATCTTCGGCACTGGCGAGGTAGGTGGCCATGTTGCCTCCTTGGGAGTGGGACTTGAATGTCGCTTTTGTTGTTATAGGTAACAGCCAGAACTGATGTTGCGCTTGGGGCTTCTTCGCGGGCGTGCCCGCGAAGCGCCAGGGCGTGCTTCGTCAGGTACGCTGCGGCACGCCTTTCTCACCGGGCTGGCGGTTGGGTGCCATGCCGTTGCGTTCGAGGGTCTGCTCGACGCTGTGGTACTGCTGCCCGATACGGTAAATGGCGCGGGCCTCTTTGCCGTTGGCAATCTCACGGCCCAGTTCGTGGGCCACGCGCACGGTCTGCTGGATCTGCTGCACCGAGGTGAAGCGCTTGCCGTGTTGGTCGATGATGGTGTCTTCGTTGCCGCAGCGCGGGTGCAAGCCCATGGCCAAGGCCATGGTGTTGAACGGCAGGACGTTCTTCAGCAGCGATTCGGCAGTCAGGGTGCAGCCGTCTGGCGCACGGTGGATGAAGTTGAAGAAGTTGAACGGGTTGGGGCCATCGAAGCCGCCACCAATACCGATCCAGGTCAGGTTCAGCGGGCCCATGTAGTCGCCGCGACGGACGATGCGCTCAAGCGTTTCCAGGGCATGCATGCCGGTCAGCTGAAAGTGCGGCTGGATGTTGCTGGCCTGCAGGCGGCGCAAATGCTCGCGGACCCAGGCCGGGCCGGCCGGTACGGTCATCTCGCTGTAGGCGGCGTGGATCGCCGGGCTGGCCAGCGAGGTGCCTTCGAGGTACTGCGGGTACAGCAACTCCATGATGTTCATCTGCGTGGTGTTGATGGCCACGGTCACCTGATCGGGCCGCGGCGTCAGTTCGGCGAGCATGTGCCGGGTGTCGTCCGACAGCCATTTGGCGGCCTCGCCTTCGCCTTCCGGGGCGAAGGAAATCGAGCCGCCGACCTGGATGATCATGTCCGGCACCGCTTCGCGCACCCCGGCGATCAGCTCATTGAATTTGGACAGCCGTTTGGAGCCTTTGCCATCCAGCTCACGCACGTGCAGGTGCAGCACGGTAGCGCCTGCCTCGAAGCAGTCGACGGCCTTCTGCACCTGCTCGTCCATGGTCAGCGGAATGTCTTCAGGGAAATCTTCGGGCATCCACTCCGGGCCATAGGGGGCCACGGTGATTACCACCTTTTCCATGTTTTCCGGGTGCAACGAATCGTCGAAGAATTGCATGCTGTAGTCCTCGCTATTGTTATTGTGCGGTTGCCGCCAATGGCGGCAGCAGGCTTAAAACGTGGGGCTGCCCTGGATGCCGGCGCGCTCCATCTTGCGGTGGCACGGCGGGTAGTCCATGACCGCGTAGTGCTGGGTACTGCGGTTGTCCCAGATGGCTACGCTGTTGGGCTTCCAGCGCCAGCGCACCTGGTACTCGGGCAGGTAAGCCTGGCTGATCAGGTAGCGCAGCAGGTCGCTGGCGCCGGGGTTGGCATCCTGGCCAAAGCGCACCCGCTGCGGGGTGTGGTAGTTGCTGAAATGGGTGGTGAAGGCGTTGACGAACAGCACCTGCTCACCGGTATCCGGGTGGGTGCGTACTACCGGGTGCTCGGCATCCGGAAACTGCGCCCTGAGCGCCAGGCGCTTTTCCATCGGCATGGCGGCGCCGAAGCTGGCTTCGATGCTGTGGCGGGCCCGCAGGCCTTCGATCCTGGCTTTCACATCGGCGGGCAGGTTGGCAAAGGCCAGGACCATGTTCGCCCACAAGGTGTCGCCACCCACCGGTGGGCATTCGATACAGCGAAGAACGCAGCCCATGGGCGGTGAATCGCGCCAGGTGGCGTCGGTATGCCAGGCATTTTCATAGCGGTCGTTGGGCTGATCCGGGCGCTTGTAGATCCGCACCAGGCCCGGGTGTTCAGGGTCGCTGCCGGCAACCGGGTGATCCTCCAGTTCGCCGAAGCGACGGGCGAAGGCCACATGCTCGGCGCGACTGAAGTGCTGGTCGCGCAGGAACAGCACACGGTGCTGGAGCAACTGCTGGCGTAGCTGGGCGAACAGGTCGTCGTCATGGATCGCGTCGGCCAGGTTGACACCCCTCACCTCGGCCCCGATCGCGCAGGTCAGTTGTTCGATGTGCATGCAGTTGCCCTCTTCAGATGACGAAGATCGACGAGCCGGTGGTCCTGCGGGCTTCAAGGTCGCGGTGCGCCTGAACCGCATCCTGCAAGGCGTAGTGCTGGTTGATTTCGATACGAATGCGGCCGCTGCTGACATGGTCGAACAACTCGCCCGCCAGGTCGGCCTTTTCTGCCGGGTCGGCGATGAAATCGGCCAGGGCCGGCCGGGTCAGCTGCAGCGAGCCCTTGATCGCCAGCAACTGCGGGTCGAACGGCGCGATGCTGCCCGACGCGGTGCCAACGCAGACCATAAGGCCGCGGCGCTTGAGCGAATCCAGCGAGCCGCTGAAGGTGTTCCTGCCGACACTGTCGAACACCACGTTGACCCCTGCCCCATCGGTCAGTTCGCGCACGCGACTGGCCACGTCTTCGAAGCTGTAGTCGATGACGTGGTTGCAACCATGGGCGCGCGCCACCTCGGCCTTGGCCTCGGTAGAGACGGTGCCGATCACGTTCAGCCCCAGCAACCGCGCCCACTGCGCGACGATCAGGCCTACGCCGCCAGCGGCAGCATGCAGCAGTACGCTGTCACCGGGTTTGAAGTCATACAGCCGGCGCAGCAGGTAGGCTGCCGTAAGGCCGCGCATGGTCATGGCGGCGGCCGTCTCGAAGGCGATGGTTTCCGGCAGCTTGATCAGCGCAGCGGCGGGCACCAGGCGCTCGGTGCAGTAGGCACCCAGGGTATTCAGGAACCCGGTGTAGGTCACCCGGTCACCCACCTCGACTTGCGTCACGCCCGCACCCAGCGCCTCGACCACGCCCGAGGCTTCCACGCCAATGCCATTGGGCAGCGGAATCGGGTAGGTGCCGTTGCGGAAGTAGGTATCGGCGTAGTTCAGGCCCACCGCTACCTGGCGCAAGCGCACTTGCCCCGGACCCGGGTCGCCGACCTCGGCGTCCTCGTAGCGCAGTACCTCGGGGCCACCGGTCTGATGGAAACGTACGACTTTGGACATGCTTGTCTCTCCAATCATCGATCTGGACGCCAGGCGTCAGTGCTGGGTGACTGGACTTTATGCCCTTGGCAAGCGGGGTGCTTCGCATCGGACGACAGCGGATTAGCATTTGATGACAGCGGCCGTTATGACCTTGTGATTAGCCGGAACAGAACTGAGCCCTGCAGTGTTTGTACGGGTCCAGATGCTTGAACGCAGCCAATCTGACGAGGTGAACCATGACCATCGAAGCAGAGACTCTCGCTCAACTGACCCAGGCGCTGAGGGCCCAGGGTGCAAGGCGTATCGCCGACCTCACCTTCATCCGCGCGCCCTATCGTTGCGACCACCGTTGGGTGTGCAACATCGTACGTCGACAAGGAACGCGCTGAACCGTCAATTATTGATGAGCCTGCTTGATGCTTATCCATGGCACGACTAATACTTAGGTCTCTGCCTGGGGAGGCACGAAACATGCAACCAAGATTCGTTATCGTTCCGGCTGTGCCCATCGAGAAGGAGTCGTTTCGCGTGGCGGGCCGGTATTACGCCGCTACCGTCTGCGGGGGATTCGACATTTACGACAACCACGCCAAGGAAAGGCTCAAACCCAGCTACTCGAGCAAGACGGACGCGCAGTTGCGCTGTGAGCAGATGAACAAGCGGGGTGATATCGGGTGATGCAGGCCCGGTAGCACTCGGTTCCCTGAGCAAGGTGGACACCACCGCGTTCATGAGCTGCGCCGAGTGGAGCTATACCCAGCACACGGCCCGCCTGCCCAGCATGGGCGGATCGAGCGGCTCGGGTTACTGAGTCAGTCCAGGCATTCCCTTGCAGCCTGGCGCAGCTTGTCGCCCGACAGGAAACTGCCTTTGTAGAACGTCGCACGGCTGCCGTCGTGGGAGTCGATGACGTCCAGCACATCATCGCTTGCCACGGCACTGGGCGCTGTCAGCCGGTAGCCGTGGGCAATCGACTTTTGCGTGGCCTGGGGCGCCAGCGCCTGCCACTTGGGCAGTACACAGGCGGCGTATTGTTGCGGCGATTTGTGCGTCAGCTTGCTGGCGGTGGGTTTACCAGGCGTTGCGCAACCGGTGAGCCCGGCAACTAACGCAAAAGCGAGAAAGGTACGAAACATAGGCATTTGCAATTGGCCGTTATGGATACGCTGCATTCTAGCCAGACGTGCGCCCATATACCAATGAACCAAAGTCTTGCAGACCCGCCCGCCCGGTTGACAGAACGACAACAAGTCGACGACACCAAGACCACAACCATCCCTGTCAACTGCACCCTGCCGATAAATATTTGATTGAACTCAAGGAACGAATCCACTCTGCGCTGCTTCTGATGAGCAACAGGCAGCGACAGTGCCGGGCGGGTTGTTCATGGGGAACGATCAGCGCCCTTCTCGCCCAGGAGAATCCCATGCTGTGGTGGTTGGAAATACTCGCCCAATATGCGGCTTCGACCGGACTTGCCGTCTGCTGCATTTTTCTGTTCTGGGCTTACGGCCTGGCATTCGGCAGGGTCTACAGGCAGCTCTGCTCTGGCCTGCTGGCCATGATGCTGCTGTTGATCGCAGCGTTCCCCTATGGCATCGACTTTGCGCTGGGTAAACACTTTGGGCCTGGTGATACCAGCGGCTTGCTGCTGTTTCTTGCCGATGCACTGGGCGTGATCACGGCCGTGCTGGTCGCTTCGTTGTTTTTCGACCCCGAACAACTGCCGGGCTAGCCTTTGCCTCGCCTGTAGTGCAGCACCTGATATTTCTGCCAGTGGCGGCGCCGGGTGAAGGCTGAGAAAGTGGCGATACCCATGACTTCGGCAGGAGACACAGGCATGCAAAAGGATGCCCAGCGTACGCGGTTTTTTTATCAGAATGGAAAGCTCATCAGCATTATTACGGGGGAAAATGACCGTGCTATCTTCCGTACACCTGCTGTGGCGCTTGGCGAACGTCAAGGGGGGAACTCGCCATCCAGCGGGTTATTAGGGACGGATCAGCAGGGCTCCGTTCTTCATGTAACCGATAACAAATGAACCTGTCCAACCCAGACATCGTGCCCTGCGTCTTCCGAGGCGCAAGGCGCCACCTGCCGGCTGTTGCTTGACCCGGGTCACGGCTTTTACAAAGTAGTTGCACACGACCCTGACCTGCGGCGATCCTCACAGGCCCGGAAGCAACTATCAAGGAAAGCCGTTCACGCCATGGAAACGCTTCACAGCATCAAGTCTGACCTGGTCAGAACAGCCGACCACCTCGATCAACTCAGTCAAAGCATGAGCGGACACGTCAAGTTCATGCAGGCGAGAGGCACCTCGCAAGCAGACCCCGAGGTCACAGCGCACATCACTTCCATCGATGCCGTTGCGGGAGAGTTGCGTGCTGTCGCCGCAAGGATCGACGACATCGAAGGCGCCCCAACTGATTACAGTAGTTGAGTCCATTTCGAGCCAGGGCAATTCTGGCGGCGACCCGCCTCCGACTTTTTAGCTGTACTTGAGCTTTACCACCTTGCTCAGCGCCCAACCGCTAAATACGTAGAACGCATCCAGATAGAAACGGCCGGCATAATTGGGTAGCGGCGCATGATTCAACAGCACGTCAGGATCAGGCGCTGGGGGGAACATTGCATAGAACCCATTTGGCAACACCGCCAGTGCTACCAGCAACATGTAAGTCCCAGCGCGCAGCAAGGTAGCGCGATCACTGGACGTGCCAGCCCACTTCAGCCCGTAAAAGGCGACCAGGCCAGCAACCGGCAATACCCAGAAATGCGTCGGGATCCCAATGAACATTTCGGCAACAACGCTTCTTGCTTCCACCCGGAGTGCTCCGTCCAAATGCGTGGATTATTGCGGGCATGGCCGGTAAATGCAAAAGAAGCCCTGCACCCACACCATCGCCCCCAACGGCACCCCGGCAGGCACGCAAAAAAGCCCGCTCTCAAAAGGCGGGCTTTTTCCTCAGAGGGTCAGTTGTTCATGCTTTCGAACACATCAGCGCCGCATCCAGCAATCTGCCATGGTCGTACCAGGCGTCGCGCTGATAGGCCGTGAACTGGTGCTGGCTTCCCGCACCTCGCAGCTCGACAAGCCCCTCTGCCTGGCTGGGGTCTGTACTTTCGATGAACAGCTTGACCGAGTTTTCACCCTGAACTTCATAGGTTTTCACATTGCCTTGAAGTTCGCCTTTGACGCACCCCAGATAGGCAGGTGGGCTTTGCGCGGTAGTGCCCGAAGTATAGTCATGGCCGTCACGCACATCACGATTTTGTGCACAGCCTGCCAACAGCAATGACGCAAACCCGGACACCAGAACGGCGCCTGCCAGCGATCTTGAACTCTTCACCCGACACACTCCTGCTGCCCCACCGCGAACGTAGGAAAGTGTTGCCAAGCAGCTTGCCCTTTTTTTGGTTTTCGTCCGCCCATGTTACTGCCCAAGTCAGCCGGGCAATAGGTTTGTTTGCTATATCTCCGCCGGGACGCCCAGGGCCATTAACGGTGAATGGCCCCAGTTTCGCGTACCCCCAAGCCCACTATCGGGTTCAGGCGATAGCCTTGAGGAACACCAACGTGGCCCCCAAATCCAGGATCAGCACAGCTGCCACCACGAAAATCATGTAATAGCGGTCATCCTGAGTCATTTTTGCGTTCTCCGCGGGTTCAGTGTCCCAGGAGAAAAGCAATTCCCATTCCAACATACGCGCCGGCTGCGCTCATATGACAGGCCGCTCATGCAACACAGCCGTGACACAACACGCCACTGAATCGTCTCGATGAGTCATATTGTGGTCTTCCTGTTGCGGGCCAATACTTAGACGTCTGCCTGGGGAGGCCAATGAACATGCAACCGAGATTTGTGATCGTCCCAGCTGTACCGATAGAGGGTGAAACCTTTCAAATCGGCAACCGCTTCTTCGCCGCCACCACCTCGGGCGGTTTTGACATCTATGACAACCAGCAGAAGCAAAGGCTCAAGCGTGGCTTCGTCAACCGGTCGCAGGCCGCTGGAGCGTGCGAGACGATGAACGCCGGTTCACGCGATCCAGAAGAACTGTTCCCCATGCTGCGAACAGACTGACCGAGCGATCAGCCCCTGGGCGCACGGCGAAACAACGCATCAAGGCGCCATGAGGTAGGCGGCCACGCCCTTGGCCAAGCGCCATGGCTTCCACAGCGAAAGGTGATCGAACAACCGACTGGAATTGCCCGCCAGGCCTGCAACCGTGAGGTAGACGAGCCACTTTCGCAGCGCTCGGGAGAACTTCTTCTTGATGAATCGCAACAGTTGGCACGCCTTGGAGAAATGTTCCTGTCGCTAAAAACGAAAAAACCCAACACAGTGTTGGGCTTCAGCGTCAGCCCTGGACATAGGCAGGGCTGACAGGACCTGGAAATTTACGACATCACGCAATGTTGATGCAAGGCGTTGTAGGGTGATTTCACTGGGTTCAACACTCCTCCGCTCCCACTCTATTCCCCATCAGTCGTATCAAAAAACTGGTAGCGCTTCTTGTATCGCCAAATGTCCGCTATCGACCCCATAGCGGACATCTGTAACCGGGGCCGCGTTGCGGCCCATCGCCGGCAAGCGCGGCTCCCACAGGTACAGCACATGCCTGACGGCTGGCGATATTCCAAGACCAATCTGCTGCGCCGCGTCTTCGCCAAAACCGAATGGACATCATCCAGCGTAAAGCGCAACGCGATCACCAGGCTGTCCACCATCCTGACTGCAGCCACCCGGGAAGGCCTGCTAGCAAAGAACCCCGTCGAGCTGATTGCCTGCCGATCTGCATAAACAGTGGGTGCCAGTGCTGAATGAATTGGGGATCACGCGTCGCTCCCCATACAACTGCCGTCACACCTATGCGACAATATGCTCAATGTCTGGTCTCAACCCCGCATTTATCGCCCAACAGCTCGGGCATAGCGTGCAGATGCTCTTATCGACTCATGCGCGCTGGATTAACTCGTCCAACGACTGGCAGGAGCTGGAAAAGCTCCAAATTGGTCCGAAAATGGTCCCAAGCTGCGAAGAAGCCACGTAAGTTATTGATAGGTAAGCTCCTTGATCTCCACCGCTAACATCACCATGCAGTTCGGCTCCAAGCCGCTGTTTGAAAACGTTTCCGTCAAATTCAACAACGGCAACCGCTACGGCCTGATCGGCGCCAACGGTTGCGGCAAGTCGACCTTCATGAAGATCCTCGGCGGTGACCTGGAGCCGTCTGGTGGCCAGGTCATGCTCGAGCCGAACACCCGCCTGGGCAAGCTGCGCCAGGACCAGTTCGCCTACGAGCAATTCACCGTCATCGACACGGTGATCATGGGCCATGGCCAGCTGTGGAAGGTCAAGGCCGAGCGTGACCGTATCTACTCGCTGCCGGAAATGACCGAAGAAGACGGCATGGCCGTCGCCGAGCTGGAAACCGAATTCGCCGAAATGGACGGCTACACCGCCGAATCCCGCGCTGGCGAACTGCTGCTGGGCCTGGGTATTCCGCTGGAGCAGCACTTCGGCCCGATGAGCGAAGTGGCGCCCGGCTGGAAGCTGCGTGTGCTGTTGGCCCAGGCGCTGTTCTCGGACCCGGACGTGCTGTTGCTCGACGAACCGACCAACCACCTGGACATCAACACCATCCGCTGGCTGGAAACGATCCTCACGGCGCGTAACAGCACCATGATCATCATTTCCCACGACCGCCACTTCCTCAACAGCGTCTGCACCCACATGGCCGACCTGGACTACGGCGAGCTGCGCCTGTTCCCGGGCAACTACGACGAGTACATGACCGCAGCGACCCAGTCGCGCGAGCAGCTGCTGTCGGACAACGCCAAGAAGAAAGCCCAGATCGCCGAGCTGCAGACCTTCGTCAGCCGCTTCTCGGCCAACGCCTCGAAGGCCAAGCAGGCGACTTCGCGTGCCAAGCAGATCGACAAGATCCAGCTGGCCGAAGTGAAGCCATCCAGCCGCGTCAGCCCGTTCATTCGCTTCGAGCAGAACAAGAAGCTGCACCGCCAGGCAGTAGTCGTCGAGAAGATGGCCAAGGCCTTCGATGAAAAAGTGCTGTTCAAGAACTTCGACATTACCGTCGAAGCGGGCGAGCGCGTCGCGATCATCGGCCCCAACGGCATCGGCAAGACCACCCTGCTGCGCACCCTGGTCGGCGAAATGACCCCGGATGCAGGCTCGGTGAAGTGGACCGACAGCGCCGAATTGGGCTACTACGCCCAAGATCACGCTCACGACTTCGAAGACGACATGACCCTGTTCGACTGGATGGGCCAGTGGACCTCCGGCGAGCAGGTGATCCGCGGCACCTTGGGGCGCATGCTGTTCTCCAACGACGAGATCCTCAAGTCGGTGAAGGTGATTTCCGGTGGTGAGCAAGGCCGTATGCTGTTCGGCAAGCTGATCCTGCAGAAGCCGAACGTGCTGGTGATGGATGAGCCGACCAACCACCTGGACATGGAATCGATCGAGGCGCTGAACCTGGCCCTGGAAAACTACCCGGGCACCCTGCTGTTCGTCAGCCACGACCGTGAGTTCGTGTCGTCGCTGGCCACGCGCATCATCGAGCTGTCGGCCGATGGCGTGGTGGACTTCAGCGGTACCTACGACGACTACCTGCGTAGCCAGGGTGTGCTGGTCTGATTGACGGGCAAAGCCGAATGCCAGTCAGTTAAGCATTGGGGCCGCTTTGCGGCCCATCGCCGCGGTTCGTCGCCACGACAAGCCAGGCTCTCACAAGTACGGCGCATGGTTCGAATTCGATGCGGTCGGGGTGGGAGCTGGCTTGCCGGCGATGGGCTGCGCAGCAGCCGCATCAGCTTTAACTGACTAGCATCAGGGTATCGCACTATCCGACGAATAATTCGTTAGCCTGCTTTCATTTCCTTTGCGCAGCGGCCATGATGGGAACGCCCAACCGCCCGCCCGCGAAAGAGCCCATGACCGCGCAACAACCCGCCTCCGCCAGCAACACGCAGCCCATCACCCTGCAGATCCTGTCGATCGTTTTCTATACCTTCATTGCCTTCCTCTGCATCGGCCTGCCGATTGCAGTGCTGCCCAGCTATGTGCACGACCAGTTGGGCTTTGGCGCGGTAATCGCCGGGGTGACCATCGGCCTGCAATACCTGGCAACTCTGCTTAGCCGCCCGTTTGCCGGCAAGGTGGCCGATACCCTGGGCGGAAAACGGGCGATCCGTTTCGGCCTGCTGGGGATCGCCGGCTGCGGAGTGCTGACGCTGCTGTCAGCCTGGACCCTGAGCGTGCCGTTGCTGAGCCTGGGACTGCTGCTGGGTGGGCGTTTGCTGCTAGGCATCGCCCAGGGGCTGATCGGTGTCGCCACCCTGAGCTGGGGTATCAGCCAGGTAGGTCCCGAGCACACCGCGCGGGTAATTTCATGGAACGGGATCGCTTCCTATGGCGCCATCGCCATCGGTGCGCCACTGGGTGTGGTGGCCGTGGAGGGGCTGGATTTCAGCGTCCTGGGGCCGGCTTTGCTGGTACTGGCGACCGTTGCCTTGCTGGTGTTGCGCAAACGGCCCGACGTGGTGGTGGTGCGCGGCGAACGCCTGCCCTTCTGGTCGGCGTTCAGCCGGGTTGCACCGTGCGGCCTTGGCCTGACCCTGGCCTCGATCGGCTACGGCACCCTTACCACCTTCGTCACCCTGTATTACCTGGAGCGCGGCTGGGCAGGCGCTGCCTGGTGCCTGAGTGCCTTTGGCGTGTGTTTCATCATTTCGCGGCTGTTGTTCGTCAACGCGGTCAACCGTTTCGGTGGCTATAACGTGGCAGTAGCCTGCATGGCCACCGAAGTGCTCGGCCTGGGCCTGCTGTGGCTGGCACCTTCACCGCCCTGGGCGTTGGTTGGCGCAGGGCTGACCGGCTTCGGGCTGTCGTTGGTGTACCCGGCGCTGGGCGTCGAAGCGATCAGGCAGGTGCCCAGCAGCAGCCGTGGCGCAGGGCTGGGGGCGTATGCGGTGTTCTTCGACATGGCGCTGGCCATTGCTGGCCCGCTGATGGGCGCTGTCGCCGTGCACCTTGGCTATGCCTCGATTTTCTGCGTGGCGGCCCTGCTCGCCCTGGCGGGGGTGGGCCTGACGTTGTTACTGGCGCGGCGCGCTGGACGCAGCTGAGCGCTCGTCGGCTTGTGGCGCACCTAGCACCTGGCTGAAGAACGCTGCCGTTTCCTGCTGCAATGAGTGATGAATATGCCGGCGGTCCACGCCTTCGGCATCCTTGCACAGCGCCGGCATCCGCGCATGCTGCTCGGCATCGCAACGGGCCATGAACACGAAATGCCCGGCGCCGGCCAACAGGCGGTAGTCTGGCGTGACCGGGAGCTTGCGGACCAAAGCCTCGGCGTTGCGGTCCACGGCCACCAGCTGATCGCTGTCGCCGCTGTAGATCAGCGCCGGCACCTGCACCCCGGCCAGGGCATGGCGGCCGAACAGCAGGCTCAGCGGCGCCATCAACACCACCGCCCCCACGCGCGGGTCTGCCTGGGGCGCCAGCTCGCTGCGGTCGGCAATCAGCACACCGTGGGTCTTGCAGGCATCGGCATCGTTCGGGCGCTCCAGGCAGTACTGGCGCAGACGGTCCAGGTCGGGGCGTGCTCCAGACAGGATCAATGCGGTTTCACCGCCGGCCGAGTAGCCAATCACACCGACCTTGCCCTCGTTCAGGAAAGGCCCGACCAATTCATCGTTGCGGGCCGCCGTGATTGCGGCACTGACCTGCAGCGGTCGGCCATAGAGGTTGCTCAGAGTGCCCAGGCGGCTGTGATCCCGGGCGTTGTCACCGGGGTGAACCACCGCCACCACGACAAACCCCTGGCGCGCCAGCGAGGTGGCCAGGTAATGCAGGGCCAACGGGCTGCCGGTGTTGCCGTGGGACAGTACCAGCAGCGAAAAGCGCCCCATGGCTACGGGCGCCTCTTCGGCCACCTCGACCGGGTAACCGTCGACACGGGTGCTGCGGATAGTGCCAACGGCTGGGTAGAACGCCAGCGCTTGCATGGGCCGGGCATCGACCGGGTCGGCGAGGATCATGTGGTGCAATCCGGCAACCCAGGGCGCGGCCTCAGCTTGTGCCAGCAGGCCGCCGAGCAGGGCCAGCGTCAACAGGCAACGTCGGATACTCATCGGCAGGGGGCTCCTCGCTGGGCTCAGCGATACCCCAGCATAGAGCCGGGTGGCGCTGCAGCAGATGAAAACTGGATGAAACCATCGCCATGCATCGCGCGCTTGCGCCCTGTGCATTTGCGCATTTCGCCGAACCCGTGGCATAGATACAGGTCCACGTACTTACGTGACCGTTTCGCGCCATTGAAGGAGATTCATGCATGAGCAAGCCCCCTTACGTGCCGCCCAAGGTCTGGCGCAACAGTGCAGCGTCCGGCGGCCAGTTCGCCAGCATCAACCGCCCGGTTGCCGGCCCGACCCATGACAAGGACCTGCCGCAGGGTGAACACCCGCTGCAGCTCTATTCCCTGGCCACGCCCAATGGCGTAAAGGTCACCATTGCCCTGGAAGAGCTGCTTGCATTGGGCCATGCCGGAGCCGAATACGATGCCTGGCTGATCCGCATCGGCGAGGGCGACCAGTTTTCCAGCGGCTTTGTGCAGGTCAACCCCAACTCGAAGATACCCGCCCTGCTCGACCGCAGCGTCGAGCCGCCGGTACGGGTGTTCGAGTCGGGCTCGATTCTGCTGTACCTGGCGGAAAAGTTCGGCGAATTGCTGCCAAAGACTCCCGCCGCGCGCACTGAAACGCTGAACTGGCTGTTCTGGCAAATGGGCGCGGCGCCTTACCTGGGCGGTGGTTTTGGCCACTTCTATGTGTACGCGCCGGAAAAAATCGAGTACGCGATCAACCGCTTCACCATGGAAGCCAAGCGCCAGCTGGATGTGCTCGACCGCCGCCTGGCGGAAAGCCGCTACCTGGGTGGCGAGGAATACAGCATTGCCGATATCGCCGTGTGGTCCTGGTACGGCCAGCTGGTGCGCGGCACCGTGTATGACGCGGCCGAATTCCTGGCGGTGCAGGAGTATCCGCATGTGCTGCGCTGGGCCGAGGAAATCGCCCAGCGCCCGGCGGTGCAGCGAGGCACCCGGGTGAATCGGACCTGGGGCGATGAAGACACGCAGGTGCCGGAGCGGCATGCGGCTGCTGACCTGGCACGCTGACGCCCGCCCCGTGGAGGAGCGACCTTGCCGAGGCGCTCCTGCAAAAGGCCCACGCAACGCTGGACAATGCCTGCCTGCACAAAACCATTTGCCCCTGCGCAAACCTGCTTCCGCCAAGCCCTTCTTGTACACTCCTCGCATTAGCCCCCACCTGCACATTTTTTGGTGAACGCATGATCGAGGTAACCGAGGTTTCCATTGCCGAGCTGCGCGACGCGCTCGAGTCGGGCCGCACGACAGCGGTCGAGCTGGTCAAGGCCTACCTGGCACGTATCGATGCCTACAACGGCGCCGATACCGCCACCGCCCTGAACGCCGTAGTGGTGCGCAACCCGGAGGCGCTGAAAGAAGCCGAGGCATCCGACGCTCGCCGTGCCAGCGGCCAGGTGCTGAGCCCGCTGGACGGCATCCCCTACACCGCCAAGGACAGCTACCTGGTCAAGGGCCTGACCGCTGCATCCGGCAGCCCGGCCTTCAAGGACCTGGTCGCCCAGCGCGACGCCTTCACCATCGAGCGCCTGCGCGCCGCCGGCGCTGTGTGCCTCGGCAAGACCAACATGCCGCCCATGGCCAACGGTGGCATGCAGCGCGGTGTTTATGGCCGTGCCGAAAGCCCGTACAACGCCAACTACCTGACCGCGCCATTCGCCTCGGGCTCGTCCAACGGGGCCGGCACCGCCACCGCCGCCAGCTTCAGTGCGTTCGGCCTGGCCGAAGAAACCTGGTCCAGCGGCCGCGGCCCGGCGTCCAACAACGGCCTGTGTGCCTACACACCGTCACGCGGGGTGATTTCGGTACGTGGCAACTGGCCGCTGACCCCGACCATGGACGTGGTGGTGCCTTATGCCCGCACCATGGCCGATCTGCTGGAAATTCTCGACGTGGTGGTCGCCGATGACGCCGACAAGCGCGGCGACCTGTGGCGCCTGCAACCTTGGGTGCCGATTCCGGCGGCCTCCACCGTGCGCCCGGCTTCGTATCTTGAACTGGCAGTGGATGCCAGCGCGCTCAAGGGCAAGCGCTTTGGCGTACCGCGCATGTACATCAATGCCGATGCCGAAGCCGGCACCTCGGAAAAACCAGGCATCGGCGGCCCGACCGGCCAGCGCATCCATACCCGTGCCACGGTGATCGACCTGTGGCAGCAGGCCCGCAAGGCCCTGGAAGCGGCCGGCGCCGAAGTACTGGAAGTGGACTTCCCGCTGGTATCCAACTGCGAAGGCGACCGCCCGGGCGCGCCAACCGTGTACAACCGCGGCATCGTCAGCAAGGCATTCCTGCATGACGAATTGTGGGAGCTGTCGGGCTGGGGCTTTGACGATTTCCTTCGTGCCAACGACGACCCCAAGCTCAACCGCCTGGCCGATGTCGACGGGCTGCTGATCTTCCCCCACGACCCCGGCACCTTGCCTAACCGTGAAGACGACCTGGCCGCCGGCATGGACGAATACGTCAACATGGCCAAGCGCGGCCTGAAGACCTGGGACCAGATCGAGACTCTGCCCGATGGCCTGCGCGGCCTGGAGCGCACCCGCAAACTGGACCTGGAAGACTGGATGGACAGGCTTGGCCTGGACGCGGTGCTGTTCCCCACCGTGGCCGACGTGGGCCCGGCGGATGCCGACGTCAACCCGGCATCGGCGGATATCGCCTGGAGCAACGGTATCTGGGTGGCCAACGGCAACCTGGCGATCCGCCACCTGGGCGTACCGACGGTTACGGTACCGATGGGTGTGATGGCCGATATCGGCATGCCGGTCGGGCTGACCTTTGCCGGGCGGGCCTACAGTGACAATGCGCTACTGACCTTCGGTGCCGCCTTTGAGGCGACCGGCTCGCGCCGCATGGTCCCGCCGCGCACGCCGGCACTGGGCTGAGTATCGGGGCTGCTGCGCAGCCCATCGCC
>Ga0302347_1003011_pt1 | contig 15752 bp, 12 predicted proteins | sample PhyWR1_FD_202178 | JGI IMG/M metagenome (GOLD analysis project Ga0302347, IMG submission 202178) | Leaf surface microbial communities from wheat plants in UC Gill Tract Community Farm, Albany, California, United States - DLSL W.R1 (v2)... | ecosystem: Host-associated > Plants > Phyllosphere >...
GGTAAGCGACCTGGTCTACGGCCATGCCCTGCGCCTGCGCAACTCGGTGCGGCCGAAATCCACCGGCTCGTTCATTTCGCAGCTGCGCGAGCTGGAATCGATCCGCGACCTGATCACCTCCAGTACCGCCACGGCACTGGCCGATCTGCCGTTCTTCCTGCTGTTCCTGTTCGTGTTCTGGCTAATCGGTGGTGTGCTGGTATTCATCCCGCTAGTGGCGCTGCTGGCCATGGTGCTGCCTGGGCTGCTGGCGCAACGGCGCCTGGCGCGGCTGGCGAATGCCTCGATGCGCGAATCGGCGCTGCGCAACGCCATGCTGGTAGAAAGCATTCAAGGCCTGGACGAAATCAAGGCACTGCAGGCCGAAGCGCGTTTCGAGCGGCAGTGGAACCAGTACAACGCCGCCTGCGCCCATACCAACCTGCGCCTGCGCACCCTCACCAATGGTCTGGTGACCTGGACGCAGAACGTGCAAGGCGCGGTGTTTGCCGTGGTCATCGTGGTCGGCGCGCCCATGGTCATCGCCGGCGACCTCACCACCGGTAGCCTGGTAGCGGCGTCGATGCTGTCGTCGCGGATGATGGCGCCGCTGGCTCAGCTGACCCACGTGCTGACCCGCTGGCAACAGGCCAAGGTAGCCCTGCAAGGCCTGGACAAACTGATGCAGTCGGCAGTGGACCACCCGGAAGGCGAAGCCCGCGTGCACGTGCCGGCGCTTCGCGGCGAGTACCGCCTGCGCCAGGCCAACTTCCGCTATAGCGAAGAATCCCCACCGGTGCTGAATATCGGCCAGCTGGACATCCAGCCCGGCGAGCGCATCGCCGTGCTGGGGCGCAACGGCGCGGGCAAATCGACCCTGCTGCAGGCATTGGGCGGGGCCATGGACCTGGTGCAAGGCGAGGTCAGCCTGGACGGCATCGCCATGGCCCACCTCGACCCGGCCGACCTGCGCCGTGACGTCGGCTTGCTGGCACAGTACTCGCGGTTGTTCCACGGCACCCTGCGGGAAAACCTCACCCTCGGCGCCGGCCAGGCCAGCGACCAGGAACTGGTGGCCGCACTGGCCGCCACTGGCGCTCTGGACTTCGTCCGCCGCCTGCCCAAGGGCATGGACCACCTGATCCTCGAAGGTGGCCTGGGCTTGTCTGGCGGCCAGCGCCAGGCCCTGGTGCTGTCACGCCTGCTGGTACGCCAGCCGCAAGTGCTGCTGCTGGACGAGCCGACTGCGTCGCTGGACGACATGACCGAGCGCAAGCTGCTGGATAACCTGGAGCGCTTCTGCCAGGGCCGCACCCTGGTGATCGCCACCCACCGCCTGAGCGTGCTGCAGCGGGTAGACCGCATCATCGTGCTCGACGGCGGGCGCATCGTCATCGACGACAGCCGCGATGCGGCGCTGGCCAAACTGCAAGGAGCGCAGGCATGAGCAACCATGAACTCCCGGCCTCCTACCTGGATGGCCAGGACGACCAGGCGGTCTTCCGCGCCGGACGCATCATCACCATTTGCGCGCTGATGCTGGCGGCGTTCCTGGGCTGGGCGGCCTGGTTCGAGGTGACCGAGGTGTCCACCGGCACCGGCAAGGTGATCCCCAGTTCGCGGGAGCAGGTGATCCAGTCGTTTGAAGGCGGTATCGTCGCGCAGATGAGCGTGGCCGAGGGCGACCTGGTCGAGCGCGGGCAGATACTGGCCCAGCTCGACCCTACCAAGACCGCCTCCAGTGTGGGCGAAAGCGAAGCCAAGTACCGCGCCGCCAAGGCCAGCCAGGCCCGCCTGCAGGCCGAGGTGACGGGCAAGCCGCTGCGCTTCCCCGAAAGCCTGCGCGACTCGCCAGACCTGATCGAGGCCGAAACGGCGTTGTACCAGACCCGCCGGCGCGGGCTGGAACAGACCCTGGCAGGCATTGAAGACTCGCTGCAACTGGTACGCAGCGAGCTGAAGATTACCGAGAACCTGGCGAAAATGGGCGCCTCCAGCCGGGTCGAGGTGATCCGGCTGAACCGCCAGCGTTCTGAGCTGGAACTCAAGGCCAACGAAGCACGCTCGGATTACCTGGTGCGTGCCCGGGAAGAGCTGGCGAAAGCTAGCGCCGAGGCCGACAGCCTGTCCGAAGTGGTGCGGGGGCGCAGCGACTCGCTCACCCGCCTGACCTTGCGCTCGCCAGTGCGCGGCATCGTCAAGGACATCGAGGTCAATACCCTGGGCGGCGTGGTACAGCCCGGTGGCCAGGTGATGAAGATTGTGCCGATGGACGAGCGCCTGCTGATCGAAACCCGCATCGCCCCGCGTGACATCGCCTTCATCCACCCGGACCAGGCGGCCAAGGTCAAGATCAGTGCCTATGACTACTCGGTGTATGGCGGGCTGGACGGCAAGGTGGTGGGAATTTCGCCGGATACCCTGCAGGATGAGGTGAAGCCGGAAATCTATTACTACCGGGTGTTCATCCGCACCGAGCAGGACAGCTTGCAGAACAAGGCCGGCAAGCATTTTGCGATCGTGCCAGGGATGATCGCCACGGTAGATATCCGGACCGGTGAGAAGACCATTCTCGACTACCTGATCAAACCGTTGAACCGCGCCAAGGAGGCCCTGCGGGAGCGGTAACTGGCCGGGGCCGCTTTGCGGCCCAATCGCCGGCAAGCCAGCTCCCACAGGTACAGCATCACCTCGAAGCCAGCACAGTACCTGTGGGAGCTGGCTTGCCGGCGATTAGGCCAGAACAGGCAATACACACCTAAAGCCAGGCCCGACCAGGCCGATAACCGGTTATCCCCTGTTTCCCACCGAAGGTCACCATGGCCACCCAAAATGCCCGCGCGGACTCGCTGTCCCTGCTGCTGTTCACCCTGCGCAGCGGCAAGCTGATGGCAATCAACCTGCTCAAGGTCAGCGAGATCATCCCCTGCCCGCCGCTGACCAAGCTGCCCGAATCGCACCCCAACGTGAAAGGCGTGGCGACCTTGCGCGGCCATTCGCTGTCGGTCATCGACCTGTCCCGCGCGATCGGCGAGCAACCGTTGGCGGACCCGGCTGGCGGCTGCCTGATCGTCACCGAGATCAGCCGCTCGCGCCAGGGCCTGCATGTGCAGGCGGTCAGCCGCATCGTGCATTGCCTGAGTACCGACATCAAACCGCCGCCCTTTGCCTCGGGCAACCGCTCGTTCATCACCGGGGTTACCCGGGTCGACAATGCCCTGGTGCAGGTGCTGGACATCGAAAAAGTCATCCACTCCATCGCCCCACCCGTGGCCGAACCGGCTCACGGCGCCTTGAACGAAGAAGACGCCAGCCTGCTCGCCGCCGCCAACATCCTGGTGGTGGACGACAGCCAGGTGGCGCTGCAGCAGTCGCTGCACACCCTGCGCAACCTCGGCATCGAATGCCACACCGCGCGCAGTGCCAAGGACGCCATCAACGTGTTGCTGGAACTGCAAGGCACCGCGCAGGAGATCAACATCATTGTCTCCGACATCGAGATGAGCGAAATGGACGGCTACGCGTTCACCCGCACCCTGCGAGAAACGCCTGACTTCCAGCACCTGTACGTGCTGCTGCACACCTCGCTGGACAGCGCCATGAGCAGCGAGAAAGCGACCCAGGCCGGGGCCAATGCCATCCTCACCAAGTTCTCCTCGCCAGAACTGACCGACTGTCTGGTGGTGGCGGCGCGAACCGTTGTGTTCGCCGAGCGCTGATATATTCAGAGACAAAACCCCCAGCTTGCCCCCAAGGGTGAGTCGGGCATAATTCGCGTCCCTCCGAAGAAAACTGCCGGAACCGCGTATGAAGTTTTTCAGCTCCATCCTGATTGGCTGCGCCCTGTTCAGCGGTGTCGCTCATGCCTCCAGCAGCCAGGCGTGGAACGAGCAGCGCCAGCAGATGCTCAAGGCCTGCCTGGCCGCCAGCCAGTTCAAGGACGCCCATGCCCGTGGCAAGCCCGCCGAGTTCGATGACCAGGTGGGCATGAGCGCCCTGCTGGTCGAAGGCGTCTACCCACAAAAACACATGCAGCAGCGCAGCGGCACCGAGCTGTGCCTGTACGACCGCCAGCACCAGCGGGCGTTTGTCAGTGAATGGAACCCGGAAGCCAAGTGACCGACAGCGTGCGTTTTGCCTGTACCGGCTGCGGCAAATGCTGCACCGGCCACCATGTACCGCTCACCCTCGATGAAGCGCGCCGCTGGGCCGATGCTGCGGGCCAGGTAGTGGTGCTGATCGAGGCGTTCGTGGTCGATGGCCCTGGCATGCCGCCCGAACAGCGCGAGCATGTGCTGCGCCGCTCGCACGCGGTGCCCTGCGGCACTGGCGATGCGCGGGTTTCGGTAACGTTCGCGGCCTTCAACCCGGGCCGCTGCCATAACCTCGATGACAACGACCTGTGCACGATCTACGAACAGCGCCCGCTGGTGTGCCGGATCTACCCGGTGGAAATCAACCCGCATATTCCGCTACGGCCCGATAGCAAGGATTGCCCGCCTGAAGCCTGGCAGCAGGGGCCTGAGCTGATCCATGGCACGCAACTGGTGGATGCCGGGCTGCAGGCGCTGGTGCAGGCATCGCGGCAAGCCGACCGCGACGACATTGCTGCCAAGGTGGCGGTGTGCCAGGCACTGGGCATGACCACCAGCGCGCTGAAGGGCAACGGGTTTACGGCTTACCTGCCGGATATGGGTGCGTTTGCTAACGCGCTGGCGCAGATTCCGGTAGATGACGGGGCGCAGTGGACCTTGCATGTGGAAGACGAAGCGCTGGTGGCGAGCTTGCGGGAGCAGGGTTTGCACACTACCAACGAGCCCCCGGTGTATTACGCCTTCATCGGTTTTTAGATAAACAGGCCCGGCCCTGTCGCCGGCAAGCCTGCTCCCACAGGTCCTACACATGTCTTGAAGGTTGTGCAGAATCTGTGGGAGCTGGCTTGCCGGCGATGAGGCCCGCGAAACTGACACGGCTGTCAGCCAGCGGTCACGCTGCCGACCGGGTTCGGGGGCTATAAGATGAAGTACAGACAACCGTCCCTCTTCCCCTCTGGCCAAGGTCCCCGCACCGATGCGACGTCCGTCCCGCTCTGCTTTCCTGGCCGCCCTGGCGCTGCTCGTCCTGGTGCTAGCAGGCATCTGGTTCAGCCAGCGCCAACCGGCATCCACTGCCCGGGCGCCGACGGCCATCCCCGTGCGCGTGGTCAGTGTCGTCCAGCAGGACGTGCCGCGCTACGCCAGCGCGATCGGCTCGGTGCTGTCGCTGCACAGCGTCGAGGTGCGCCCGCAGGTTGAAGGGATATTGACCCAGGTACTGGTCAAGGAAGGCCAATGGGTAAAGGAAGGCGACCTGCTGGCCACCCTCGACGACCGCTCCATCCGCGCCAGCCTCGACCAGGCGCGTGCGCAGCTGGGCCAGAGCCAGGCACAGATCCAGGTGGCCGGGGTGGACCTCAAGCGCTACCGCCTGCTCAGCAGCGACGATGGCGTGTCGAAACAGACACTCGATCAGCAACAGGCGCTGGTCAACCAGTTGCAGGCCACGGTCAAGGGCAACCAGGCCGCCATCGCCAATGCCGAGGTGCAGTTGTCGTACACGCAAATACGTTCTCCGGTCACTGGCCGGGTAGGTATTCGCAACGTCGACCCGGGCAACCTGGTGCGTACCAGCGACACCCAGGGCCTGTTCAGCGTCACCCAGATCGACCCGATCGCCGTCGAGTTCGCCCTGCCGCAGCAGATGCTGCCGACCCTGCAGGGCCTGCTGAAGGCGCCCACCCCGGCGCTGGTGCAAGCCTATATGGACGCCGATGGTGAACGCAGCTTGCTGGGCGAGGGCCATCTGGCGCTGATCGATAACCAGATTTCCGCCAACACAGGCACCGTGCGGGTCAAGGCCGAGTTCGACAACAAGGACGGCCGCCTGTGGCCGGGCCAGCTGGTCACCATTCGCCTGCGCACAGCCGTGGAAGAAAACGCCCTGGTGGTACCACCACCGGTGGTGCAACGCGGCGTCGACGGGCACTTTGTCTACCGCCTGGACGGCGACAAGGTCACCAGCGTGCCGGTCAAGGTGCTGTACCAGGACAGCGGGCTGAACATCATCGCCGGGGTCAAGGCGGGCGAGCGCCTGGTGCTCGATGGGCAGTCGCGGCTCAAGCCTGGCTCTCATGTCGAGGTGGCCCCCGATGCCCCTGTACCGTCGGAAATGGCCGACCGCCGGAGCCAGCCATGAACACGCGCAACGGTGTCTCGGCCTGGTGCATCGACCACCCCATTGCCACCCTGCTGCTGACCTTCGCCCTGGTACTGCTGGGCGCCATCGCCTTCCCGCGGCTGCCGGTGGCACCGCTGCCCGAAGCGGACTTCCCGACCATCCAGGTAACCGCCCAGTTGCCTGGGGCCAGCCCGGAAACCATGGCCTCCTCAGTGGCCACCCCGCTGGAAGTGCAGTTCAGTGCCATCCCCGGCATGACCCAGATGACCAGCAGCAGCGCGCTGGGCTCGACCACCCTGATCCTGCAGTTCACCCTGGACAAGAACATCGACACCGCCGCCCAGGAAGTGCAGGCGGCGATCAACACAGCCACCGCACGCCTGCCGCAAGACCTGCCCAACCCGCCGACCTGGCGCAAGGTCAACCCGGCCGACAGCCCGGTGCTGGTAATGACCGTCAGCTCCAACCAGATGCCCGGCAACGACCTCAGCGACTATGCCGAAACCCTGCTGGCCCGCCAGCTGAGCCAGATCGAAGGGGTTGGCCTGATCAACATCACCGGGCAACTGCGCCCGGCGATCCGGGTACAGGCCCAGCCGGAAAAACTCGCCGCCATCGGCCTGACCCTGGCCGACCTGCGCCAGGCCATCCAGCAGACCAGCCTGAATCTGGCCAAGGGCGCACTGTACGGCGAGCACAGCGTGTCGACCATCGCCGCCAACGACCAGCTGTTTCACCCCGAGGACTACGCGCAGCTGATCGTTTCCTACCGCGACGGCGCCCCGGTGCACCTCAAGGACGTGGCCAAGGTCATCAACGGCGCCGAAAACGCCTACGTCAAGGCCTGGTCCGGCGACCAGCCCGGGCTCAACCTGGTGATCTTCCGCCAGCCCGGCGCCAATATCGTCGATACCGTGGACCGGGTGCTGGCCGCCCTGCCCAAGCTGCAGGAGATGCTGCCGGCCTCGGTCGAGGTGTCGGTGCTGCAGGACCGCACGCAAACCATCCGCGCCTCGCTGCATGAAGTGGAACTGACCCTGATGATCGCCGTGGCCCTGGTGATCGGCGTGATGGCGCTGTTCCTGCGCCAGTGGTCGGCGACCATGGTCGTGTCCAGCGTGCTTGGTGTGTCGCTGATCGCCAGCTGCGCGCTGATGTACATCCTCGGTTTCAGCCTGAACAACCTGACCCTGGTGGCCATCGTCATTTCAGTGGGCTTCGTGGTCGACGATGCCATCGTGGTGGTGGAAAACATCCACCGCCACCTGGAGGCCGGTGAAGACAGCCGCACGGCGGCGCTCAAGGGCGCGGGCGAAATCGGTTTTACCGTGGTGTCGATCAGTTTCTCGCTGATTGCGGCGTTCATTCCGTTGCTGTTCATGGGCGGCGTGGTCGGCCGTCTGTTCAAGGAATTCGCCCTCACCGCCACCGCCACCATCCTGATTTCGGTAGTGGTCTCGCTGACCCTGGCGCCGACCCTGTGCGCGCTGTTCATGCGCCGCCCGCCCGGCGGGCACCAGGGCGGTTTTGGCGAACGCCTGGTGCGGTGGTACGAAAAGGGCCTGGACCGCGCCCTCGCCCACCAGCGCCTGACCCTGGGCGTGTTCGGCGTGACCCTGGCCCTGGCGGTGGCCGGTTACGTGGCCATCCCCAAAGGCTTCTTCCCGCTGCAGGACACCGGCTTCATCCTCGGCACCAGCGAAGCGGCGGCGGACGTGTCGTACCCGGCGATGATCGAGAAGCACCAGGCGCTGGCCAAAATCATCGAGGCCGACCCGGCCGTGCGCGCGTTTTCCCACTCGGTAGGCGTCACCGGCAGCAACCAGACCATCGCCAACGGCCGCTTCTGGATCGCCCTGAAGCCGCGCGGCGAGCGCGATGTGTCCGCCAGCGAGCTGATCGACCGGCTGCGCCCCAAGCTGGCCCAGGTGCCGGGTATCGTCCTGTACATGCGGGCTGGCCAGGACATCAACCTCAGCTCTGGCCCGTCCCGCACCCAGTACCAGTACGTGCTCAAGAGCAACGACGGCGTAGCGTTGAACCTGTGGACCCAGCGCCTGACCGAACGCCTGCGGGAAAACCCGGCATTGCGTGACCTGTCCAACGACCTGCAACTGGGCGCCAGCGTCACCCGCATCGACATCGACCGCCAGGCTGCCGCACGCTTCGGCCTGACCACCACCGACGTCGACCAGGCACTGTACGACGCCTTCGGCCAACGGCAGATCAGCGAATTCCAGACCGAGACCAACCAGTACAAGGTGATCCTCGAACTGGATGCGCGCCAGCGCGGCAAGGCCGAGAGCCTCAACTTCTTCTACCTGCGCTCGCCGCTGACCAACGAAATGGTGCCGCTTTCAGCCGTGGCGCATGTGGCGCCGCCCACTACCGGGCCACTGTCGATCAGCCACGACGGCCTGTTCCCGGCCGCCAACCTGTCGTTCAACCTGGCCCCCGGCGTGGCCCTGGGCGATGCGGTGAGCATCCTCGAACGCACCCAGCGCGAGCTGGGCATGCCCGACTCCATCAGCGGTAATTTCCAGGGCGCGGCCCAGGCCTTCCAGAGCTCGCTGTCGAGCCAGCCATGGCTGATCCTGGCAGCGCTGGTGGCGGTGTACATCATTCTCGGCGTGCTGTACGAAAGCTTCGTTCACCCGCTGACGATCATCTCCACCCTGCCCTCGGCGGGCCTCGGGGCGCTGATACTGCTGTGGGCGATGGGCCAGGACTTCAGCATCATGGGGCTGATCGGCGTGGTGCTGCTGATCGGTATCGTCAAGAAAAACGGCATCCTGCTGATCGACTTTGCCCTCGAAGCCCAGCGCCATCGCGGCCTGACACCCGAGCAGGCAATCCACCAGGCCTGCCTCACGCGCTTCCGGCCGATCATCATGACCACCCTGGCCGCCTTGCTTGGCGCAGTCCCGCTGATGTTCGGCTTTGGCACCGGGGCCGAGCTGCGCCAGCCGCTGGGTATCGCGGTGGTCGGCGGCCTGCTGGTGAGCCAGGCGCTGACGCTGTTCACCACCCCGGTCATATACTTGACCCTCGAGCGCCTGTTCCACCGCCGCCAGGCTGCCCGGGCGGCAGCGCCAAGTGCCAGTTAGGACAAGACCATGCGTGTGCTGATCATCGAAGACGAAGAAAAAACCGCCGACTACCTGCATCGCGGCCTGAGCGAACAGGGTTTTACCGTCGACCTGGCCCGCGACGGCATCGATGGCCTGCACCTGGCCCTGGAACGCGATTACGCGGTGATCGTGCTGGACGTGATGCTGCCCGGCCTGGACGGCTATGGGGTGCTGCGCGCGTTGCGTGCGCGCAAGCAGACACCGGTGATCATGCTGACCGCCCGCGAACGGGTCGAAGACCGCATCCACGGCCTGCGCGAAGGCGCTGACGACTACCTGGGCAAGCCGTTCTCGTTCCTCGAACTGGTTGCCCGCCTGCAGGCCCTGACCCGGCGCAGCAGCAGCCACGAGCCGCTGCAGGTGCAAGTGGCCGACCTGTGGATCGACCTGATGGCGCGCAAGGCAACACGTGCCGGCCAGCGCCTGGAGCTGACCGCCAAGGAGTTTTCGCTGCTCAGTGTGCTGGCCCGCAGGCAAGGCGAGATCCTGTCGAAGACGGCGATCGCCGAGCTGGTGTGGGACATCAACTTCGACAGTGATGCCAACGTCGTCGAGGTGGCGATCAAGCGCCTGCGCGCCAAGCTCGACGGCCCCTTCGACAACAAGCTGCTGCACACCATCCGAGGCATGGGCTATGTCCTGGAAAACCGTGCCGGGTAACTCCATCGCGCTGCGCCTGTCGGCGTTGTTCATTCTGGTGGCGCTGAGCGTGTTCCTGCTGATTGGCTCGGCGCTGTATCGCCAGGTCGACCGCAGCCTCGACCTGCTGCCGCAGGCCGAACTGGATGCGCGCTTCAGCGTGCTCGAATCCACCCTCAACCGCTTCGGCACGCCCGAGCACTGGGCCAAGATCAACAACAAGCTCAACCTGCTCAGCGAAGAGGACAAGCGCATTCGCTTCTGGGTGGTCAGCAGCAACCCGGCCTACGAGTACGGTCAGCCCAGCGAGCTGATACGCGCTTTTGCCGAAGGTGCACAAGGCATGCGCGACCTGCGCCTGCCTGACCGCCCCTACCCTTACAAGGTGCTGGTCAGCGAACTGCCGGCGCTGGACCAGCGCCCGCCACTGCGCTTTCTGATCGGCATCGACACCGAAACTTTCTGGCAGGCCCAGCACAGCCTGCTGGTGGCGATTGTAGGGCTGGCGGTGCTCGGCGTGTTGCTGGCTTCGCTGCTGGGCTACTGGGTAGCGCGGATCGGCCTGCGCCCGCTGCTGGCGTTGTCCAACGAGGCCCAGGCCCTGGCCCCGCCGCGCCTGGACGGGCGCCTGCAGACCCAGGCCCTGGCCCCGGAACTGGCGCAGTTCGCCGGCGCTTTCAATGCGGCGCTCGACCGGGTCAGCCAGGCCTATTCACGGCTGGAGGCGTTCAACGCCGACGTCGCCCATGAACTGCGCTCGCCGCTGACCAACCTGATCGGCCAGACCCAGGTGGCGCTGACCCGCGGGCGCAGCGCCGAGCACTACTTCGAGGTGCTGCAATCGAACCTTGAGGAGCTGGAGCGCCTGCGCAGCATCATCAACGATATGTTGTTCCTGGCCAGCGCCGACCAGGGCAGCAAGGCGACTGCCCTGACCCAGGCTTCACTGGCCGAGGAAGTGGCCACCACCCTCGACTACCTGGACTACATCCTCGAAGACGCACAGGTCAGCGTGAGCGTGACCGGCGACGCACAGGTGCCCATCGAGAAAGCCCAGTTGCGCCGGGCGTTGATCAACCTGCTGAACAACGCCGTGCAGCACACGGCGCCGCACCAGCAGATCCAGGTGCGGATTGACGCCGAGCCCGGGCAGGTCAGCATTGCCGTGAGCAACCCCGGGCCGGCGATCGACGATGCGCACCTGCCGTTGCTGTTTGAACGCTTCTACCGCGTGGATGCGGCGCGCAGCAACAGTGGCGGGGGCAACCATGGGTTGGGGTTGGCGATCGTCAAGGCGATTGCCTTGATGCATGGCGGGGAGGTGTTTGTGCGCAGTGGGGCCGGGTTCAATACCTTCGGCATCCAACTGCCAGTCTGACGCGGTCCCTGTAGGACCGTGTCTAGCGCAGTGGTTTGCGGCGAAAGTGCTATTGCTTTTTGAGGGATCGTTACCTTTTGCGCAACAGTGCTTATCGCACTTCGCTCTGTTTCAAGTGCACTGAAAGGACTAACTTTACCCCTGTCCTCATTAGCACTTGCCCCGCAAGAAGGTAGTTTCAAATGTCCAACAGTATGGGTATTGCCAGCGTCTTCGTCCTGTCTTCCCTGTTGTTGTCGCCCTTGGCCATGGCCGAAGAATCCCCCGCTTTCGTCAACCGTAATGCAGAGCTCGCCGCCGTCCATCAAGAGGCCCGCGACGCTGTAGCCGCACAACAGGCTGACGCCGTGAAAGACGCAAACCAGACAGCCTCCAAAGTTTCTGTCGATGCCAACAGCGACAGCTGATCAAGCGCTGTTATTGCTCCCGTTTTCCCTTGGCTACGCCATGGGCACCACCGGTGCCGATATGTTAGCCTTTTAAAGCCGCTGCCAATCAGCGGCTTTTTTTATGTGCTTAAACTCTCAGCCCCGCTGTAACGTCCTTCTATAAAAAGACGCACATTCAAAAATAAAAACTGCCCCACCGTCAGACCAAAGGAGCTAGTACCGGTGTCTTCCGCGTTTCGCTTTACCCCGCTTTTCATTGCGTTGACTGCAACGATCCCCTTCGCCGCCCAGGCAGATGAAGACAAGGCTGATGGCTTCATCGAAGGTTCGTCCTTCAACCTGCATTTCCGTAACGCCTACTTCAACCGCGACAACCACAATGCCGGCGTGCGCGACACCCGCGAGTGGGGCCAGGGCGCCGTTGCACGCTTCGAGTCGGGCTACACCCCGGGTGTGATCGGCTTTGGCCTGGACGCCCATGCCATGCTGGGCCTGAAACTGGACGGCGGTGGCGGCCATGCCGGCACCAGCATCCTGCCCCAGCACATCAAGGACGACGGCGAGCTGGGTGCTGCCCCGCACTCGTTCTCCACCGCCGGTGCCGCGATCAAGCTGAAGGCCTTTGACACCGAGCTCAAAGCCGGTGACCTGTTCCTTACCAACCCGGTGATCGCCGGCGGCGAAACCCGCATGCTGCCGCAGACCTTCCGCGGTGTGAGCCTGACCAACACCAGCGTTGACGGCCTGCTGCTCGAAGGCGGCCAGGTCAGCTTCACTCACCCGTACAACCAAAGCGGTCACCGCCGTATCGATACCTACTACGGGTCGCTGGACGAGCACGACAAGAGCAAGCACCTGAACTGGGCCGGCGCGTCGTGGAGCGGTACCCCGAACATCACCGCCAACCTGTACGCGGCCGAGCTGAAGGACATCTGGAACCAGTACTACGCGGACTTCGACTACACCTACGTGGTCAACGACCTGGTCAGCCTGAACCCGGGCGTGCACTTCTACCACACCCAGGACACCGGCCAGGCCCTGCTGGGCAAGATCGACAACAACACCTACAGCCTGCACTTCACCGTCAATGCCGGGTACCACAGCGTCACCGCCGCCTACCAGCGGGTCAACGGCAACACGCCGTTCGACTACATCAACCTGGGCGACAGCGTGTACCTGGACAACTCGCGCATGTATTCGGACTTCAACGCCCCGAACGAGCGTTCGTGGAAGCTGCAGTACGGTTATGACTTCGCCGGCGCAGGCATCCCGGGCCTGAGCACCACGCTGTCGTACTCGCGCGGCGAGGCGGACCTGAGCAAAGCCACCCAGGACACCAGCCACTACGACTACTACCGTGCCGACGGCAAGAATGCCACGCACTGGGAGCGCGACCTGGATGTGAAATACGTGTTCCAGGAGGGGGACCTCAAAGACCTGGCGGTGCAGGTGCGCTACGCCACCCACCGTGGCAGCCAGGGCTATGCGTCGATCGACAGCAACAGCGACAACGACGAACTGCGGGTGATCGTCGACTATCCGCTGAACGTGTTCTGATCTCACCCTGCAAGCTTCACCTGTAACCCTGTGGGAGCGGCGGTGCGGCGATCCGATTCACCCGCGAAGAAGGCTCCGCGGTGCCGGGCACCGGCTTCGCCGGTGTTCGCGGGTTAACCCGCTCCCACAGGGGCGCTGAAATGAATCGAACTTGCAGCACAGCGTGATTCCGTCGGACAAATCTTGTCCGACAATCCCCGCTTCCCTAGAATGTCGCCGCCGCGAATGGCCCTGCCCACGCAGTAGCGAGCATGCCCACCCAACCCCCGCGTTTTGCAGTCTACAGGTCGCACCCCGCGCTGATCCTAAACCTGGGCAGTTGCCTTGCCGTGCTCGCAATCGTGGCCATCGTCAGCTACCTGCTGGCGCGCGAACGTGAGAGTGTCGAACTGTCTGCCCTGCGTTCGTCCAACAACATCGTCCAGCTGATCGAAAGCGACATCCTGCGCAACGTCGAACTTTACGACCAGTCCCTGCAAGGCCTGATCTGGGCGGTCGGGCGAAAGGAACTGGCGCAGGTACCCGGCCCGTTGCGGCAGCGCCTGCTGTTCAACGAGGCGTTCGTCGACCGCAAGCGCGGTGACGTGCTGTGGCTGGACAAGCAAGGCAATGTGGTGGGCGATTCCACCAGCAGCGTGCCGCGCCAGGCCAACTTCGGCGATACCGGGGTGTTTCTGGCGCACCAGCGCAATGCCAACCTCGGCCTGCTGGTAGGCCCACCATTCAAGGCCAGGCTTGGCGACCTGGACTGGTGCATCAGCTTCAGCCGGCGTATTTCCGGGCCGCATGGCGAATTCGCCGGTCTGGCTGCAGGTGCCCTGCGCCTGTCGTATTTCAGTGAGCTGTTCCAGCGCCTGGACATCGGTGATGACAGCAGCATCAACCTGATCAACACCGACGGGCAACTGCTCGCCCGCCAGCCCAGCCGCGCGCGGGACCCGCTGATCGGCAGCAACTATGCCGGGCGACCAAACTTCAAGCGCATACTGAGTGAACAGCGCGGCAGCTTCACTGCGCGCTCCGGCAGTGACCACCGCCTGCGCATGTACACCTTCGCCCGGGTCCCACAATTACCGCTGATCGTGCTGGTGGTGCATTCGGCCGACGAGGTGTTCCAGTCGTGGCGCCGCACAGCGATTCTGGTAAGCGTTGCCACTGGTGTGCTGTGCGTGGGTATTCTCTGGCTGACACTGCTGCTGGGTCGCGAGCTGAGCCGTCGCCACGAGGCCGAGCAAGGGTTGGCGACCTTGGCGGCCACCGACAGCCTGACCGGCCTGGCCAACCGCCGGCGCCTGGACCAGGTGCTGAGACAGGAGTGGGCACGCGCCCAGCGCAACCGCAAACCACTGGCGGTGCTGATGGTGGATGTGGATCACTTCAAGGCATTCAACCAGCGCCACGGCCACGCTGGGGGCGACCATGCCCTGCGCGAAGTGGCCAAGGCCATCGAGGCGTGCATTCGTCGTCCCGCTGACTTGGCAGCGCGCTATGGTGGGGAGGAATTTCAGGTAGTGCTGCCGGAAACGGAGTTGGCCGGCGCACTGCTGCTGGCAGAACGGATACGGGCCAGCGTCGAAGCGCTCGCACCCTTTGGCGAAGATACCGACGCGATAACAGTAAGCATCGGCATCGGCTTGTCCGGCACCCGGCACGACCTGACGAGTGTGCTGGGTGCTGCGGACGAAGCCCTCTACCGGGCCAAGGCCAAAGGCCGCAACCGGGTAGAGGGGCCTGCCGTTTAGGAACGGGCGCGGGCAGCGTTACGCAGCGCCTTGACCTGGTCATGGTTGCGCTGCACGCCCTGCAGCTGGTTTTCCACCAGCATGTAGGACTGGTCGCTGGCGGTGCGGCCCAGCTTCACCAGCTTCTCGCGGGCTTCCTTGTAGGCCTTGAGGGCATGGTCCTCGCCGCGTTCAACCTCGTTCAGCACCGCTTCTTCATCTTTGCCGGTGAGCATCGATTTAAGGTTGACCCAACCACGGTGCATGTCGCCGCTGATGCTGGTGGAGGTTTCAGGGTCGCCACCCAGGCGGCGCACCTCGCTTTGCAGTTCGCCGGCAGCGTTGGCGCACTCGCCGGCACGCTGGACGAAGAACGCTTTCAGTTCCGGGTTCTTCACATCATCGGCCGAGGCTTTGAAACCCTTTTCGCCGTCCTTGCTGTACTCGATCAGGTCGTTGAGTACGTCGATTACGTCTTTGTTGGGGTTGCTCATGGTGAAACTCCTTGGCAGGTGATAGTCATCTGTAAGGGAGCAGTGTTCGTGCCAAGCTTTTGAATTTATAAATATCCTTTAAAATCAGATAGTTAAGAACCGGAAGAAGATGCCGTCGGAAGGCGTTCTGCATGATTGCCGCTTGGGACCTCGTGCAGATTGCAGTATGGTCGGCGCTTTTCCCCAGCCAGGTGCGCCGATGAAACCGGAAATGCTCGAACTGCTTGTGACCCGGACCATGCCCTTCG
>Ga0302347_1003014_pt1 | contig 15743 bp, 10 predicted proteins | sample PhyWR1_FD_202178 | JGI IMG/M metagenome (GOLD analysis project Ga0302347, IMG submission 202178) | Leaf surface microbial communities from wheat plants in UC Gill Tract Community Farm, Albany, California, United States - DLSL W.R1 (v2)... | ecosystem: Host-associated > Plants > Phyllosphere >...
CTTCGATCAGCTTGGTGTAACGCTCTACCATGCCGCCGACTTGTTCGCTTTGATCCGGGTGGACCAAAAAGATGATTTCGTAATGACGCATGAATGCTCCTTACGGGTTGTAGCCTGCCGCTAACTTAAAGCGGTCAGACAAGGAGTGAATGACACTTGTGTGTCTTGCCTAGAGAGGCACATATGCGCCCGCCATGATGGCAAGGGGCGCAATTGTAGAGAAGGGACAAGAGCGACGCAAGGTGATTGGTGATTATTTGAACAATTCAAACGCCCCCCATAACCGTAGGAGCGAGCTTGCCTCGCGATCTTTTGATCTTTACAAGATCGCGAGGCAAGCTCGCTCCTACCGTTGAGGGCGGGTGTGGCTTATTTCTTTTTGGCAGGAGCCTTGGCTTTGACGCTGCGCTGACGCAGGGCTTCAAACAGGCAAACGCCGGTCGCTACCGAGACGTTCAGGCTGCTGACGCTGCCCGCCATCGGCAGGCGCACCAGGTAGTCGCAATGCTCGCGGGTCAGGCGGCGCATGCCTTTGCCTTCAGCACCCATGATCATGATGGTCGGGCCGGTCAGGTCTTGCTCGTACAGCTCCTGCTCGGCTTCGCCCGCCGTACCGACGATCCACAAACCACGTTGTTGCAGCTTTTTAAGCGTCGCGGCCAGGTTGGTCACGGCCACCAACGGAATCACTTCCGCCGCACCGCAGGCTACTTTTCGTACCGTTGGGGTCAGCGTTGCCGACTTGTCTTTAGGCACGATAACCGCCAGTGCACCGGCCGCATCGGCGGTACGCAGGCAAGCACCCAGGTTGTGCGGGTCTGTCACGCCATCCAGCACCAGAATCAACGGAGCACCTTCGGTGCGATCCAGCAATTCGTTGAGCATGGCCTCGCCCCACACCTGGCTCGGGCTCACATCCGCCACAACGCCCTGGTGCACGCCTTCAACCCAGGCGTCCATTTCACGGCGCTCGGCCTGACCGACGTCGATCCGGTTTTCAGCAGCCAGCGCGACCAGGGTCTGGACGCGAGGATCGTTGCGGCTTTCAGCCAACCAGATGTGCTTGACGCGTTTTGGGTGGTGACGAAGCAACGCTTCTACGGCGTGAATGCCGTAGATTTTTTCCAACTGACTCATGACTTGGCCTTAGGTTTGCGCGACCCGCCGCTTTTGCTGGCAGGCGCAGCGCCCGATTTTGGCGGGCCTTTACGATGTTTGCTGGGTTTGGAAGGCTTGCCCGCGTCTTTAGCGGGTGCTGCCCTCCCCGACTTTCCCGACTCCGATGCTCGACCGCCGCTTTTCGCATCGGCCAACAGCGCCTTTTTCACTTCGCGGCTTTTACGCACTTCGGCGTTATTGGCCGCCGCGTCGCTGGAGCGATAAGCGCCATCAGACGCTTTCACGGTTTTGGCTGGCGCGCTGCGGCGAGCGGGTTTAGCCGCTTCAACCGGTGGCGGCTCAGTCGGCTTGGTCCCGGATTTACCTGCGTTTTTACGCACAGGCTTTTCGTCGGTGCGATTTTTACGACCAATCGGCGCGCTGAGGGTTTTCTCAGCCATTTCGAAGTCGATTTTGCGCTCGTCCAGATCAACCCGCATGACGCGCACTTCAACCGTGTCACCCAAGCGGAAGCTGCGACCGGTGCGCTCGCCCGCCAGGCGGTGATGCACAGGGTCAAAGTGGTAGTAGTCGCCCGGCAAGGCGGTTACGTGGACCAGACCTTCAACATAAATGTCGGTCAGTTCAACGAACAGGCCAAAACCGGTAACCGCTGTCACCACACCCGGGAACGTCTCGCCTACGCGGTCCTTCATGAACTCGCACTTGAGCCAGTTGGTCACGTCACGCGTGGCTTCATCGGCACGGCGCTCGCTCATCGAGCATTGCTCGCCGAGCTGCTCCAGGATCGCTTCGTCGTACGGGTAAATGCGCGCTTTCGGGATGGTCATCGCGCCAGCACGCAGAACGTGCGGGGTATCCTGCTTGGAGTGGATAACACTGCGAATCGCCCGATGCGTGAGCAAGTCCGGGTAACGACGGATCGGCGAGGTGAAGTGGGTATAGGCTTCGTAGTTCAGGCCGAAGTGGCCCTGGTTATCAGCGCTGTACACCGCCTGGCTCAACGAGCGCAGCATCACGGTCTGGATCAGGTGGTAATCGGGGCGGTCCTTGATGTGCTCAAGCAAGGCCTGATAGTCCTTCGGCGAAGGGCCATCCTTACCTTTGTGCAGGCTCAGACCCAACTCACCGAGGAACGCGCGGAGTTTTTCCAGTCGCTCAGGCGGCGGGCCGTCGTGCACACGGTACAGGGCCGGAATTTCGTGCTTCTTGAGGAACTCAGCGGTGGCCACGTTGGCCGCCAGCATGCACTCTTCGATCAGCTTGTGCGCGTCGTTACGCGTGGTTGGGCGAATTTCAGCGATTTTGCGCTCGGAACCGAAGATGATCCGGGTTTCCTGCGTTTCAAAGTCAATCGCGCCACGGGTATGACGAGCGCCCAGCAGCACTTTGTACAGTGCGTACAGTTGCTTGAGGTGCGGCACCACATCAGCGTATTCGCTGCGCAGTTGCTTGGCGTCGTTGGTTTTCGGGTGCTCAAGGATGGTGCTGACCTTGTTGTAGGTCAGACGCGCCTGTGAGTGAATCACCGCCTCGTAGAACTGATAGTCGGTCATTTCGCCGGTTTTGGAGATGGTCATCTCGCACACCATGGCCAAACGGTCGACTTTAGGGTTCAGGGAGCACAGGCCGTTGGACAACTCCTCGGGCAGCATGGGAATCACGCGCTCCGGGAAGTACACCGAGTTGCCACGCACTTGGGCTTCAGCGTCCAGCGCCGAACCAATTTTCACGTAGCTGGATACGTCGGCAATGGCCACGTAGAGCTTCCAGCCGCCACCGAACAAGCGCAGCTTGCCGGACTTGGCTTCGCAATACACGGCGTCATCGAAGTCGCGAGCATCTTCGCCGTCAATGGTGACGAACGGCAGATGACGCAGGTCGATGCGCTTCTCTTTGTCTTTCTCTTCAACTTCTGGCTTGAGCTTGGCGGCTTCTTTAAGCACAGCCTCTGGCCAGACGTGAGGAATGTCGTAGGTGCGCAACGCGATGTCGATTTCCATGCCGGGCGCCATGTAGTTGCCCACCACTTCAAGCACATCACCCTGCGGCTGGAAGCGCGGGGTCGGCCAATGAGTGATCTTCACTTCAACGAACTGCCCGATCTTCGCGCCCGCATTGCGGCCCGGAGTCACCAGCACTTCCTGCTGGATTTTCGGGTTATCGGCCACTACAAAGCCGATGCCGCCTTCTTCGAAGTAACGACCCACGATGGTTTCGTGAGCACGCGAGACCACTTCAACGATCACGCCTTCACGACGGCCACGGCGATCCAGACCCGAAACACGGGCCAGCGCACGGTCGCCATCGAACACCAGACGCATCTGCGCCGGGCTCAGGAACAGGTCGTCGCTGCCATCATCCGGCACCAAAAAGCCGAAGCCATCACGGTGACCGCTGATGCGGCCCAGGATCAGGTCGAGCTTGTCTACCGGCGCGTACGTGCCACGGCGGGTGTAAATCAGTTGAGCATCGCGCTCCATCGCACGCAGGCGACGACGCAGGGCTTCAATTTGGTCTTCGGTCGTGAGTCCAAACTCTGCGACCAACTGCTCACGAGCAGCAGGCGAACCGCGTTCAGCCAGATGCTGAAGGATCAGTTCGCGACTTGGGATAGGGTTTTCGTATTTTTCCGCTTCACGTGCGGCCTCGGGATCGAGGGTCTGCCAATCGGCCATTAGATAGTTTTCACCTTGTCTATATGCGGTTAGTTTGGCATACGCGTATTGAAACGGGAAATTTCGGACTCTAGCAGTGCCTTATTAGCCGGTTCTGACGCGCCTGGCGGGCTCAAACACACCGCCCGCGAAATATTTCGAATATTTTTAATCACAACGCTTTACAGGTCAAAGGGGCATCCGTATAGTGCGCGCCATCGACAACGGCGACGTTGCAGATACTGCCCAGATGGTGAAATTGGTAGACACGCCAGCTTCAGGTGCTGGTGGCCGCAAGGCCGTGGAAGTTCGAGTCTTCTTCTGGGCACCAATTTAGAGAGTGAGATTAGTACAATCTTGCATCTCACACAAAACCCGCGAAAGCGGGTTTTTTGCATTTGGGGGTTTCACAAAGTTTTTTGATTTATAAACCAAAACAGGGGTTTACAGATCAAATAGCTCTCCGTATAGTGCGCCACATCAACAGCGGCAACGTTGCTGATACTGCCCAGATGGTGAAATTGGTAGACACGCCAGCTTCAGGTGCTGGTGGCCGCAAGGCCGTGGAAGTTCGAGTCTTCTTCTGGGCACCAATTCAGGTTTACAGCCTACGGTTGTGAAACCACTCAAAAAGCCCGCGAAAGCGGGCTTTTTAGTTTCCGGCATTCCCCCCCTCCCTTGGTCTGACACCTTCTATCCAGTCCACCAACGTTGTATTTGATAATCCATCTCACTCGCACTAATATCCGGCCACCTTCAGATCGCCTGTGCGACTTCCTGGATTCGAGTGTCCGACAACAACGAAAGACTTCAGCTCTACCTCACGCATCGACATGCGCTTGTGGACTATGCCGCCCCCATCGTGGGTTGCCGCGCCAAGGCCGAAGATGTGGTTCAGGATGCGTGGCTACGCTTTAGCCAAGGGGCCGACAGCTTGGTCCCGCTCACTCAGCCGGTGGGCTACCTGTACCGGATCGTGCGCAACCTGGCCTTTGACCTGAACCGCCGGGTCACCCTGGAAAACCGCCACACCTTGCGCGACGAGCTGCTCGACGAGCACGTTTCCAACGCGCCCTCCCCTGAACAAGAAGCCCTGCATCTGGACGAGCTGCGTAAATTGCAACATGCTCTGTCCCGCCTGCCTGAACGTACTCGACAGGCCTTTGTCCTGCATCGACTGCAAGGCCTGACGTTCCAACAAATTGGTACCCAGCTGGGTATCTCTGTGAGCCTGGCCCATCAATTGGTCCGCGATGCCCTGACCTACTGCGCGGAACAACTGAGCGATGACTGATACGCCCCCTCCGAATCTGGTCTGGGAAACCGCGCTGGACTGGCTGCTGCTGATCCAGCAAAACCCCGACGACCTCGAACTCAACCGCCGCCTGAATGACTGGCGAGCCAGCGCCCCCGAACATGACGCCGCGTGGCGCAAGGCGCAGAAAGTCTGGCAACTGAGCGGCGCCGCCTTGAGCTTGCCGAACCCGCCCGCCGCCGCTGCACCACAGGTAGCAGTGGCCACGCCTGCGCCGCGTCGTTTTAGCCGCCGCCACTGCTCATGGATCGGCGCAGCCGCTGCGGCCTGCGCAGTGTTTATGCTGCTGCCCGACTGGCAAGCCCTGCGGGCCGATTACCGTAGTCCCACCGCCGAACATCGTGACATCACCCTGAGCGACGGCAGCCACATGCTGCTCGACAGCAACAGCGTGGCCGATGTGCACTTCGACCCCGAGCAGCGCCAGGTCACGCTGTTGCGGGGCCAGGCGTTTTTCTCGGTCAAGTCCGAGCCAGACCGCGCGTTTTACGTAAATGCCGGGCAGGTGCGCGTTCGCGTCACCGGCACCGCCTTTGCCGTCAGCGTGGAAAACGGCGAGGTACAGGTCAGCGTTGAAAGCGGCACCGTCGCGGTAAAAACCCCGACGGCGCCTGAACCCGCCAGCCTTCATCACGGCGATCATCTGAGCTACAGCGCGATAGACAACCAGACCCGGCGGGCACAATGGCCCAATGAGTCCATCGCGCCTTGGCGCCGCTGGCAACTGGTTGCGGTCGATCAATCGGTAGAAGACGTCATCAAACAACTGCGTCGCTATCAGCCCGGTCTGATCCTGCTGACAGACAAAGCACTGGGCCAACGGCGCATCACGGCCGCCCTGAACTTGCGCGATCCTAAACGCGCCTTGCAGGCTGCCATCGCCCCGCTGGGCGGCGCCGTGCAAGACGGCCTGCCGTATACCTTGATCGTCACCGACGCGCCGTAAATCTTTTTTCAACTATTTCTGGAAATCTCCTGCAGCCGAGAGTCTTTACCTACGAACGTCACTGATAAAGATTCGCATTAGTGACCAAGGCGTTTCATTTCGTAGGTCCTCTCATGCTTTCTCTGCGTTTGCGTTACGTGCGCTCACTGTCTCTGGGCCTGCTTCTGGGTTTACCGGCGCTGCCCCTTGCCGCCCAGGCTGAACCCGACCGTCAGCATTACCAGATAGCCGCCCAGCCGCTGGCTAACGCGCTGATTGCGTTTTCGCAGCAATCGGGCTGGCAAATCAGCGCCGAAAGCGCCCTGCTCACAGGTTTAAGCAGCTCGCCGGTAGACGGCAACCTGGACCCGGAACACGCCCTGGCTAGCCTGTTGCGCTCAAGCGGCCTGCAATGGGAAGTCACCTCACCAGACAGCGCATCGATCTTGCCACCCACCGACAGCGACGTCTTGCTGATCAAAAGCACACCGATTACCGCCATGGACGCCGTTTTCCAGGGTGAACAAGTGATAGATCGGCAAATGATCGAGAACTTGCCTTCAGGCAATGGCGACATAACCAGCCTGCTACGCACCAACCCCAACGTACAGTTCGACAACAATCAGCTCAGCAGCAAGACGCCCGGCGAAATTGCCCCGGCCGATATCAGCATCAACGGCGCGCGCCCATGGCAAAACCTGTTTGTGGTTGACGGCATGAACATGAACAACGACCTCGACCCCGGTAACAGCAACGACGACTTCGACGAGTTGCCAGGGCGCAGCCAGGGCATGGCCCTGGACACCGACCTGCTGGAAAACATCAAGGTCTATGACAGCAACGTGCCAGTGGAATTTGGCGGCTTTAACGGCGGCGTGGTCGAAGCCAATACCCGCGACCCCAAGAAAGACTTTCACGGCAAACTGTCGGTGCAGATGTCGCGCTCCGAGTGGACCCGCTACCACCTCAATGAAGACGACCCCGACCTTGAAAGCTTCAAGGCGGGCTTTGGTAACAGCAGCCAGCCCGAGTTTAAAAAAGTCATTACCCGCGCCACCCTCGAAGGGCACCTCACGGACAACTTCGGCTTGCTGGGCAGTTTCTCGCGTAAAGACTCGACCATTCCGACCCGGGTCTTTGCCATTTCCAACCAGACCGAAACCGCCAACGCCGCCGAGACCCAGACTCGACGCATCGACAATTACTTCCTCAAGGCCGCCTGGCAGATCAACGACGACTGGAAGCTCGACGTCAGCCTGACCCATGCCCCGGAAACCGCGAAAACCTTTGGTCCCAATTCAGTGCTCTCTGCCCGCGAGATGGAGGCCGGCGGCGACAGCCTCAGCGCACGGCTGGTGTGGAATGCGCCACTGGCCCGAGTCGAACAAAACCTCAGCTGGAGTGAACTGAATACCTCGCGTTTTTCCGACAGCGACTACATGGTGCTGTGGCGCACCTCCACGAGCAAAGACTGGAGCACCTCGGCTTTCGCCACCGAGGGCGGCTTTGGCGACATCGAAGAAACCCAAAAGACCCTGGCCTATAAACTCAAGGCCGACTGGAACAGCGTCCAGTGGCTGGGCATCGACCACGCGCTGCAAACCGGCCTGGAACTGTCGCAAAGCTCGGCCAGCTATGAACGCAATAAACCTTACAGCAGCTACAGCGTCGCCAGCACCGACACCTGCATGGGCAACGACCCGTATTGCTCCATCGGCCAGACCGCCAATGGCTGGGCCGGGCAATACGCCAACAAGATGACCCTGACCCAGGGCAAAGTCGCCTTCGACACCCGCTCATGGGCGTTATACCTGCAAGATGAAATGCGCTACAAACGCCTCACCGTGCGGCCCGGGGTGCGCATCGACGGCGACAACTACATGAACCAGACCACGGTAGCCCCGCGCCTGGCCATTGAACTGGACGTGTTCGGTGACAACAAAACCCGCATCACCGGCGGCGCAAACCGTTACTACGGGCGCAACCTGTACGCCTACCGTCTGCGCGACGGCATCGCCGCCATGGGCACTGAATACAGCCGGGCCAGCCAGACCTCTGACTGGGTGATGGGCAAGCAAAACGCCAACGACAGCAAGTTCAACCAGTTGAAAGTGCCCTATGACGATGAGCTGACACTGGGCCTGAGCCACGTGCAGTGGGACACCGAGTTCGCCGTCAAATACGTCAAGCGCATGGGCCGCGAGCAAGTCAGCCGCGCCTGGGGCGCGCAAATCGGCCAGCCCTCCGAAGACACCGGCGCCCTGGCGGCCAACTACTACACCTACTACAACGCCGGCAAAAGCGACGCCGACATCTACACCCTCACCATCACCCCGCTGCAAGCCTTTACCCTGGGCAGCACCCGCACCTCGGGCCAGTTCGCCATGGACTGGAGCAAGATCAACAACACCGGCCTGTCGAACTACAACGCCAGCATCGGCGCCATTTACGTTGAAGACCCGACGATCCAGTACGACGGTAAGTTCATGAAGTATTCCGACATGCCCGCGACCAACTACAACCGGCCATGGACAGCACGCCTAACGACCATCACCGAAATCGACCCCTTGAACCTCACCTGGAGCAACTTCCTGCGTTATCGCGATGGCTATCGCCGCATTGCCGCCACGGGCAAAAAAGTCGTGCATGAAGGCTCCGAAGCTTACGTGTGGGCCGAAACACCGTATTCCGGCGCACTGACCTGGGACACCCGGCTGGCCTGGAAAATGCCCACTGCCAAAGACCAGGCCGTGTTCGTCAACCTCGACGTCACCAACCTGCTGGACAAAAAAATCGTCGGTGCCACCGAGACAAGCGGCCTGCCCACCTTTGAAGTCGGGCGCCAATTCATGCTGGAAGTGGGGTACACCTTTTGAACCGCCTGACCGCCTGCTTCAGCGCTGCACTGGCGTTAAGCTGCCTCGACGCCCACGCAGCTAGCGCTTGCGATGAGAAGTCCGCCCAGTACACGGCCTGCGTCGCCCAACTGTATCGCCAGCCCGTCGCCCAATGGCCTGCCCCGCAGGTAGACCCTGATGTGCACTGGCAAGAGATGGCCGCCCTGCCCGACCACGCCCCGGCACCGCCCGAAAACCCCTTCAGCGAGGCCAAGGCCGAACTGGGTAAAAAGCTGTTTAACGACCCCAAACTGTCGCGTTCCGGGCAAATTGCCTGCGCGTCCTGCCATGAAGCCGACATGGCTTTTGCCGATGGTCGTCGGGTGTCGTTTGGGCATGACCGCCAGAGCGGCCGCCGCAATGCGTCCAGCCTGGTGATGAGCGGTTACAGCACCCACCTGTTTTGGGACGGCCGGGGCGGCAGCCTCGAGCAACAAGCCCTGCACCCCATCGTCGACCCCGTGGAAATGGCCTTTGATATCCCGTCGTTGCTCGAACGGCTCAACGCCGACGCGACTTATCGGCAACAATTTGCCCAGGTCTTCGGCCCCGGCCCGATCACCCCCGAACTCACCGGGCAAGCCCTGGCCACCTTCCAGCGCACATTGGTCAAAGCCACGCGCAACACCGCCTTCGAGCAACTATTGCGCGGGCGCCCACAACGCATGAGCGATGAGCAGCTCTACGGCCTGCACCTGTTTCGCACCAAAGCGCGCTGCATGAACTGCCACTTTGGCCCGGCCCTCAGCGACGAACAGTTCCATAACGTGGGGCTGAGTTATTACGGGCGCAAATACGAAGACCTGGGGCGCTATGAAGTGACACGCCAGCCACAGGATGTGGGCGCCTTCCGCACCCCGTCCTTGCGCCTGGTGATGAAGACCGCGCCGTGGATGCACAACGGCCTGTTCGTCAACATGGAAGGCACGCTGGCCTTCTACAACATGGGCATGCCACGCCCGCGACCCACCGCGCAACAGGCCAATGACCCGTTGTTTCCGAGCACCAGCGAACGCCTGAAAGCACTGAACCTGGACAAGGACGAACTGCGAGCCTTACGCAGTTTTCTCGACACGCTTTAACGCAAGCGACATCACAACTCGTCGCACAAGCGCAATTGGACGCTGGGTCAAGCGCACTTGAGAAACAATATCGTTTATTATTGTTACAAGTTTTGTAGTACCAAAGTGAGGAACCCAGCGAATGATGCTCCGAAATACCCGGCTTGCGACATCTCTACTGCGCGGCCTGACGCTCTCCATCCTCGGTCTTGCACTGACCTCCCCCGCCTACGCAGCCGACCCCGTCACCCTGACGCTGTACAACGGCCAGCACAAAGAAGTGGGCGATAACCTGGCCGCCGCCTTTGAAGCCAAAACCGGCATTCACGTCAACGTGCGCAAGGGCAGCAGCAACCAGTTGGCCAGCCAGATCATGGAAGAAGGCGACCGCTCCCCGGCTGACGTGTTTTACGCCGAAGAATCGCCGCCCCTGAACAACCTGGGCGAGCAAGGCTTTCTGGCCAAGGCCGACGACAGCACCCTGCAAGCGCTGCCCAAAGAATACGTGGCCGCCAATGGCACCTGGATCGGCGTGACCGCCCGCACCCGCGTCGTGGCGTTCAACCCCAAGTTGATCAAGGAAGAAGACCTGCCCAAATCGGTACTCGATTTCGCCAACCCTGAATGGCAAGGCAAAGTCGGCTTCGTCCCCACCAGCGGCGCCTTCCAGGAACAGGCCGTGGCCATCATTAAACTGCACGGCCGCGACGCCGCAGAAGAATGGCTGACCGGGCTGCGCGCCTTCGGCAAAACCTACACCAACAACATGGTTGCACTCAAAGCGGTGGAAAACGGCGAAGTCGCCACCGTGCTGGTGAACAACTACTACTGGTTCGCCCTGGAAAAAGAGAAAGGCAAACTGGACTCCAAACTGCACTACTTCACCGACGGTGATGCGGGCGGCTTGATCACCGTGTCCAGCGCAGGCGTGATCAAAGCCAGCAAGCACCCCAAAGAAGCCCAGCAATTGCTCGCCTATATGGCCAGCGAAGAGGGCCAGCGGGTGATTACCAACACCACCGCCGAATACCCGATGCGCAAAGGCATGGTGTCGGACCGTGGTCTTAAGCCATTCGAAGAGCTGCAAGCGCCGAAAATCACCCCGGCTGACCTGGGCAACGCCGAAGAAGCGCTGGACCTCGAACGCGAAACCGGCCTGCTCTGATGCTCGCCACTGCCCACCCTGTGCGCCACACCCTGAAGCGCAAAAGGCCGTCGATCTGGCTGCTGCTGCCCGTCCTGCTGCTGGTCGGGCTCAGCCTGCTGCCGCTGCTGTATGTCGCCACCAAAGCCTGGCAAGCCGGCTGGGCGCAGGCGCTGAGCCTGTTGTGGCGACCGTACGTGTTCGGCCTGATGCGCAACACGCTGCTGCTGATGGTGGGTGTCACCGTGACCTGCGCCGTGGTCGGCCTGTCGCTGGCCTGGTTGCTGGAACGCAGCAACTTGCCGGGGCGGCGCCTGTGGGGCGTGATCCTGTGCCTGCCATTTGCCGTCCCGGCGTTCGTCAGCAGCTTCACCTGGGTGTCCCTCAGCGCCAGCTTTGAAGGCCTGGGCGGGGCCATTCTGGTGATGAGCCTGTCCAAATACCCGCTGATCTTTCTGCCGGTCGCCGCGACCCTGCGCAACCTTGACCCGGCTCTGGAAGAATCGGCGCGAACCCTGGGGCAGAACCGTTGGGGCGTGTTTTTCAAGATCACCCTGCCGCTGCTCTGGCCTTCACTCTTGGCCGGCTCGCTGCTGATTGCCTTGCACATGCTGGTGGAGTTTGGCGCGCTGTCGATCATCGGCCTGCAAACCTTTACCACCGCGATCTACCAGCAATTTGAACTGGAATTCAGCAACGCCAATGCGGCGATGCTGTCGGCGGTGCTGCTGGTGATGTGCCTGAGCCTGTTGTGGCTGGAGCTGAAAGTGCGCGGCAAAGGCCGCCACATTCGTATCGGCCAGGGCGCAGCACGGCGCGCCGAGCAGGTACGGTTGGGCAAGTGGTCGCTGGTGGGGCAAGTGTATTGCCTGCTGCTGGCGGTGATTGGCAGCGGCATCCCGCTGGGCATGCTGGCGTACTGGCTGATCAAGGGCAGCTCGGCGGCCTTCCCGATGGCGGCGATTGGCGAGGCGCTGTTCTCGTCGCTGGCCTTGTCGTTGGGCGGTGCAGCCTTGTGTCTGGTGCTGGCGGTGCCGGTGGGGTTGCTGGTGGTGCGTTACAAAGGCCAACTGGCGATCTGGGCCGAACGCCTGCCGTACCTGCTGCACGCCCTGCCGGGCCTGGTCATTGCCCTGGCGCTGGTGTACTTCTCGCTGCATTACGTGCCGGTGCTGTATCAGACCTCGGCGTTGCTGCTGGTGGCGTATGCGCTGCTGTTTTTGCCCCTGGCGCAGGCACCGATCCGCACCGCGCTGAACAAGGCCGCCCCACAACTGGAAGAAGCCGCCCGTACGTTGGGCGCCTCGTCGTTCTCGGCGTTTTGCCGGGTGACCTTGCCGATTATCTTCCCGGCGCTGGGCGCGGCGTTTGCACTGGTGTTTCTCGACGCCATGAAAGAACTGACCGCCACCTTGCTGCTGAGCCCGACAGGGCTTAACACTTTGGCCACCCAAGTGTGGGCGCACACCTCAAATGTCGAGTTTGCGGCCGCGGCGCCTTATGCCGCGCTGTTGACCGTGGTGTCGGGCTTGCCGGTGTATTTGCTGACCACGCGGATGTATTTGAGCCGCTGAAGCCGCCCTCACCCTAGCCCTCTCCCGGAGGGAGAAGGAACCGATTGGGGGATGTTGTAGATGTTCTGCGGCCTGCAAGCCATGCACTGAACCTGAGAACACCTCGGTAAAGCTCCCTCTCCCGCCGGGAGAGGGGCTTTTTCCCACACAATTCGCAACGCCTGCACCGGCTTCGTCCCTTTCATTCGCAGGACCTTTCCTAGAGAATCCTCACCGCCTTGTGGCGCTGGAACTGCGCGGATAGTCTCGACGGGTCACTGATTTCAGTGACCGGTTTTGACAGACCGTCTGATCTCGCATGACCACTACTGTGTTATGGCGGCCATGTGCGGGGCATCTTCGGGTGCGCCGAGTTCGCGAGACTCCTCGGTCTGTCAACCCGCACATAGCTGCCACCCTTCCGATTGACAGCGGATTGACGACAGCTCCAACGTTTGGAGTTTCTCGCATGGATAAAATCGTCCCAGACCCACCCCTCGATGCCTTTCACACCAGCGCCCATCGCGGCACGCTGCTGTTCGCCACCCACCCCGGTATTCCCGCACGAGACGCGCTTGAACACGTTTCGCTGCTGCTTAAAGGCGCAGAGTTAAACGCCGACGACATCAGCGCCCACCTTTCAGGCCTTGAAGCCGAACAGCTGTGGAATGTTATCCACAGCATGGAGATGGCCCGAGCGCTGGTGGACTCGCTGCTGACTGATTAATGCTCGCCATGAATGCGCTTGTGCGTAACCCGCCAGCCCTCACCCCAACCCTCTCCCGGGGGAGAGGGAGCTTTACCGAGGTGGTTTCGGATTCAACGCCATTGCTTGCAGACCGCACACCATCACCAAGATCCCCCAATCAGTCCCCTCTCCCTCCGGGAGAGGGCTAGGGAGAGGGGCTTTTGATTTTAAGCCCTGAACTGCCCCAAACTGGCCTTCAACTGCCCTGCCAGGCTGTCCAGCACCTTGCCGCTGGCCGTGGTCTGCGTGACGGCCTCGGCCGCGCGTTCGGCCTGGGCATGGATCACTTCGACCCGCCCGCGCACTGCATGGGCGCCCTGGGCCTGATGCGCTGCGGCTTTGGTCGCATCGTCTATGGCCGTGTGCACTTGCTCAACCGAGGCCTGCACGGTCTTCTGCAATTTCACACTGCCGCGCAACACGGCCAGGCCTTCGTCCGCCTGACGCCCGGCCTGCGCAATCGCCGCAACCGCCTCTTTCGCGCCCTGCTGCAAGGCCACGATGTGCGCCTGAATATCGCCGGTAGAGCTTTGCGTTTTGCTCGCCAAGGCGCGGACTTCATCGGCCACTACCGCAAAGCCGCGCCCCGTCTCGCCTGCCCGCGCCGCTTCAATGGCCGCGTTCAACGCCAGCAGGTTGGTCTGCTCGGCAATGCCATGGATCACCGTCAGCACCACTTCGATCTGCTCGCTTTGCTGCGCCAGCCGCTCAATCACCTTGGCGCCCTCGCCCACTTGCCCGGCCAGCGCTTCAATCAAGCCGCCCACTTGCGCCGAGGTGCGGGTGTTTTCGTCAGTCGCCTGACGAATGTCCACCACTTGGCGCAGCGCCGCCTGCATCGCCTGGCTTTCAGACTGCGCCGCATCGGCCATGGTCGACAGCGCCTCAAGGCTTTGCGCCACTTCATCGCGCTGCAACTGCGCCGCCGCATCCGCCCCGGCATTGCGCATCGTCATCACGCCAATCTCGACCCCGGTGCGCTGGGCCACATCTCCCGCTTCACGCACGATGGGCTGCAACTTGTCGACAAAACGGTCAACCGCTGCCGCCATGTCGCCAATCTCGTCTTTGCTGTTCAGGCCCACGCGCTTGGTCAGGTCACCCTCGCCTGCCGCCAGGTCATTCAAGGCGGCGTTAAGCAGGAGTAACTTGCTCACCACGCGCCGTCCCAACACCACCGCCAGTACCAGCAACACCCCAAGCCCCACCAGCGCCAGGCTCAAGCCGATGCGCCAGCGCAGCGCTTCAGCCGCCTCGCGTACGGTGTGCGCGGTATTGACCTGCATTTGTGCGGCCGCTGCCTGCGCCGACTGCAAACGCGCGCCCAGGGCCTTGGAGCTTTCGCTGGCCGCGCCTTGCAGGCTGTCGTCGACCAACTGATCACTGCTCACAATCAGCGACGCAAAACGCTGATCCAGCGCCGCCAGCGACTGTTCGATCGACGCAGTAGAAACGCCCATCAACACTTTGCCGATCACAACGCCGTTGGGGCTGATGGGCGCTTCGAGGTAATACACCGCCGGATCGTTGCGCGCAGCATCGAGGACTTTATCCAGCGCGCGCTCGCCCTTGCCCTTTTCCAGCAGGGCTTTGTTGATCGGGTTATCACGGTTGAGGTAGCGCGTCAGATGCTGCCCCCAGGCATCGTCATACACCACGAACAGCACATTGGGATTGCGCTGGGCACGCCGAGCGAAGTCCGACAGGGTTGGAACATCGTTGTCCCAAATGGCCCGGGACGAAACGGCCGCCAGCAACTGCGCCATGTCGTTCGCGGAGTCTTTGAGGCTCTGCTCGAGCATTTCCCAGAGCTGCATCTGTTCGTCTTTTAGGCGCGGTTCCAGGCCTGCGGTCAGGCGCTGGCGAGTGCTGACCGATAACCCGTCCAGGTTGCTCTTGACCTCACGCCCGGCCAACTCCAGTTCGGCCGCCAACTGCTTGCTGTCTGCACTCAGCCCCGCATCCAGATCAGACTCCAGGGCCGTGACCGTGCTCCGCGTCAGTGCGACAGCCACCAGCACTTGCACCAAAAGAGCGATACCGAGGGTAACGAATACCGGCCGCAATAAACGGCTTTGTAACAATGAGAGTACGGCAGACACAGAAAACCCCTCCACAACGGTGCCATTATTTTGATGGCACGCTTATGAGGTTTTTGAAGCAAGGGTCATGCCGTGGATCTGGCTAAAACAACAAAGGGCCCCGAAGGGTAATGCCAGTCAGTTAAGACTGACTCATTGACCTTTAGCCCGCAGGCCGCAAAATCCGATGCTTGGAAACGAGCATCGGATTTTTTATGCGCCTGTCAAAAGCCCTGTCCCTTA
>Ga0302347_1003015_pt1 | contig 15734 bp, 5 predicted proteins | sample PhyWR1_FD_202178 | JGI IMG/M metagenome (GOLD analysis project Ga0302347, IMG submission 202178) | Leaf surface microbial communities from wheat plants in UC Gill Tract Community Farm, Albany, California, United States - DLSL W.R1 (v2)... | ecosystem: Host-associated > Plants > Phyllosphere >...
AAGCGCCGTGCCGGTGGTGAACAAGCTGTTGGAAGACATGACCAACGAGCTGACGCCAAAAGCCGCCGCACCGGCCAAGAAGAAGTAAGCAGGAATGACCATGCAACAGCGTATCGAAACGGCGCTCGGCGCCCTGGCCCCGGACCACTTGAGCGTGCTGGATGAAAGCCATATGCACAGCCGTGGGTTGCAGACCCACTTCAAGGCCGTGCTGGTCAGCCAGCAGTTCGAGGGGCTTAACCGCGTCAAGCGCCACCAGAAGGTCTACGCCACCCTGGGTGACCTGATGAGCGAGTTTCATGCGCTGGCGCTGCACACCTACACTCCCGAGGAGTGGCAGCAGGTCGGCGGGGCACCCGCTTCGCCAACCTGTGCGGGCGGGCATTAAGCTCGGCTTGAGGCCTGCGGGCGCGACACGTTCGCGCTCGCAGGTGCCCCCATTGCACTCCTGCAATTAGACACATAAAACGCCCCCGCAATACCCCCGTTCCACTGAGCGCCTCCCTAGACTTTTTTGACCTTAGCTAATCAGGTCATGAGTTTATGTCTAATTCTGTGCATCGAAATACACCTTCCTTAAGGGCCATGGATCCTCGCGGACTGGTCGTGCGTACTGTCCAATATCATCGCCAGAGCGTGACGCAGACTCCGCAGGCACGGGTTACCCGACAGGCTTTTGGGGCCAATGGTTTTTTGCTCAGCCAGTGGGACCCGCGGCAATTCGCGCGCGGCGCTGCGGGTGTGGTGTCGCAGTCGAACATTTACAGTCTGTCGGGCGAGGCCGTACGCACCGAGAGCGCCGATGCCGGCTGGCGCCTGGTGTTACGCGGCGAAGCGGGGCAGACGTTGCACACCTGGGATTCGCGTCAAGCCCATCAGGAGCAGCGCTACGACCGCCTACTTCGCCCGGTGGCAGTATTTGAACAAACTGCGCAGGAATCGCGGCCGCGTTGTGTCGAGCGCCTGACCTATGCGGCAGCCGAGCCCGCGGCGGCGGCCGGTAACCGCTGTGGTCGGCTGGTCCGCCATGCAGACCCGGCCGGTGTGGTGGTGATGGATGAGTACGGGGTCGGTGGGAGCGTCATCAAGCAGACTCGACGGTTTCGTATCGATACTGTGCCAGTTGACTGGCCACCGAGTGATGACACACAAGCCGAGCAGTTGGAGTCCAAAGCCCATGTCACGGCCTGGCACTATGATGCCCTGGGGGCGCCGCTGGAGCAGGTAGACGCAAAGGGCAATCGCCGGCATTGGCGCTATGGGCAGCAAGGCTGGCTGAAGGAGGTCGCGCTGACCCTCAAGGACCGAGCGCGTCAGGTGTTGATGGACCAGCGCGTTTACAACGCCAGCGGTCTGGCGGAGTCCGAGCGGATGGGCAACGGTGTCATCAGGCTGGCGAAATACGCGGCTGAGGATAATCGGTTGTTGCAGCTGACGGTGTATCGCCAGGGCGAGGCCACCAAGCCTTTACAGGACCTTGCATACGAGTACGACCCGGTAGGAAACATCCTCAGCCTCAGCGACCAGGCCCAGCCGACTCAATGGCACAGCAATGCTCGCATTGATGCGGTCAGTCGTTACCAATATGACAGTCTGTACCAGCTGACCCAGGCCAGCGGTCGGGAAAATGCCGGCCACAGCGGTGGTCGCGAGGCCCCGGGGCGGGTGACGTTCGGTGCGATCGACAGCGGGCTCTGGCGCAATTACACCCAGCATTACACCTACGATGAACATGGCAACTTGACGCGCCTACGGCATGTGCCGAGTAGTGGAACAGGTTATACCCGGGACATGAGTGTGGCTGCGGGTAGCAATCGTGCCGTGTCATTCGCTGACGGCGCGCCGGGCCAATGGGTAACGACGTTTGATGCCAACGGTAATCAGCAAATGCTGGGCGACGGCCAACAGTTAGGCTGGAACGTGCGCAATCAACTCACCCACGCGACCCAGGTACAGCGTGAGCAGGGTGATCCTGATGGGGAAAGTTACCTCTACGACGGTCAGGGCCAGCGGGCTGTCAAGGTCACCAGCCAGCAGGTCGCCGGGAAATCCTATGCACGACAGACGTGCTACTTACCGGGTTTGCACCTGCAAATACAACCCGGCAAGCGTTTGAGCGTGCTGGAGATTGAGGCGGGCGGCGGGCGCGTCACGGTGTTGCAATGGGAGCAGGGTCGGCCCACTGATGCGAGTGCCGAGCAGTTGCAATTCAGCATCCTCGATCACCTCAATAGCCATTTACTGGCGCTGGACGAGCACGCGCAGTTGCTGAGCCAGGAGCATTATTATCCTTATGGCACAACGGCGTGGTGGGCTACCAACGGTACGCAGCGGGCCAACTATAAGCTTCGCCGCTACGCGGGTAAGGAGCGCGACGCGACAGGGTTGTATTACTACGGAGCGCGGTATTACGCACCTTGGCTGCAACGCTGGATCAGTCCGGACCCATTGGGCGATGTGGACGGCTTGAATCAGTATGCAATGGCGTTGGGCAACCCCTTGCGGTTCAGGGATGCCGATGGCACGCAAGCGACGTTTGCCGAGCAATTCCAACCCAGTCGCGGCGATATCCTTTTCGGTTTGGCAAATACCGTGCGCATCTACCGCAGCTTCTGGTCGAAGCTGACGGCACGTGGGGACGTGATGGCCGCCTACTTCGGGGTTGAGGAAATAGAGCCGGCAATTGCGGCGTTGGAAAAAAGCGTCAGCGCGAACATTCGCTTCAAGCTCGGCAAGATCAGCGAGTCCGAATATGAGCAAATGATCAGTGGGCAAGGCTCGAAGGTCGCACAGCAGTTCTATGGCGCTATTGTGTCGAAGTATTCGGGCTGTACTTCGACCACCGCCAACCGGGATTTCGCGAAGAAATTCGTCAGTGATCTGTCCTCTGGCGACTATTCATTTGAGCGCACCTTTGACGACTACTTAGGCGTGAACCTGACCAAGTTCCAGCAAAAGCTGGTCAGCCGCGCCAGTAAGTCGGCCTTGAGGACGCTGACGGACCCTCAGAGCATGCGCCATGTGCATTTCGCGCTTGATGACCTGGACATGGAGCGGGTGCTGGATAAGGACGAGTACTCTGCCACAAGCTCGGAACTTCGCTGGCTTTATCGGCATCGTCAGCAACTGACAGGTCGCGTGACTTTCTATCGGCGCCAACAGCAGGTTCGTGCGCCGTGGGAGTCCAGTCTGCTCGAGTGGAGTCGCTATAAACCCACCAGGTCCAGGGCTTCAGTGCGGGCGATACGCTGATTGAATGAATCACCGTGGCGGTGACTCAACTGAGTCGGCCACGGTGGCTTCGCGTTTCATGGGGTGGAAGACGGTTCTTGCGCAGGCGGCTCCCAGGTATCGTTTTCATCCTCGCTGACGGTGTACCAGGACCAGTAGGTGATTTGTCGCACCGCCCCCCTGGCGGTAAGGGTGCGCGTGGGGCGACCGATGGGGTCATGGAACTGTCTGTCGCTGTGCATTAACTGGCGCAGGGATTGACCGTCGATGTACCGGTGGCGGTCGGCGTAATAGGTGCGATACACCCGAATAATCCGGCCCTTGGGGCTATACTCGGTGTGCTCGTTGACGCACCAGCGCGGGTCGGCCTGAGCCGTCTGGAGGGCGCCGTTGCTGGCGCGCAGGTCACCGTTGTCGGCCACGGCACAGGCCGGCCCCGGCGCGGCTTTTTGTTTGCGTTGCAGGATGCGGCCAAAGCCGTCCTGGGCGATCAGGGTCATGTGGATGAGCTGTTCCTGATCCTTGATATAGCGATCAGCTGCCAACAGCAGGCTGCGCGCGGGTTCGCGGCTGGCCTTTTGAATCAAGTCAGACAAGGCTTTCTCACTCGCACTCAAAGCGCTGGCCTTTTTTTTCAAGCGCAGCCGGGTGGTGGCGCGGACGTGCCCGTCGGGCAAGAGATAGCGTTGAGTGAGCCATTCCGCCTGCCGGTCGGCCGAGGCAATCGAGCCCATCCAACTGAACGGGTCGTAGAGCCAGGCGCTGGCGGCCTCGCCGAGGATCGTTGCGGGTGCCTCAATGGCGGACTCGACACCCGCGCCCGTCGGCCTGCGATAGGCTGACAATTGCCCAAAGCCGACGGGCGTTGCCGATTCTTGCCCTTGCACGCTGGTGGCGAGCAAGCGACCAAACGCATCGTACAGCGCTTGCTCGCAGGTGCCGTTAGAGTCGGTGATGCTGACCGGCTGGAGCAAACGGTAGTCATGCTTGACGTGGGTGATGCAGCCGTCGGCGTGTTTGACTTGAATGACCTGACACCCGTACGGGTCATGGGTCAGCGTGGTTTCATTCTCGGCTTGAGTCAGCCGCCAGGAATGTAAGCGACAGAAGCGCTTGGCGTTGAGATAGCGAGGAAAGTCACGACGGATTGACCAAAGGTCGGGAGGCGCCTGGCGTTCCTGGTCATTGGCATGGAAAAACACCGCCATGGGGCGATAGCCGATTTGGCGCAGGCGGCTCGGCAGGTCTTCGGCGGGTTGGCCCTGCAGGTGCGGAATTTCTTTCAGCGCTTGCAACGCGGCGGGGGCGAGTTCGGCGGTTTCTCGATGGTCGGCCAGCCCCTGGAAGGTTGCCGTTCCAGGCGCCAGGGTCTGCCCCTTGCCGCCCGGCTCGCGGTAGTACTGAATCGACAAGCCGCTCAGCTCGCGTGGCGCTTGTGGCCCCAAGGGCCCTGAAAGCCGGTTGATCAACGTTTCATAGCGGATGGCCGCTGCGTTCAAGCCCGCAGGTGGCAGGCCCTTGGGCAGCGTCCAGGTGTTGTCGCGGCGACGATAGGGCAAGCCCAATCGCCATTGGTCGTTGTGTGGCTGATGAATCCATTGCGTCAACGTTTCGCTCAGGTAAAAGACCTGCTGAGCCGCATCGTGGGTGTCACGCCACCAGTGTCGTTGATGCTCATCTTCGAGCAGTACCGGTGGCGCATCCTTGACAGTCGTGCGCCGTGCGCTGTGTACCGTGGCGCTGTGAACCAGGCTGCCATAGGCGTCCCAGCGCAAGTTGACCTGGTGTTCGCAGACCGGATCATCAGGCACCCGTTCGTACTGATAACTCACGGACTCCAGCGTCAGTGGCAGCATTCGCGCCGAGGTGCTTGAGCCGGGTGCCTGGGGCAACCGCCGGACCATATAGCGATACTGGTGCACCGAGTAGGGTGTCCGGTTGGCCGGGTCGAGGGTGAATACCTCCACGCGCAATGGCAGGCCCCTGAGGGCGTAGGCTGCCTCGCGTACTTGCTGTGAAGTGGGTGACGTGATCAGTTGGTCTTGATGGTCGATGGGTTGTGGCTGTTCGGGTGCAGTATGTTCCCCCTGCAGCGTGAGGCCGAGCTTGATGGCGTCAGCGTCATGGCGGCTGTAATCGTCCTGGGGCATATCCAGCGCTTGACCGGTGTGAATCCAGCGTTTGGTGTGCGACCCGGTTTCGGGAACCTCGTCGTTGCGGGTTTCGTTGTCGGTTTGCAGTAACAAGCCGAAGCCCTGGAAGGCGCTCTCATCGGCATCGTAATACGCCCGGCGATAGCTGAAAAACTGGGTCAGGGTGTTATTGCTGATCTCATCCTGCAGTACCTGACGTTTGACCAGGTTGAGCGCGAAGGGCAGCCCGCTGATGGCGGGCTTACCCTCGGCGTGATGTTGCTTTTTCTCGTCCAGCCATTCCTGAGCGCTGCTGCGGTAGCTTACGTTGACTTGGGCGCCGAGGTTGTTGTTGGCAATGCTGAGCAAACAGGGTTTGCTGTCAAAAAAAGCATAGCGCCAATGGCGAGGGCGTGGATGCAGGGTGCTGATGATCAGGCTGGCGTAGCCATTGCCCAGCAGGTCCACCACGCTCACCTGGCATAATGAGTCGTACTGCGCGCCTGACGGCCACGGCAATACCAAGGGCGTTCTGGCGAAGCGATTGCCGGCCTGATTGAGGTAAATGCTGACCCCTTCAGTCGTCAGGTACAACAAGTCGCTGGCACCGCAGCCATCCAGATCCGCCAGCAATACGTTGGCAGCGTTGAACGTCGTCTCCCTGAACGGCAAGGTGGCCAACACCTGACCTTTGCCGAATCGCCCAAGGCCCAGGTTGGGCCAGCATTTGATTTCGTTGAAACGGATACGCACCAAGTGCTGCTGGCCGCTGCCGAGGATGTCGCTGAAGCCGACCCAGTCGGCGGAGGAACGGGTGAAGGACGGCAGGTCATCGCCGTCAATCGTGTGCGCCTGCTCGACGCCTGGCCCGAAGCCGTTTTGTCGATTGGGGTAAAAACGCACACTGCGCGGGCCCACGAGTGCGAGGTCACCCAAACCACTGCCCATCAGGTCGGCAAATAGCGCCTCGGCGTGCAGGAGTTCGATTGGGAATGCGTCGAACGGTATGAACCCCGCCTCGTTGCCTGGGGGAGCCAGGTTGAAGAAACCGCCCATCCCCGGCCGGGCCAGGACCCATTCCGGGCGACCATCGCCATCGATATCGAGCAGGGCTTGATATACCGGGCGTGAACCGTCTGACACGGGAATGTCCGGCAATGCTTGAGCGGGGGCGTAGGTCACCGCATCGCCCGTGGACGCTTCGGCCCGCTGAGGCGCTCGGTAATACCAGGCCTGATCGCCGCGATACAGGATCCCCGGCAGGCCTTCGCCGTATAAATCCACCAGTTGGTAGCGCTGACCGTCGTTGAGGCCGGGCAAGTCATCAAAGCGCTGGTAGCGATGGATGTCCAGTTTCAGGCTTGAGGCTTGATACAGGTATTCTTGCGGCGGCAGGCGGGTGAGCGGTCCCTGGGCGTCAACGGCCTGTTCGTGTACTGCGGTCAGGGTATTGAGCCCGTTGCGAGCGGTTCGATGTTCCAATCGCAGGCGCTTGACCAGCACGGGGTCAGGGCCCATGTCGGGCTCATCGACAAAGGCGTGAAACATCAGGATCTGTCGGCACAGGCGCAGCGTTCGTCGCTCAAAGCCGTAGAGGTAGCTGGAAAACGGGTCTTCGCGAAGGGGCCAGGGGTTGAGCGCGTCGTAGGGCGGACGCTCGTCGCTGGCCGTGGTGCGCTGGCCATAGTCGAACACCAGGAAGAAGTGCCACTTCTGACTGGAGAGGTCGTCGGCCCTCAGCAGATACAGTGTCTCTTTTTCACGGGCTTTGACGTTGCCGTAACACACTGTGTGCAGATAACGCTGGGCGCGGCTGTCAAGTGGCTCAGTACGGGTATCGGTCTCGGCCAGGTACTGGTAGCCGATATGCTCGCCATGGGCGTTCAGACTTTCCTCAAGCAGCCATTGCGCGACATGGCTTGGGTTACCGGGATCGGCGATGCGCGCCAAGTGGGTTTTACCGTACACATGGCGGCTGCCGTCAGCCGCCTGGATCAACCAGAACCCGGCTGTGTCGCCGTCCGAGTGCCAATGCTCGATGCGCTCGAACCGGCTCTCGACGCGGGGGAAGTAGCGCGTGACGGCATAGGTGAGGCCCAGTGGCACCTGGTCAAAACTGTCGCGCTGTGTCTGCACGAGCACGCCATCAATGGTACGTTCGGGCATCCAGGGTTGTGCATCCGGACCTTGGAATGTATCGGCTTCTGTGTAGGCGGGGACGCCCCGTTGGGTGCGTCGGCTCACGGCGCCAGGGCTGACGTCCCAACCCAGACCGAACGCACTGTTGCCCGCCGTACTGCGATAGACCAATGACAGCGTAGGTGCAAAACCACGACCCGTAGAAATCGGCAGCGCAATCTCGAAGGTCGCCGTGCCGTCGGCGGCCACGGTGCCCAAGCCGCCGGCGACGCCTTCGATGGCGTTGCCGGCATTGGGCAGCGATGGCACCGTGAGGGGCGATTCATTCGCTTGGGTGCTCATCTTTCACTCCTGCCGGGCCTTGCGGTGTAGCGCACATGGATGATGATGTCGGTGACTGATTCAAGCAGGTTTTTTTGTCGCAGCGCATTGGTGAAATTCAAGCTCCAGGTCGATACGGCACCGGTGTATTCAAACGGCAGGTAACGCGGGTCGTTGTCGAAGTTGAGGGTAAACAGGCCGTCATCATCCAGCCCGCGTGACAAGGCAATTTGCTGATGTGCCCTGAGGTCGATTTTGAGGGTGCCATCGGGCATCTGAATTTCATTGCGGGTTTGGGTCAGCGTCGCTTTGATGTCTTCATAAGGCCCCAGCGTAGCGGGTAGGGAGACGCTGACGTGCTTGATCCGCCGCAGGGTGTGTCCAGGATAGTCTTCATTCAACAACGCTTGGGTCAGGCTAAAACCAATCGTGCCGCTGCTTATCAGGCCCACTTTATGCTCGGCCCAGGTTTGGGTGGTTTGAGAGGATCTTCCTTCGGTTTTGACCAAACACTCGATCAAGCGATGGCGCAGCGACACGGTTTTGCTGATTTCCAGTTCGCGTGGCGTGTGCTGCAGATACGCAGCGTTCATTTTCACCAGATTCAGTTTCAAGCCCTCGGCACTCAAAAGGCCTCGGGAGGTGTGGTGCCAGGCTCCACCTTGAAAGAACTGCTGGCTGTCGGCGGTCTCATACTGCCAGCAGGCTTGCGCGGCCAGGCATAGGGAGTGGACGCTGTCATACAGTGCGTAATAGAACGTGCTCAGTTGCGCAGTGAGCCATTGATAAAGCTGTGCCCCTGTAAAGCGCATGCCGAGCAGTTGGTAGGCTGACTTGGCCTGGTTCAATGCGGTGTGGGCACTGCGCAGTTGCAGGTGCGTGGCTTTTTCCTGCTCTGCTTGCACCAGCAGCAGGGCGTCGATCTGGGCCAGTTCCAGGCGTGCCTGTTGTTCGGCATGGGCCCACTCCTGGGCACGACGACCGAATTGCTCGGTGCGCTCCAGATCGCTGCCGTTGGCGCGGGCGGCGTTGGCCTCGCCTTGGGCGAAGGCCTGGTAGGCATGGAACACGCCTTCAAAGCGCATACCGCCGAACGACGTACCGAAGATATTGGGCATGAGCATGGCGGCGCCGGCGGCCATACCGGCAATCGCGCCTTTTCTCTCCCAGGCGGCGCTCTCCAGATAGTACTGGCCTGCCGAGATTTCACCGCTGCTGATGCCTTCTCTGAGCTGCAGCGTCAGGAAGTCCAGTCTGCCCTGCACGATTGCGCGGCTGCGACGTAGCGCGTCGTTGTTTTTTTCGTCGACGGCCAGAGCCTGAGTCTGCTGGGCCAACACCAGTTCGGCCAATTGCCAGGCATTTTGCTGTTGCACCTCAAGGTAGTGCGCCTGCTCCTTGCGCTCGATCAGTGTGAGCAGCGTGGTGCCGAACTGCGCCAGGCTGTCGACTGCGCTAAAGGCATGCCCCAGCATGACCTGGAACCGGTAGTGACCCACTTCAGGACGGACCGGCGGCCGGGCACTGTCGTCACCTGCGCCGTTCTGTGAGTTTCGCGTCAGCAGGGCGGCGGGGGACAAGGGGGGCGCAAAGAGGGTTTGGCGCAGTGGCTTGCCGGCAATATCCAGATGATGGCGCAGCCCATGCAGGCGACTTTCCAATGTGTCCCAGCGTGCGACCAGTTGCGTGTTTAACGGGCGATAGAAGTCGGGGCTGTCCGTGAGCCAGGTGCGTTGCCCCGCGGTTTTGCATTGGTTGGACAGTTGCTTGGTGTATCCGGGTTGCTGTTCCAACTGGCGTATTGCCTGGTCGGGTATGTTCGCCAATGTTTCCAGTGTGCGCGAGGTCCAGGTATCGGCGCGCGTGACCGTCGGGCGCATGCCCAGCAGGTTCTGCGCCTGGATGTACCAGAGTTTGGCTTCGGCCAGGCTGTCGGGGCTCAACTGGCGATAGGCCGCGTCGCCCCGGTTGATCAGAATATCCACATTGAGGTAGTACAACGCCTTGCGCAGGTGTGTCGTAAAGCTGAGAGCCAGGTAATGTGGGCTCTCGGGGTGTTGGCAGGCGTAGCTCAGCTCGGCGGGTTGGCTTGGCAGCGAACTCAGCGCTCCGGCGCTTGGTTGACGAGGGTCGAACAGGTAGTGCAACCAGGTTTCGGCTTGAGCGAATTGTTGTTGCTGGTTGAGGTAATGGGCGATGGTCCAGGGCAAATAGATAAATAGTTCACGCAAGCTTTTGCCATGCGCACCCTGGAAGTCCAGGGGCATGCGGGAGGTGCCGGCAGCGAATGGCGGTTCCGTCCAGTCCCCAGGCGACCGAAAAAATGAAGGGTCGAAGCTGAGCATGGCAGCCTGGGTGAATTTACGCGCGACGGAGGTATTGAGTCGGATTGCGGGGAAACTTGGGTTGAGGCTGTTGGAAAAATCAATGAACTCGGCTGCCTCTCCGGTTTTTTGCGGTTGGCGTGTGATACGCGGGGAATGAGCAGGCTTGTCGACGGCAGCGGATTCACTGAAGGTGCATTTCACGGCCTTGAGTGCATAGCCGAGAACGCTCACCGTATTCTCTTGGCTCTCAAGGACGATGACCCCATGGATCAGCGTGATGGCTGATGCGGGTTGCCCATCAGGTAACTTTATCCGTGTACTCGTCAGATCCCCGGTTGCTAATTCCGGGGACGCGCCCGTCAGACTTTCGTGTTCGATGTCCGTGTAATTAAGGATTTGGGCGGTGTTGTTATTGATCGCTTGTGGGGTGGGCACGTCTTTCAGTTTGGACTGCATGATGACGTGCTTGTAGAAACGCACCTTAGGCGCAGACGTGCTGACCGAATCAAGCCTCAGGTCACTCATGAAGTGCAGTTTTTTGTTGGAGCCCTCATCACCTGGCAAGTTGTACCCGCTGTAGCGGTCGAGTATCGCCAGGAAGGGGATCTGATGATGGGTGTAGGTAGACAAGTGGAGAAATGCGTTTTTGTTGAGAAACTTCCCTTCCAGGGAGTATTGAACGACGGCCTTGACTTGATTTTTTTGTCCCGGTCTCAAGTCCGGCACTGAGTTATTCTGGCGCACAAGGCTCAACAATATGGAGCCCTTGTCATGAATGGCGTTGGAAAAGCTTTTTCCGGTCCTGGAGTTTTTAAAGAACATCGAGTGGTAGGTGGCGTCTCCTTCGGGGAGTATCGCGCAGTCGATATTGATGAGCGAGCCGCTGAGGAGTTCGACTTCGGATAAGGTCGGGTCGTGCAACGCAGGCCTGGTGACCAGGGTAATGCTGAACTCGGAGTACTGGGAGGCAAGTGTAATGTTGTAAGTCTGCAGAAAGGGCTGAGCGATTTTCGAGGTGAAGACGAACTCGTTGGTGACGGGATCAAAGGTGGTAGTGGCGGTATCGGCGGCGACGAAATCGGTGCTTTTGGAATCAAACTTCCACGCGCGCGGCTGGTCTGTGACGAGTGTTTGAGCCGCCAGGGTTACGGTTCTGATGTCCTGCCGCTGCGCTTCGCCTGTCTTGAACTGTAAGTTGTCCCTGTTGATATCGAAAAACAGGCGGAAGTATTGATAGGCGAACGGGGGGAGTAATACGCTGGAAAAGAGGTTGTCTTTGTTGATACCCCCCAACGAGCCGGCCTGCAGCGACCAGTGTTGTCCAGCCTCATAGGCGCCCAGCAACCGGATGGCTTCCGGGGCAACGTCTGAACTCGACACGATCTTGTATAGGTCCGGGCTGCCCGCAGAAGCGACGGTTTTTATCCCCAATGACTGATCGACACTGATGGCCTGGAAGAATTCGCCCGGTTGGTCGCTGCCATGCTTGAGCGTATTGGCTGTTATACCCAGGAACAGTGTGTGAGGGGAGCGGCTATCCACCACGGCAACGGTCTGCGTGATGCTGACAAGTTGCGCCGGCGTGAGTGCGTTGACGCCCCGCGTAACGCAGTGTTCTTCCAGGCCCGTGTGCGGCAGGCTCCAGGTGCCATCCAGTTTTTTATAGGAAAAGCACAGGCGAAACTTCACGAACCGGTCGTTCAGCCATTCCTTCTGACGTTGGCTTTCCTCCTCGTCGCCATTGTCGCCATTGTCGTTTCCCTGTGCCTTGAAGGATGGGTAAGGCCCAGGCTGGATGATTTCAGCCCAAACAATAAACAACCGATGCTTGAACACCACGGGACGAATACTGTGGACGGGCGTATCGGCGCTAAACGTCAGGTTGATGGGTATCCAGTCTGCCCAGGCCAGGGGCGCAGGTGCCTCTGGCTTGACGCTGGAGCGTTTGGACAGGTCAAGCGAACGCCAGTAATAGAGCACATCGGTGGTGGATCTGCCGACGAAGTAATAGGTGCTGGTATCCCACTGATTGACATTGCCATCGATGTAGCCATTGAGCGTCCGAATGCTGGCGACTTCTTCAAAGCGTGACAGGTAGCCTTGCACGGCGTTCTGCACGGACGCGGGTTGAAGCCGGTGCTGGTTGAGCTCGTTTTCCAGTTGCTCAAAGCTCTCGCTCTTGTCCTCGCGCAGCGTCGGGTCGAGGAAGTTTTGCGGGTGATAGCGCAGTTGCTGGCTGGCGCTCCACAGGGGGTAAGTGTGCAGGGACTGTTGCCAGGCCTGGGTCTCGTGAAGCGACATGCCCTGGGTTTCGTAACCCGGTTCGAGGCCTGAGTGAATCCGGTTGATGTAGTGCTGCAGGCTGATAATCGCACTGGCGACCGGGCTGGTGGGCACCGCCTGACTGACTTGTACATCCAGCAGCCAGTAGTCATACAGGTCGTTGGGTGTGCGCAGCGAGTCTTTAAGGTCGGCGCTGATGCAGTGAGCCAGATAGTAGCTCAGCATGGCGTCACGCCAGGCTTCATTGAGGCGTTGGTCGAGGGTCTCAGACATAGTCATTCCTTGAGTCTGCGGGTTGAGCGTAAGTCGTTATTGATGTGCGGCGATGATGGCTTCGCCCACGTCCTTCCATTTATCGAGGCCGCTGGTGATATCCAGTTCGCTGGTGTCGAGGAGGGTTTGGCTGGAGAGCCGGGTGATGGCGCAGGCTTGTCGACAGCGCATGATCCAATCCAGTTGGTTCATGGACGTGACCCTGAGTTCGGGCAAGGTTTCAGTGAGTACCTTCAGTTCTTTTTCGTCCCATCCCAACCATTGGCTGAGTCGGGTATTGAGGGTTTGAGGCGCGTTGCTGTTGGCGTTCTGGAAATACGCCAAGAGGCTGTCCTGTGCCAGGCCATACGTATCGCAGCAGTCCCTGAAGCGCTGTAATAGATAGAGTGTGCCCAGGCTCAGCTTGAGCCATCCTGCGGTTGAATTTTTGCTGTCCAGCCAACGGGGGTTGAGCAGCAATTGACGCAGTGACACGCTGTTGATCGGCAACGGCAAAAGCGTGGTGATATCGGGCGCCAGTAGGATCAGGTGGTTGGCCTCAGCCTGCGTTTTTGTGTAGTGCAGGGTGTAGTGGCTCGTAAGCTCATCGCTGTACAGGGCCGGCGCTGGCGTTTTCAAGAACTGTTGAAGGCACGCCTCAAGTCCCTCAGGCAGTACGTCGCCCCAGCGCTTGAGCGCCGGGTTATCAGTGCCAGGCTCCAGCAGCAATCGCTGACGCAGCTGCGTTACGCTGGTGTTACTGTCCGTGAGCCAGGTGACGGCCCAGTCCAATTGCATGAGCAGATCGAGAAAGTCCATCCCGTTGCGCAATGTTGGGGTGACCAGCTTGCTCCAGGTGGACGGACCCAGCACGTCGACCAGTTGTTTGCAGTGCAAGACAGAAAGACCAAAAACCTGGGCGACTCGTGCCTGTCGATAGATCGCGGAGTACGTAGCAAGATTTCTTTTGGCAGGGGTGGGCAATGCGGCTATCAACAGTTGCAGCGAATCCGCTGTATCACTCAACCCCAATGCGGCGCAAAGCTGCTGACGGGTCTGCGCATCGAAGGGTTGTTCGTCCAGCGCAAGTGGGCGCCCGGTCAGCAGTGTGCGATTGAACACCTGATCGAATAAGGGTTGCTCGTTGGCGCTGGCCTGCAGGGGTAAGTGATCCAGCCACGCCGAAAACTCCAGCGGCTTAAGCCTGTAGCGTCCACGGAGGTAGCAGTAGGTCCCCAATGCGCGCAAGGTGTTGACGCTTATCTGAAGGGTGGCGGTGCCCTCACACGCCATGGCGCTGACGATCAGCGTGTCCAGTTCGGCGAACGGTAGATCGACCCACTGTTGCAGGCGGATCATCCGATGCAAGCGGTCGAATCGATCGGGGGTGGTATTGAGTAGTTTCGTAATTTTCCCGTCGGTGGATTTGCCTACCGCTACCTTGGGCTGGGTGTCGGTGCCGTTGACATAGCGGGCACCATAGGTCGGCAATGTTTGATTAGACACCGAGCGGGAGGCATGGGGGGCGAAACTGTTTTGCCCCAGGAGGGCTTGTAACCGGGTATTGTCCAGCGCCGTACAGTTGAGGAAGTCGTCAAGGTTTTCCGGTGCGCCGGTTGTGCCAAAGTAGGTTTGAAACAATGAATCTTCCTTGACGGGTGGCTGCGTCAAGAGGTTTTGCTGTTCGGGATTCAGCCCGCTTAGCAGGCATTGCGCACCACCCTCGCGCGTTTTGACCTTGGCATACAGATCGTTGCCGGCATCGTCATACGGCAGCCGCTTGCTGACTCGATAGTTCAACTCACCCAAGGCGTGCCGGGTGCCCGCCAGCCCCAGGCGGCATTGAAGGTGATGATGGTGGTAAGGCAGCGTCAAGGGGTAGCGTTGCTGGCTGAGCAGAGTGTGCAACTCCGCTTTCGGGTGATGGCGTTTGACCTGTTTGTGCAACATGTCATCGATCAGCGTCAGCAGTGGGCGCTGGGTAAAGGTCGTGTCGTGGTCAATCAGTAAAGTTTTCAGGTCCGGGCGCCGTTCGCTCAAGAGGATTTTGTCTTTCGGTCCCTTACCGTTGTTTTCAAGCTGAGTTGCAAAAAGGAACAGTGCGCGCAGGTAGGCGACGGGCGAATCGATAGCGTCGATGGCATCGGGGTGGCAGGCATTCCCCCAGTCCTCGTTGAGCGGGCTGGCCACGTTCGTTTCCAGCTCGCGTTTGTCACGAGTGGAGGCTGCGGGCGCGTGGTCGTACAGCCATTGCAGTTGCGTGGTGTAGGACAGCGCGTTTTCGTAAGCGTGAGCGCCATCGTCATCGTTGTAGAGTGCCAGTCGACGGATGAATTCGTCCTTGGGCAGCTCGACGATGTCGAAAACGCTGGTGAAACCGAGTTGACCCATGGCGGTGGTGAAGTCGACTTTTCCCTCGCCCGGGGCGACGGGCCGTTCCACCAGTGTGGCCAATAACGAATGGTTTGAAGTTTCCATGTCATCGATCTTCCTGTGAGCCCAAAGGTGGATCCGTTGGGCGGCGCAAGACGCTATCACGCAGGCTGTACGGGTCGAGGTCAGCCAATGCCGTCAGGGCGTCAAGGAAATATCGGTGAATGAGGGGCGGTGCAGTGGCGTCGCGCTTTTGGTAGAATCCGCATCGCGCCGCTCAGTCGGCGCATTTTTTTGCATCCGGTTCACCCCTTACGAGGGTAGCCACCTGGAGAGAACACCCATGACTCAACCGATTGTCGTGGCGGCACTGTATAAGTTCGTCACCCTCGAAGATTACGTCGCCCTGCGCGAGCCACTTCTGCAGGCGATGGTCGACAACGGCATCAAAGGCACCTTGCTGATCGCCGAAGAAGGCATCAACGGCACCGTTTCCGGCAGCCGCGAAGGCATTGACGGCCTGATGGCCTGGCTGAAAAAAGACCCGCGCATGGTCGATATCGACCACAAGGAATCCTACTGCGACGACCAGCCGTTCTATCGCACCAAGGTCAAACTCAAGAAAGAGATCGTGACCCTGGGCGTTGAAGGCGTCGACCCGAACAAAAAGGTCGGT
>Ga0302347_1003021_pt1 | contig 15709 bp, 10 predicted proteins | sample PhyWR1_FD_202178 | JGI IMG/M metagenome (GOLD analysis project Ga0302347, IMG submission 202178) | Leaf surface microbial communities from wheat plants in UC Gill Tract Community Farm, Albany, California, United States - DLSL W.R1 (v2)... | ecosystem: Host-associated > Plants > Phyllosphere >...
CAGCGCCACTGTTTGACCACTTTATTGATTTGATTAAGCACTATCGTGCTACAGCCAAATAATCAGGAGCTTAAAAAATGCCAAAACGTACAGATATAAAAAGCATCCTGATCCTCGGCGCTGGCCCTATTGTTATCGGCCAGGCATGTGAGTTCGACTACTCAGGGGCTCAAGCTTGTAAAGCCCTGCGCGAAGAAGGCTATCGCGTCATTCTGGTCAACTCTAACCCTGCGACGATCATGACTGACCCTGAAATGGCTGATGCAACCTATATCGAGCCTATTCACTGGGAAGTTGTTCGTAAAATTATCGAAAAAGAACGCCCGGATGCCGTCCTGCCAACGATGGGAGGCCAGACTGCACTGAACTGTGCGCTGGAGTTGGAACGTCAGGGCGTACTGAAAGAGTTTGGTGTCACCATGATTGGTGCTACTGCAGATGCCATTGATAAAGCAGAAGACCGTCGCCGTTTCGATATCGCCATGAAGAAGATTGGTCTCGATACTGCACGTTCTGGCATCGCTCATAATATGGAAGAGGCCCTGGTTATCGCAGCGGATCTGGGTTATCCGTGCATTATTCGCCCTTCCTTTACCATGGGCGGCAGCGGCGGTGGTATTGCCTATAACCGTGAAGAATTTGAAGAAATCTGTGAACGTGGTCTGGATCTCTCACCAACTAACGAGCTGCTTATCGATGAGTCGCTGATTGGCTGGAAAGAGTATGAGATGGAAGTGGTTCGCGATAAGAACGATAACTGTATCATCGTCTGTTCTATCGAAAACTTTGACCCGATGGGTATTCATACCGGTGATTCTATCACCGTTGCGCCTGCCCAGACTCTGACAGATAAAGAATACCAAATCATGCGTAACGCCTCGATGGCGGTACTGCGTGAAATCGGCGTCGAGACGGGTGGCTCAAACGTGCAGTTTGCCGTGAACCCGAAAAATGGTCGTCTGATTATTATCGAGATGAACCCACGTGTATCTCGTTCTTCTGCTCTGGCGTCTAAAGCGACCGGTTTCCCGATTGCCAAAGTAGCGGCTAAGCTAGCAGTAGGTTATACCCTTGATGAGTTGATGAACGATATTACGGGCGGACGCACTCCAGCTTCTTTTGAGCCTTCCATCGACTATGTCGTGACTAAAATTCCACGCTTTAACTTCGAAAAGTTTGTCGGAGCAAATGACCGCCTGACCACGCAGATGAAATCTGTCGGTGAAGTCATGGCGATTGGTCGTACTCAGCAAGAATCACTGCAGAAAGCACTGCGCGGCCTTGAAGTGGGCGTGATGGGCTTTGATCCTAAAGTGAATCTTGACGACCCAGAAGCATTGACCAAAATCCGCCGTGAGCTGAAAGATGCCGGTGCTGAGCGTATCTGGTATGTAGCCGATGCTTTCCGCGCTGGTCTGTCAGTGGACGGTGTATTCAACCTGACCAATATCGATCGCTGGTTCCTGGTACAAATCGAAGAACTGATTCGTCTGGAAGAGCAAGTCGCCGAAGTGGGTATCACTGGCCTGAACCATGAGTTCCTGCGGATGCTGAAGCGTAAAGGTTTTGCTGATGCACGTCTTGCTAAACTTGCTGGTGTGCGTGAGAGCGAAATTCGTAAGCTACGTGAACAGTATAACTTGCACCCGGTTTACAAGCGTGTTGACACCTGTGCGGCGGAATTTGCCACTGATACTGCCTATATGTACTCCACCTATGAGGACGAGTGCGAAGCGAACCCTAACCATGATAAAGATAAAATTATGGTTCTGGGCGGCGGACCAAACCGTATCGGTCAGGGCATAGAGTTCGACTACTGCTGTGTCCATGCTTCACTGGCACTGCGTGAAGATGGCTATGAAACCATTATGGTTAACTGTAACCCTGAAACGGTTTCAACCGACTATGATATCTCTGATCGTCTCTATTTCGAGCCAGTTACGTTTGAAGATGTGCTGGAAATCGTACGTATCGAAAAACCGAAAGGGGTGATTGTTCAGTACGGTGGTCAGACCCCATTGAAACTGGCCCGTGCTTTAGAAGCAGCAGGCGTACCGATTATTGGTACCAGTCCGGATGCCATCGACAGAGCTGAAGATCGTGAGCGTTTCCAGCATGCTGTTGAACGTTTGAAGTTAAAACAGCCGGCGAATGCTACGGTAACCACTATCGATCAAGCCGTAGAAAAAGCGGCACTGATTGGCTATCCATTAGTGGTACGTCCTTCCTATGTCCTTGGCGGACGGGGAATGGAAATCGTCAATGATGAAACTGACTTACGTCGCTATTTCCATGCCGCAGTCAGCGTGTCCAATGATGCTCCAGTATTGCTGGATCGCTTCCTGGACGACGCGGTTGAAGTGGACGTCGATGCGATTTGTGACGGTGAAACGGTGCTGATCGGCGGGATCATGGAACATATTGAACAAGCGGGTGTGCACTCCGGTGACTCCGCCTGTTCATTACCGGCTTATACTCTGAGCCAGGAAATCCAGGATGTTATGCGTCAGCAGGTACAGAAGCTAGCATTTGAATTGCAGGTTCGTGGCTTGATGAACGTTCAGTTTGCCGTTAAAGATAACGAAGTTTATCTGATTGAGGTGAACCCACGTGCCGCTCGTACCGTACCGTTCGTCTCTAAAGCGACAGGTATGGCACTGGCTAAAGTTGCAGCTCGTGTGATGGTTGGACAAACGCTGGTACAGCAGGGTGCCACCAAAGAGATCATTCCACCGTACTATTCGGTCAAAGAAGTGGTGCTGCCGTTTAACAAATTCCCAGGTGTTGACCCACTGTTAGGGCCTGAAATGCGCTCTACCGGTGAAGTGATGGGGGTTGGCCGTACTTTCGCTGAAGCCTTTGCTAAAGCGATGCTAGGCAGCCATTCCACGATGCGTAAACCGGGTCGTGCGCTGCTTTCCGTTCGTGAAGGTGATAAAGAGCGAGTGGTGGATCTGGCGGCTAAATTACTGAAACAAGGCTTTGACCTGGATGCAACACACGGTACGGCTGTTGTACTGGGTGAAGCAGGAATTAATCCACGTCTGGTGAATAAGGTACATGAAGGTCGTCCACACATTCAGGACAGGATCAAGAATGGAGAGTATACCTACATCGTCAACACGACTGCAGGTCGTCAGGCAATTGAAGATTCAAAACTGATCCGCCGTAGTGCGCTGCAATATAAAGTGCATTATGACACTACGCTAAATGGTGGTTTTGCTACTGCGATGGCACTGAATGCTGATGCAACCGAAAAAGTCATTTCAGTTCAGGAAATGCATGCTCTAATTAATCAGTAATCGTTAAGATGATGGCTCGGTGTGACTGAGCTATCTCTGATTGAGAGGCTGGCAAAATGACTTCAAGGCTCACTCCGGTGAGCTTTTTTTGGCGCAATAAAATGTATATTTTGTGTTTAATGAAACAAATTTGTAATTGTTAAAATAAAATGTAAATTCAATGTATTTTTTTTAATCAATTACCGTTAAGGTAAAGGGGAGTAATTCATCTGGCGATAAAAAAATTTTCATTGTGTCGCCTGACCCTATCGACGAAGTATTGCGCTTTCCGTATAGTGGCGAAAATTTTCTCTTCAGGACTTGGATAACAGAGATGATCAGTCTGATTGCTGCGCTAGCAGTAGATCGTGTTATTGGTATGGAAAACGCCATGCCATGGAACATACCGGCCGACCTGGCTTGGTTTAAACGCACTACCTTGAATAAACCCGTTATTATGGGTCGACTGACGTGGGAGTCCATTGGGCGTCCACTGCCAGACCGTAAAAACATTGTTATGAGTAGCAAGCCAGGTGAAGACTCGCGTGTTGAGTGGGTTTCTTCGCTGGAAGAGGCTATTGCAGCTTGTGGCGATGCTGAAGAGATTATGGTGATTGGCGGCGGGAGTATTTATGAGCAATTTTTACCGCTGGCACAACGCTTGTATCTGACGCATATCGATGCTGAAGTTGAAGGTGATACCCATTTCCCGGACTACTCCCCGGATGAGTGGCAGTCAACCTTTAGCGAATTCCATGATGCTGATGACAGCAATTCGCATGGCTACTGTTTTGAAGTCTTAGAGCGCCGTTAATAATATTGGGGGTGAGCATTTATATTCATCCCCCACCTTATTATTTTTTTAGCAGAGATACATAAGTGTAGCAACGTGGCTGCTACTCTACTGGAGGCTGATATCCATTTGCATCGGTTTAATCTGCGGCTGAGTAAAATAGGTTTTATCCTCCCAGCGTAAGCAGGTCAAATCTCCCCCCCAGCAGCAACCGGTATCCAGAGCATAAATTCCAGCGGGTGCACCTTTTCCCTCCAGCGATGCCCAATGTCCAAAAATAATGGAGTAGCCCTCAGGAAGCTGATTTGGAACATCAAACCAGGGTTTGAGTGGCGCAGGGACATTTTCCGGAGCTTCTTTCATGTACATATCCAGCTGCCCGTTAGGGAAGCAGTAACGCATCCGGGTAAAGGCATTGGTAATAAAACGCAGGCGTGAAAGACCACTAAGGTTGGTGGACCAGCTACTTGGCAAGTCACCGTACATTGCGTCAAGGAACAAAGGATAGCTGTCACTGGCTAATAGTGATTCGACATCGCGAGCACAGGCTTGAGCTGTTTCGAGCGTCCACTGCGGAGTAATTCCCGCATGTGCCATCACCAGTTTTTTCTCTTCATCAATCTGCAGTAACGGCTGACGACGTAGCCAGTTAATTAAACTATCGGCATCTTCAGCTTCGAGCAGTGGCGTTAACTTATCTTTGGGTTTATTACGGCTAATGCCCGCATACACCGCCAGCAGATGCAGATCGTGGTTTCCCAGCACCATACGTACACATTCACCCAGGCTACGTACATAACGCAGTACCGCCAGTGAATCAGGGCCACGGGCAACTAAGTCACCCGTCAGCCACAGGGTATCTTTTTCAGGTGAGAATTCGACCTGTTTTAGTAATGCTGTCAGTTCATGAAAGCAGCCGTGAACATCGCCAATAAGGTATGTAGACATGGTATCAGTGAATCAATGAAGCGATGGCTAAGCGAAAGACAGGGATATCAACACGGAAATCATTACCCTGGGCATCAACCATTTGATAATGACCTTCCATGGTGCCCAGAGGCGTTTCGATAATCGCCCCACTGGTATATTGATACTCATTACCAGGTTCGATGAGCGGCTGAACACCAATCACACCTTCGCCCTGAACCTGAGTTTCACGACCATTACCATTAGTAATTAACCAGTAACGGCCGAGAAGCTGAACTGCTGTTCGCCCCAGATTACGGATAGTGACGGTATAGGAAAAGACGAAACGTTCCTGCTCTGGTGAGGACTGCGCTTCGATATAAACACTTTGTACCTGAACACATACACGGGGCGAATTAAGCATCGTTAACTCTCCAGCTGTTTTTGCGGGTTGTCAGACAGGTAGTTTGCCAGTTGGCAGTACTGTGCAACAGTGATATTTTCCGCACGCAGCGTCGGGTCGACACCCAGCTCTTCCAGAACCTCAACACTAAACACATTGCCAAGACTATTACGGATAGTTTTGCGACGCTTATTAAATGCTTCAGTGGTGACTCGACTGAGCATGCGTAACTCTTTCACTGGGTGCGGCAGAATTGCATGTGGTACCAGACGGACGACGGCTGAGTCAACTTTAGGTGCTGGTGTAAACGCAGTTGGTGGGACTTCCAGCACGGGAATGACATTACAGTAATACTGTGCCATAACGGAAAGGCGACCATAAGTTTTACTGTTTGGGCCGGCAACCAGACGGTTGACTACCTCTTTTTGCAGCATAAAGTGCATGTCTGCAATAGCATCAGTATAGCTGAAGAGATGGAACATCAAAGGAGTAGAGATGTTATACGGCAGGTTACCAAAAACACGTAATGGCTGCCCAATTTTGTCGCGTAACTCGGCAAAATCCATCGTCATCGCATCTTGCTGATAAATAGTTAATTTAGGGGCAAGGAAAGGATGGGTTTGTAAGCGAGCGGCCAGATCGCGATCAAGCTCAATCACGGTCATTTTATCCATACGCTCGCCAACGGGTTCAGTTAATGCCCCGAGGCCCGGACCGATTTCAACCATCGCTTGTCCGGGAAGTGGATTTATTGCAGAGACAATACTGTCGATAACGAAATGATCATTAAGAAAGTTTTGTCCAAAACGTTTGCGGGCAAGGTGACCCTGGTGAACTCGAGTATTCATCGACTATTAGTAATCATTGTAATGGCGAGATTAAGCGCCGTAATAAAACTGCCGACCTCTGCTTTACCCAGTCCTGCCAGTTCAAGGGCAGTTCCATGGTCAACAGAAGTACGGATAAAAGGTAAGCCCAGCGTTATATTCACCGCTCGGCCAAAGCCTTGATATTTCAATACAGGTAAACCTTGATCGTGATACATCGCCAATACAGCATCGGCGTTGTCGAGGTATTTGGGCTGGAATAACGTATCTGCCGGGAGCGGACCTGAAAGATTCATTCCCTGCTGACGCAGCGCATTTAATACCGGAATGATAGTGTCTATCTCTTCGGTGCCCATATGCCCGCCTTCACCCGCGTGTGGGTTCAGACCACAGACCAGAATATGCGGCTCGGCAATACCAAACTTGGTTTGCAAGTCATGATACAGGATGGTGACAATCTGGCGTAGTAAATCTGGCGTAATTGCATCGGAAATTGCTTTTAGCGGCAGGTGAGTGGTCACCAAAGCTACCCGTAACTCTTCCGTTGCCAGCATCATCACGACTTTTTCGCTCTGTGAGCGTTCTTCAAAGAACTCAGTATGACCGATAAACGGAATACCTGCGTCGTTAATAATTCCCTTATGTACCGGACCGGTAATTAACGCCGCAAATTCACCACTCAGGCAGCCATCACAGGCACGGGCGAGGGTCTCGACCACATAGGCACTGTTTGCCACATTAAGCTGACCAGGAGTGACTGGCTCACGTAGAGCAACGGGCAATATCGTGAGATGACCGGCACGCTGGGCAATGGCTGGTTTATCTGTTGCCAGCGGCGTTAAATTAAGGGGAAGACCTAACAGGGCAGCACGTTCGAGCAGTAACTCTGCGCTTGCACAGACGACTAGCTCAACCGGCCAGTCGCGTTGCGCAAGGGCGACGATCAGGTCAGGACCAATCCCGGCAGGTTCGCCGGGAGTGATAACCACGCGTGAAATATTATTCATTATCACCGATAATTTTCACGTAAGCACCAGCACGTTGCTCTTGCATCCAGCTTTGACTTTCTTCGGACATTTTACGGTTCATCAACATGCGATAGGCCCTGTCTTTCTGTGCCGCATCGGTTCTGTCGACATTACGAGTGTCTTGCAGTTCAATCAAATGCCAGCCGAAAGAAGAATGTACTGGGCCACTAATTTGACCTTTATTCAGTTTCAGCAGCGCATCACGGAATGCCGGATCGTAAATATCTGGAGTCGACCAACCCAGATCGCCGCCCTGGTTAGCGGAGCCCGGATCTTCAGAGAAGGATTTAGCCGCTTCAGCAAAGGTGGTGTTTCCGGTTTTAATGTCCGCTGCGATTTGTTCCAGTTTCTGGCGTGCCTGAGCATCAGTCATAACCGGTGAAGGTTTCAGCAAGATATGACGCGCTTTCAGTTCTGTTACGGAGATATTTTGTGTCTGACCACGTAGGTCGTTCACCTTCAGAATGTGGAAACCGACACCCGAACGGATAGGGCCGACAATATCACCTTTTTTCGCCGTGCTTAATGCCTGGGCAAAGAGAGAAGGCAGTTCCTGAATACGTCCCCAGCCCATCTGACCACCCTGTAGGGCTTGCTGATCGGCTGAATAACTGATGGCAAGTTTACCGAAATCGGTACCATTATGTGCTTGCTCTGCTACAGATGATGCTTGTTTCTCCGCTTCATCTGCCTGCGCTGAGGTTGGATTTTCTGGTAGCGGAATCAAGATATGACTTAAGTTCAGTTCAGTACTGCTGTCATTTTGATTACCGACTTGTTGTGCCAGAGAATCGACTTCTTGCGGCAGAATAGTGATACGACGACGAACTTCGTTGTTACGCACTTCTGAAATCGTCATTTCCTTGCGGATTTGGTTCAGGTAACTGTTATAGCTAATGCCATCCTGAGCCAGACGATTACGAAGCTGATCCGTAGTCATATTATTTTGCTGGGCAATATTTGCGATAGCCTGACCCAGTTCTTCGTCAGTAACTGTAGCGCCCATTTTTTGTGCCAGTTGCAGTATCAGCTCGTCCATTATCAGACGTTCAAGGATTTGATGGCGTAGTGTGGCATCATCAGGAAGCTGCTGACGCGCTTCCTGAGCATTCATTTTCACTGACTGCATCAAACCATCGACATCGCTTTCCAAAACGACGCCGTTATTGACTACAGCGGCGACTTTATCAACAACCTGCGGTGCGGCGAAGGTTGTATTGGTCACCAGGGCAATGCTGAGAAACAGGGTTCTCCAGTTCTTCATACTTTTTCCATTTTACTTAGCCGCAAGGCGGGTTACGTTTTCAGTCAAAGTGAATTACAGCGAGCTTTGGTACGGTAGAATGTTAGAACGCAGCATTTGCTGAGTGCCCAGACCGTAATTAGAACTCAGGCCACGTAACTCAATGTTAAAGCCGAATACATTATCGTACTGACTTTGATTATTTTGCCAACCGTTGATTTTCCGTTCAGCGCCAATACGAATGGCATAGCAGCAAGAGCTATACTGTACACCGAGCATAGTATCGGCGGTCTGTCTGGTGTTGGTGTCGTAGTAATATGCTCCGACTACCGCCCAACGATCTGCGAATGGCCAGCTGGCGACGGTACCTATCTGAGCGATCCCTTCTTTATACTGCTTAGCATTAGAGAAAGAAGGTAACGTTGCCTGAATATATTCAGGACTGGCATAACGATAGGTCAGCTGTACCAGCCTGTCGGTATCTCGGCGATACTCTACCGCTACATTGCCCGTTGCCAGATTCGCCAGACGCGCATCATACTCTAAGCCACCACGCAGACCCCAACGGTCAGTCATACGCCAGTAAGTGTCACCAGCCCATATCATCGAACCACTTTTCTTATCTCTTTCCCAGTTAATATTGTCATCGCCAGTCCGGGATTGATTAAAGTAGTAAATTTGACCCACTGAAACGTTAAAACGTTCAATTGATGCATCATCATAAACACGAGAAGTCACACCGGTAGTGACTTGATTAGCGGAAGCAATACGATCGAGACCGCCATAGGTACGGTCATGGAACAGTCCGTTATAATCAGATTGCAATAACGCAGAGTCGTAGTTATTGATATTGCTCTGGTCATGATAGGGCACATACAGATATTGTGCCCGTGGCTCTAGCGTCTGTGTCCAGCCAGCAGTGCTTTCCATATTACGGTCAAAAATGAGTTTTCCGTCAATTTTGACTTGTGGCATGGTTCGGGTAACCGTTGATGACAGGCCTATGGCACTGTTATAGAGTTCCTGATAACCCGAGTTTGACTGATTGGCCTGATAGAGCTGACGGGCATAGCTGCGATAGCTTTCTAAATTATCCTGCTGATAATGGGTCACCATCATCTTGGCTTCAGTATTCAGGCTAGCCCAACCGTTAGATAACGGTAAGTTTATCGTCGGCTCCAGGTGCAAACGTGTTGCTTCAGGCATGTTGCTATTCACGTTGGTGAATTTTACCGCCTGACCATAAATATGGGTATCGAATGGACCGACATCATTCTGGTAGTAATTGACATCCAATTGAGGCTCAGCACGATACGAGCTGGTCGTGCTGCCAACTTGGTTCGCAAATACCTGGAACTGTTTAGTTGCAAGCGTGGCAGTAAAGTTCTGACTGGCATAGCCTGCACTGAATTTTTGCGTGGCGTAGCCATCAGTACTGGAACCATACTGTGAAGAGAAGTCATTAAAATAGCGTGAGTCGCTGACTTTGGTGTAGTCAACATTAAAACGCCATACCTGGTCTACGACACCGCTATGTTTCCAGTAGAATAGCCAGCGCTTATCTCTTTTACCGGTATTGATATCATTTTCGTGATTATATTGATCATCGCTCGGTAGATAGTCGAACTCAACCAGACCACGTCCTGCCTGACTCAGATAACGGAACTCATTTTTCCACTGAACACCTCCCCGCTTATGCAGATAGTGAGGGGTAATGGTGGCATCAAAATTAGGGGCAATATTCCAGTAGTAGGGCAGCGAAAATTCGAAGTAGTTCGTTGAGCTATACTTCGCATTAGGAATTAAAAAGCCGGAGCGACGTTTATCCCCGATAGGTAACTGGAGGTAAGGACTATAGAAGACCGGTACCGAGCCTAGTTTAAAACGAGCGTTCCAGATTTCAGCGACTTGTTCTTCACGATCCTGAATCACTTCACTACCAACCACACTCCAGGTGTTTGAACCTGGCAGGCAGGATGTAAAGGAGCCATTTTCAAGAATGGTGTAGCGATTTTCGCCACGCTGCTTCATCACATCAGCGTTACCACGTCCTTGGCGGCCGACGAGTTGATAGTCGCCTTCCCAGACATTGGTATCTTTGGTGTTCAAATTCGACCAGGCTTTAGGGCCTTTGAGAATTATCTGGTTATCATCGTAACGTACGTTACCTATTGCATCTACTGTGCGTACAGGTTCTGGCTGTCCTGCTAGCTGTTTTTGGTGAAGCTGGACTTCATCAGATTGCAGGCGGCTATTACCCTGTTGAATATCAACATTGCCGCTAAAGAAAGCATTATTCGGATAATCGCCGGTAACGCTATCAGCTTCAATCGTGACAGGGAGGTTGGTGGTGTCTCCCTCAACCAATGTGCGGTTGAAGCTTGGAACGCCCAGCATACACTGTGAAGCGAGATCAGCAGCCATACCATATTGGCTATAGAGAGCTGAACCAATCAGAGTGGCCAGTAAAGTAGGAATACGGTTTTTCATACGTTTAATTCGTTGTTCCGTCATCAGGGTCTAGCGAAGGCAAACGGTCAGAGACTAGCGCACTCATCATCACAGCGCTAGTGTTAATCCTGCATGTTCGGCAGTATGTCGTTAGGTAACTGCCATCAATGACGGGTATGATAAAGCAAATTCAGAATCACAGCATGACGATTTGGGGAGTTTATGCGGTATTGGGGTAAAGTACTCGGTGTTATCCTGGGAATATTCTCAGGCGGCGGCTTCTGGGCCATTGTATTAGGCTTTCTTGTCGGCCATATAGTTGATAAGGCCAGAGATCGTCAGCGTTCAGGATTTGTGAATCAACAGCAGCGTCAGACTCTGTTTTTTAACACCACCTTTGAGGTGATGGGTCACCTCACAAAGGCGAAAGGACGGGTCACCGAAGCTGATATTAATCTGGCCTCGGCATTAATGGACAGAATGCAACTTCATGGTGAAGGTCGGAGTGCAGCACAGCGAGCATTTCGTGTTGGTAAAGAACATGGCTATCCGTTACGCGAAAAAATGCGTGAACTTCGCGGTGTTTGTATGGGGCGTTTCGACTTAATTAGGATGTTTCTGGAAATTCAGATTCAGGCCGCTTTTGCCGATGGTTCACTACATCCGAATGAGCGTGAGGTGTTATTCGTCATTGCCGAAGAACTCGGTATCTCACGAGTACAGTTTGAACAATTCCTGCGTATGATGGAGGGTGGGCAGCAGTTTGGTGGCGGTCAGTATCAGCAATCGCAAGGTGGCTTCGGCCAACAGCGTGGTCCGACACTGGATGATGCCTGCAATGTGTTGGGGGTGAAGAGCAGTGATGAACCGACCACTATCAAGCGGGCTTATCGCAAACTGATGAGTGAACATCATCCGGATAAACTGGTAGCGAAAGGTTTGCCGCCGGAAATGATGCAGATGGCGAAACAGAAAGCGCAGGAGATTCAGGCAGCTTACGATCTTATCAAGACCACCAAGGGTTTTAAGTAACCTGCTCGAAGGGAAAACGTGATGTTTTCCCTTCGAAGGTCAAAATAAAGCGCAACGACTTGTTATTCTGGCCGGCAGGTTAAAAATCTGCTGGTGCTTTAAATGTCATACTATTGCCGTAGTCAGGATGCGTAATGGTCAGACTAGCGGCATGTAGTTGTAAACGAGATGCCAGTGCCAGTGCCTCTGGAGTGGCGTAGAAACGATCCCCCAGAATCGGATGTCCTAAGGCTTGCAGATGGACTCGCAACTGATGTGAACGCCCGGTTATTGGTTTCAACAGAATACGCGCGGTATTATCCGGGTAGTATTCCAGCACCTGGTATTCGGTTTGTGCCGACTTACCGGTTTCATAACACACCTTCTGTTTCGGACGGTTAGGCCAGTCACAAACCAGTGGCAGGTCAATCAGCCCCTCTTCGTGCTGCGGATGGCCCCAGATACGCGCGATATATTGCTTCTGTGGCTCGCGTTCACGGAACTGACGTTTTAGTTCACGTTCTGCGGCTTTATTCAGTGCGACAACCATGACACCGCTGGTGGCCATATCCAGTCGATGAACAGACTCAGCTTGTGGAAAATCACGCTGAATACGGGTCATGATGCTGTCTTTATGTTCGTCCAGACGCCCTGGTACTGATAACAGCCCGCTGGGCTTATTCACCACCATAATATGAGTATCCTGGTAAAGAATATGCAACCAAGGCTCTGTCGGTGGGCAGTACGGCTCCATTAACATTGACTCAAATCCTTCCTGTTACATGACAGCGGTAGGGGGGCTTGATTCTCCAGCCTGTTGAACCCCATCGGCTGGAGAGGAGAAGCTCCCGTTTTACGGGTGTAAAACGGGAGTGATGTTACTGATGGGTGACCACTATCAGACGCAGGGCATCCAGGCGCCAGTTTGCTTCACTCAGAGCGACCATCACTTGCTCACGATTGGTTTCAATCGCACTTAACTCATCATCACGAATGTTAGGGTTCACTGCACGTAATGCCTCAAGACGAGACAGTTCTGCGGTTAATTTCTCACTCGCTTCGCTACGAGCAGCATCAATAATGACCTGAGCGGCCTCAGCGACTTTCTCTTCTGCAAGCTGCAAAATAGCATGGACATCAGACTGAACCGCGTTAACCAGTTTGCTGCCCGTATGGCGGTTAACAGCACTCAGCTGACGGTTGAAGCTTTCAAATTCAACTTGTGCCGCCAGGTTAGTGCCATTTTTGTCGACCAGCATACGTATCGGAGTCGGTGGCAGGAAGCGGTTAAGCTGCAACTGCTTAGGTGCTTTCGCTTCAACAACATAGATAAGCTCGAGCAATAAAGTTCCGACCGGCAGAGCCTTATTTTTCAGCAGCGATAACGCACAGCTTCCGGTATCACCAGAGAGAATAAGATCAAGACCATTACGGATTATCGGATGTTCCCAGGTAACAAACTGCGCATCTTCACGCGACAGAGCAATATCACGTTCAAAGGTGATGGTGCAGCCATCTTCTGGAAGGCCCGGGAAGTCAGGAACCAGCATATGATCTGAAGGTGTCAGAACGACCATATTATCGCCGCGATCATCCTGGTTAATACCGACGATATCAAACAGGTTTAGGGCGAAGGTGACCAGTTGCGTGTCGTTATCCTGCTCAGCAATAGCGCTCGCAAGCTGTTGTGCCTGTTCGCCACCGTTGGAGTGGATCTCCAGCAGACGGTCACGGCCTTGTTCCAGCTGGATCTTCAGCGCAGAATGCTGTTCACGGCATTGGGCTATCAGCTCAGCAAAGCCGTCGGTATTTTCTGGCGCGGCAAGATACTCAATCAGCTGAGGATAGACGCTATCATAGATAGTACGACCCGTTGGACAGGTATGTTCAAAGGCATCAAGGCCTGCGTGATACCACTCGACTAACACTGACTGAGCTGTTTTTTCCAGGAAAGGAACGTGGATCTCAATATCATGTTCCTGGCCTATCCTGTCCAGACGACCAATACGTTGCTCTAACAAGTCCGGGTTAAAGGGCAAGTCGAACATCACCAGTTGACTGGCAAACTGGAAGTTACGACCTTCGGAACCTATTTCTGAACATAACAACACCTGTGCTCCGGTGTCTTCTTCCGCAAACCAGGCTGCGGCGCGGTCACGTTCGATGATCGACATGCCTTCATGAAACACTGCTGCTCTGATACCTTCACGCTCGCGCAGAACTTGCTCCAGCTGGAGTGCGGTAGTGGCTTTGGCACAGATAACCAGGACCTTCTGGGAGCGATGGCTGGTCAGGTAACCCATCAGCCATTCAACACGTGGATCAAAGTTCCACCAGGTTCCGGTATCACCTTCAAACTCCTGGTAAATTTGCTCAGGGTAGAGCATGTCGCGGGCACGTTCTTCCACCGATTTACGGGCAGACATAATGCCAGAAACTTTCATCGCTGTTTGATATTGCGTAGGCAATGGCAGACGGATGGTATGCAGCTCACGTTTCGGGAAGCCTTTAACACCACTGCGCGTATTACGGAATAACACGCGGCTAGTGCCATGTCTGTCCATCAGCATGGAAATCAATTCTTTGCGTGCCGCCTCACTACCGTCGTTGTCACTGTTAGCCACCTGTAGCAAAGGTTCGACGTCCTGGACGCTCAGCAATTCACCGATCACGTTCAGTTGCTCATTACTCAGACGATTACCTTCCAGTAGTAGAGCAACAGCATCAGCGATCGGACGATAGTGCTGCTGTTCTTCAACAAACTGGGCAAAATCATGGAAGCGGTCTGGATCGAGCAAACGCAGACGGGCGAAATGGCTTTCCATTCCGAGCTGCTCAGGCGTTGCAGTCAGGAGCAGGACACCGGGGATATTTTCCGCCAGTTGTTCCACTGCCATATATTCACGGCTGGGAGCCTCTTCACTCCACACTAAGTGGTGAGCCTCATCGACGACCATCAAGTCCCACTCAGCTTCACACAGATGCTCAAGACGCTGCTTATTGCGGCGTACAAAGTCCAGTGAGCAGATAATTAACTGTTCGGTCTCAAAAGCATTGTCACTGTCATGCTGTGCCTGAACATAACGCTCATCATCAAACAGGGCGAAGCGCAGGTTAAAGCGACGCAGCATTTCTACCAGCCATTGATGCTGAAGCGTCTCTGGCACAATAATCAGGACACGTTCGATGCTTCCCGCCAGCAATTGCTGGTGGATAATCATCCCGGCTTCGATAGTTTTACCCAGACCCACTTCATCTGCCAGCAAAACACGAGGTGCATGACGGCGACCCACATCACGAGCGATATTCAGCTGATGAGGGATCAGGTTGGTACGCATACCACGCAGACCACTCCAGAGCTGACGTGACTGCTCGCTCTGGTATTTACGGGCGCGAAAACGCAGAGCGAAGCGATCCATGCGATCAATTTGCCCGGCAAACAGACGGTCCTGTGGCTTACTGAATACCAGCTTACTGTCGAGGAACACTTCGCGCAGGATAACTTGCTCTTCAGCGGTATCGAGGCGAGTGCCAGTATAGGCGAGCAATCCATTCTCTTCGTTTACTTCATTCACTTTGAGCTGCCAGCCTTCATGGCTGGTAACGACATCACCCGGATTGAACATCACCCGGGTAATCGGTGAGTCATTTCTGGCATACAGACGATTTTCACCCGTTGCAGGGTATAAGAGAGTGACCATGCGCGTATCCAGCGCAACTACAGTTCCCAGTCCCAGTTCGCTTTCGGTATCGCTGATCCAACGCT
>Ga0302347_1003022_pt1 | contig 15709 bp, 17 predicted proteins | sample PhyWR1_FD_202178 | JGI IMG/M metagenome (GOLD analysis project Ga0302347, IMG submission 202178) | Leaf surface microbial communities from wheat plants in UC Gill Tract Community Farm, Albany, California, United States - DLSL W.R1 (v2)... | ecosystem: Host-associated > Plants > Phyllosphere >...
GCAGCCCGAGCGTTGGCACGGTTGGCAGGGCGTAGGCGTTGCCGAAGTTGATCAGCGCGGGTGAGCTTTCGATGGCCACGGCCTTGAGCAGGGCTTCGAGCAGGGCGACATGGTCTTTGCAGTCGCCGTAACGGTTGTCCAGCACGGCCTGCGCCGGGTGTGGCACCACGCCGCCGGCGCCGACGTACACGGCGACGTAGCGAATGTTCTTGCGCACCCAGTCACTCAGCGCGAGGGCTTTGCTGCGGGGCGTGTCGAGTTGGGCGGTGAGTTCCTTGGCCAGCTGTGTGATGGCTGGCGTCACTTCAACCTGTGCCCGGGCAGCGTAGGCTTGGGCAAATTGCTTGTAGTCGGCGAACGTCGATACGGCCAAGAATTGCCCGTAATCGGTGTAGGCGACAGCGCCGTTTTCTATGCGGGATTTCTCGGTGGGCTGCAGGTCCCAGCGATAGATCTTGCGCCCGGGTGCCGCTGCAGGCGAGGACGCCTTGTAGCCTTTGGCGTCAGCGTAAAGCGGCATGTTCGCCGGCATGTCGTAGGAAAAGCTGGTCTGCTCGGTGTGGTAGAAATCCGGCGCGTTCATGTCTTCGAACTGCTGGGGAAACAACGGCTTGTTGCGCTGGCGCTGATAACGCAAGACTAGGCGGTCGCCCACGGCCACATCCGGGAAGATCACCACTTTGACCCGCGAATCCTGGAACATCGGTGCATCCGTCGAAGCCCGTTCCTGCTGCTCCTTGATCTGCTTGGGTTGCACGCGGATTTTGCGGCCGTTGGCCTTTTGCGTGTAGGCCTCGACGATCTTCAGGGTTTCCAGTGTGCGGTTGAAGGCCAGTGGGCGCTGGGCGTGCAATTTGATTGCGCGCTCTTCATTGACCTTGGCGATCATTTCCACGTCGAGCACAAAGCTGCCGTCGGCGTTGACTACGTAAGACTGGGTGTTTTTTTCGATGGTGAGCGAGTGGTCGGTGTCATCGGCCTGCACCTGTGCAGTGAACAGCCCGCAAACGACTACGGCCAGCACGCCGAAAAGGCGTGCCGGGAAGAGAGTAAAGCCTTGCATAAAGATCCTTCTGAACGATGACGCGCACCGTCTTCAAGAGGGTGCACGCTCCTTGGGTAATCCGCTTAATGCGAAGCGTTACTATATAGGGATGGCAAAGGGCCTGCTGATTTTTTACGGATTCTCAGCCCATCAGGACTGCTTGATACGTGGCGCTACAACCGAGGCGGCAACGTCCCAAGTCAGCAGCAGTTGGGTAATCGCCGCGTCGATCACGGCATGGGGCACGTTATCGCGCGCCAGGATCGAAACGCCCTGCAAAAAACTGTCGAACACCGCCGCCATCGCTGCGCCGCTGGGCATATCGGGCAATTGCCCAGCGCGGATCGCACGCTCAACACAGGCGACTATTCCCGCCCGCGTGCGCACTCGGGATTGCGTCAGTGCATCCGCCACCCGCGCATTCTCGGGACTCGGTGCACTCATGACGCCAAGCGCCACCATGCAGCCCTTGGGATGCCCGTCTTCACACTGCATGCGCGCCGACTGGCGCAGTGCGGTCTCGATGGCTTGGCGCGGCAGCAGGGTTTCGTCCCACAGGCATTCGGTGACTTGGGCGTAGGTCGCCAGGTAGCGCTGCACGCATTCGTCGAACAAGGCTTCCTTGGAACCGAACGCGGCGTAAAAACTCGGCGCGGAGATGCCGCCACCCAGGCCCGCCTTGAGCTGGGCGAGGGAAGTGGCGTCATAACCGTGTTGCCAGAACAGGTGCATGGCCTGTTCCACGGCGTGGTCGCGATCGAAATTACGGGGGCGGCCCATTTGTGCCATTTGCGGTCTCCGGTGGGGAAGCGAGATAAATACTAGTCGATACATAAGTCGTTGACAACGTGCCGCCAGCGCCCGCAACATTTATATCGATCAGTATCTAAGTCCCTCCAAGGAGTTTACCGTGACCCCCTCACTCAGCTTATCCGCGTCATCCGAACGCCTGCCCATCGGTGCCTTGCTCGCCCTGGCGATGACCGGTTTTATCTGCATCGTCACCGAAACCTTGCCCGCCGGCTTGCTGCCCTTGATCAGCGAGGGCCTGGCGATCTCGCCGTCGATGGCTGGGCAGATGGTCACCGCCTATGCCTTGGGTTCGGTGCTCGCGGTGATCCCCATGACCATTGCGACCCGTGGCTGGCGTCGGCGCAATGTGCTGCTGCTGACCATCGTTGGCTTCCTGCTGTTCAACTCCATTACGGCTCTGTCGTCCCACTATGGCGTGACCCTGGTCGCGCGTTTCTTTGCCGGTGTTGCGGCAGGATTGGCCTGGAGCCTGTTGGCCGGTTACGCCCGGCGCATGGTCGCGCCGCACCAGCAGGGCAGGGCGCTGGCACTGGCGATGGTCGGCACGCCGATTGCGCTGTCGCTGGGCGTGCCGCTGGGCACGTGGCTGGGTGGGTTGATGGGCTGGCGCACCACATTCGGGTTGATGTCGGCGCTGACGTTGGGGCTGATCGTCTGGGTGCTGGTGAAGGTCCCGGACTATCCACCGCAGGCCGCGCATCAGCGTGCGTCCCTGGGCCAGGTGCTGACCACGCCGGGCGTGCGGCCGGTGCTGGCGGTGGTGATCAGTTGGATGCTGGCGCACAACATTCTGTACACCTACATCGCCCCGTTCGTGGCGCAAGCGGGCCTGGCGGAACGGGTGGATGGGGTGCTGCTGGTGTTTGGGGTGGCCGCGTTGGCGGGGATTTGGCTGACGGCCCGGCTGGTGGAGCCATTGTTGCGCAACACGGTGTTGGCCAGCCTGGCGACGTTTGCGGCGGTCAGCGTGGTGTTTGGTCTATTCGGAAACCTGCCCCAAGTGATTTACCTCGGTGTCGCCGTGTGGGGCCTGAGCTTTGGCGGCGCCGCGACCCTGTTGCAAACCGCCCTGGCCGATGCGGCGGGAGAGGGCGCTGACGTCGCGCTGTCGCTGAATGTGGTGGCGTGGAACAGCGCGATTGCTGCCAGCGGCGTGGCAGGCGGGGTGTTGCTGGAGACCTGGGGCGCGACGTCGTTTCCGTGGGCGATGTTGCTACTGATCGCGCTGGCATTTGCATTGGCCTGTGGCGCTCGCAGCCATGGATTCAAGCCGGGCGCGCGGGGTGCGGGAAAACCTACGGCGGTCAGGCACTAATCTGACATTCTATAGTCAGTAATCCCTGCAATATCATTCACTTGGCTCCGCTAGCCGGAGCCTGTCGCCTTGCTTTCTTTCGAAGATCTAATGCATGTACCTACGCAAAATTGCCGTTGGGCTGTCAGCCCTTGTTTTGCTTTCCGCCGGGGCCAATGCCCGCAGTCAGCCAGACCTCTATACCCAGCAACAAAAACGGCTGTCATTCGACAGTTGCACCGAGCTGTTCCCCGCCGCAAAACCGATCAACACCGCCACGGTGCCTGCCGCCATGAAACCCCTGGCGCTGTGCTCCGATCATTTTGCCGTGCTCTATTCGCAGGCCAGCAAGACCCCGCTGGTGGTGGTCGAACGCCTGAATGCCGCGCAATTGAAAGACGCCAAGGGCGAGGAGCGCACCAACCAGTTCTACGCCGACCCGCGCATTCCCAAAGGTGGTCGCGCCGAGTTGAGCGACTACCGCAGCCAGCACCCGGCCGTGGACCGTGGCCACCAATCCCCGGCCGCCGACGCGCCCAACGCCAATGCCATGGCCCAGTCCTTTGCGTTGTCGAATATGGTGCCGCAAGACCCCACCAACAACCGCAAGATCTGGAGCAAGGTCGAGTCGGACGTGCGCAAGTTTGCCGTGCGTGCCGGTGGCGATGTGTATGTGTTCACCGGCCCGCTGTTCGATGCCGGCTACAGCACCATCGGCGACAACCAGGTGTGGGTGCCGACGCGCCTGTTCAAGCTGGTGTACGACGCCTCGTCCAAGCGCGCCTGGGCTTACGTGCTGCCCAACGCCGAAACCCGCATCCAGAAGCCGATGGACTACGACGCCTTTGTGAAAAGTACCGGGCTCAAGTTGCTCGGCAACCTTCCGGTGTCGGGCTCGGTAGGCCGTAGCTGACGGCTACTTGGCCTTTTTCAGCGCCTTCAAGCGTTGGGTCGCCCGTTGCACGGCGGCCATTTTTTCCGGGCGTTTCATCTTTTTCCATTTACGGATGTCGTCCTTGCTGCGCCCGCAGCTGACGCAAAGATCGCCGCTGAGCTGGCAGGTGGAGATGCAGGGGTTCTCGATATCTTTAGCCAAGGTTTCACCTGGGATTGGAATAAGTAGCCGTTGTTACACGGCGCGAAACTCGACGGTGAGGTGGCTCACTTCGTGAACCGGCTTGAGGCGCTCGCGAATGGCCTCGGCATCCGTCGTTGCACCGCCGACCACGCTGACAATCGCCGCATGGGCGTCTGGCCCTACACGCCAGACGTGCAGGTCGGTGATCCGCGCATCGCCAGGTTGTTCAACTAGCTCGCGGATCTCGGCGGCGACGTGTTCATCAGTGCGGTCCAGCAGCACACCAGCGGTCACGCCCATCAGGCTCCAGGCCCAACGCGCAATGACGATGGCGCCGACAATGCCCATCACCGGGTCCAGCCAGACCCAGCCCAGGTAGCGCCCGGCCAGCAACGCGGCAATGGCGAGCACGGAGGTCAGTGCATCGGCGATGACGTGCACGTAGGCAGAGCGCAGGTTGTTGTCGTGGCCGTGGTGATGGTCGTGATCATGGTCATGGCTGTGGCCGTGGCCCAAGAGCAGCGCACTGACGATATTGACGGCCAGGCCCACCACCGCGATCAGGGTGGCGGTGCCGAATTGCACCTCGGCAGGGTCAAACAGGCGCGTCACCGACTCTACGCCAATCCCCAGCGACACCAGCGCCAGGATCAGCGCCGAGGCAAAGCCGCCAAGGTCGCCGACCTTGCCCGTGCCGAAGCTGTAGCGCGGGCTGTTCGCGTGGCGTTTGGCATAGGCGTAGGCGGCAGCGGCGATGCCCAAGGCGCCGGCATGGGTGGCCATGTGAAAACCGTCGGCGAGCAGGGCCATGGAGCCGGTGATGGCGCCGGCCGCGATTTCCACGACCATCATCACCACCGTCAGCAGCACGACCCACAGGGTGCGCCGGGCATTTTCATCGTGGGATGAGCCGAGAAACACATGCGCGTGGGTATGGCTATTGGCGAGGTTCATTTGGAATACCGCCGGATGGCTTCAAGCAGCTCTTCGACGCCCCTGCTGCGTGCTTCCTCGGAGAGGGCTGGGTCGGCCACGTGGGCCCTGGCGTGGTCTTCGATGATTTCTTCCATCAGGCCGTTGATTGCGCCACGGGTGGCGGCGACCAGGTGCAGGGTCTTGGCGCAGTCGGCGTCTGCTTCCAGCTCGCGTTCAAGGGCCTGGATCTGCCCGGCGATACGTTTTACCCGCTTGATCAGGCTGTCTTTGTTTGCCGATACGTGGCCCATGGATATACCCCCCCTACCTATGATGGGGGCGATCATGGCATACCCCTCCCCCCTATAACAAGGCGCGGTGCCAAGCGGCTTGGGTCACTCCTGTTCCGCAGCCGGGGCAGCTTCTTCAGCCAGCTTCAGGCGGTCGGCTTTGCTGATGTATTTGTCCTTGGATTTGGGCGCCAGTTTGGCGCTGGCTTTCTTGGCTTTGGCCTTGAACAGTTGTTGCAGTTTTTTCTGACGATTCATGGGGTTTTATCCGGCAGGTGAAGGCGCGAATGATACCAGCTTAAAAAACCGTGGCCGTTTCCCTGGGTCGGTTTTTAGCGCCGATCTGTGCATTGAATCGCCTCTGGTTTCGCCAATAATCGGGCCCCGTAACGCCTGAATTTTGAGCGCTAAGGGAAGACACCGATGAGCATCCACACCCGCACCAAACGCATGACCGTCCCGCAACTGGTCGCAATGAAGGGCCAGCAGAAAATCGTGTCCCTGACCGCCTATTCCAGCGCCATCGCCAGACTGATCGATCCGCTGGTGGACTTCATCCTGATCGGCGACTCCACGGCCATGGTCGGTTACGGCCGGCCATCGACCCTGAGCATGCAGCTCGAAGAAATCATCGGCCACACCCGTGCGGTGGTCGATAGCACGCGGCTGGCCTGTGTCATTGCCGACATGCCGTTTGGCAGCTATCAGGAATCCAACGAGCAAGCCTTTCGCAATTGCGCCCAGGTGCTGGCGCGCACGGGTTGCGATGCGGTCAAGCTGGAAGCCAACCGGGCGTTGGCAGGCACCGTGGAGTTTCTGGTGGCACGCGGCATTCCGGTGATGGCGCATGTGGGGTTGATGCCGCAGTTCGTCAACGTGATGGGCGGCTTCAAGGCCCAAGGCCTCACGGCCGGGACCGCCGCGCGGATTACCGAGGATGCGCGCGCGAACCTGCAAGCCGGGGCCTTCAGCCTGCTGCTGGAAGGGGTTGCCGAAGGCGTGGCGCGGCAGATCACCCTCGACTCGAAAATGCCCACCATCGGCATCGGTGCTTCACCGGCTTGCGACGGCCAGGTGCTGGTCACCGAAGATGTGTTGGGCCTGGGCGGTGAACATCTGCCGCGCTTCGTGAAACAGTACGCCGATGTGGGCGCGGTGATCCGCGATGCCTGCGCGCGTTATGCCGACGACGTGCGCCACGGGCGTTTCCCTGAGGCGCGGCATTGCTATGGGCTATGACGGATGGCCTCGGCCAGGTGCTGCACGGCGCGGGCAATATCCTTGCTCCAATCGAGGGTGAAGCTCAGGCGCAGGTGATGTGTCCAGGCGCCTTGCTGGCTGAACAGCTCCCCCGGGGCGATGACGATGTGCTGGGCCAGCAGGTGTTCGAGCACGTGGCGCATGTCGACCGGATGCGTGGCCTCCAGCCAGAAACACGCGCCACCTTGCGGCGGGATCACATGAAACTGGCCCGCGCAGTGTTCATCCAGCAGGCTGCGCAGGCGCGTCATGCGCTCCAACAGCAGGGCGCGCAGGGCTTGTAGATGCAGGTCGAAACGCCGGGTGGTGAACAGTTTGGCGATGGCTTTCTGGCGGCTCGGCGAGAGGCGGAATGCCCGCGCCCGGAACTGCTGCTGCAACGGCGCCGCGTGGCTGCGACACAGCACATAACCGTAGGGCGCTTCCGCGCCGATGACCTTGTCGAAGGTGGAGAACGCCAGCAGCTTCTGCGGGTCGGCAAAGTCGCGGTAACGCGCCGGTTGCGCGGTGAAGTACAGCTCGCCGTACGTGTCGTTTTCGAACAGCCAGATCGCCCGTTGCGCGAGCCACTGACATATCTGTTGTTTGTCCTCGGCCGGCGTCACGCTGCCGTGGGGCGTGTTCACCGTCGAGGACAGCACGGCCAGGCGGATGGGTTCATGCTTGAGCACGTCACCCAGTGCGTCGAGGTCAAAGCGCCCGTCGGCGTCGAGCGGCATTTCGATCACACGGATCCGGGCCGCCTGCAACTGGCGCAGGATCGCCCACGAGCAGGGTGATTCCACCAGCGCCACGCTGCCCTCCAGGTTCAGCGCGCGCAGCGACAGTTCCAGGACGCTGTGCAGGTCCGCGCCGATGTACACCTGATCCGCCTGCCAATAGTCGTCAGTGGAACGGGTGTAGCGTTCGGCCAGCGCCGCGCGCAATTCGGGTTCACCGAATGGCAGGAACAGAGGGGTCAGTGAGCGCGGGTAGTGGCGAGCCTGTTCGCGCTCGATCATCAGCAATGGGTTTTCCAGCGACAGCAACATGGCCGGTGCGTCACTGCTCAGGGCCAGCATGCCCGGCTGGCGGGCGCTGGCGAACACCTGGTCAAGCAGGTTGGGCAAACCGTCATTCACCGCAACAGCCGGCATCAAACGCGTGAAGTAACCCTGCTTGGGTCTGGCGTAGATGCGCCCCTCATCTTCGAGCAATGCGTACGCGTATTTGGTGGTCGAGACCGATACCCCCAAGCGCTGGGCCAGCTGACGCAGAGAGGGCAGCTTTTGCACGCCTTGCGCCGGTGCCGTCTCGATCAACTCGACGAGATAGCGGTAGACGGCTTGGTAGGCGAAGGGCGTGGCGTTGGTCTTGTCCATGGTTCCTCCTGCCGATCAAGCCGAACCGCTGCTACTTGCCAGCAGGCCGCGCCAGGAAATCGGTGATCAATCCTAGAATCTGTTGCTGGATCTCTTCCCGTGGCCGCGCGCCCTGGGCATCGTGACAAATCATCCCGTCACCGGGCGAGCTCTCTTCGATCAGCGCCTCGCCCGTGGGTTTGCAGATCGCCATGAAGCTGAAGTGGGTGGCGTCGTCGATCTTCAAGTACTGCGTCGATGCCTTGGGCAGGCGCTTGGCCAGGTCCGCAGACTCCAATTCAGCGGGCAGATCCGGCCCGTTTGCCGCTGCCGCCAGCACCAATACCGGCACCGGCAATGCGGCGAGGCTGACGTCGGTCATGCCGCGTGACAGGCCCAGGTCCAGGGACACCACGGCGGTGACGCGCTTGTCGCGCAAGTCGGCGGCCATCTGGGTGCTGTCGGGGTTCATCTTCTGATAGGCGATGCAGCCGGACAGTTGCACGTGGGCCGCGCAATCCTTGGCGAACAGCGCGGGGTCGAAGCGTGCGCCGGCGATCTCCAGCACGGTCCAGCCACCGAGGGAGTGCCCGATGGCGGCAATCCGCTGCGGGGCGACCGCGCCAAACTGCTGCGGCTGCGCGAGCACCGCGTCGATGGCCCGGCTCAGGTCCTTGGGCCGTTGCCACAATTGCGCGGCGGCTTCAGGGCTGCGGTCTTTGCTGGTGGTGCCGGGGTGGTTGACCGCCGCGACGATGTAGCCCTTGTGGGCCAGCGCACTGGCCAGCCACAGCTGGTTGCCCCAACTGCCGCCGTTGCCATGGGACATCACTACCAGCGGATGTTTGCCACTGGCAGGCGGCGCGTCGGGTACGGCGGGGGCGCCGTAGAACACGGCATCGTCGCGGATCAATTCCGGTGTGGTTTTAGTGTTGGCCGGGTACCAGACGACCATCTGCAACGGGCGGTTGTTCTGCGCGTCGGGGAGGGTGATGTTCTGGAAACCGATGGGGGCGTTGTCGGCGAATGCGGGTGTGGCGAGGCCAATCAAGAGCAAAGCGCAAAGGGCGTTTTTCACTGTTGTTATCGTCCTTGAAAGTGAGGCGCGGATCATGACTGGAAATCGGCGGTTTTGGTAGAGGGGGCAGGGGACTAGGACGTTTCTGGCGTATTCCTACTTTTAAGGATGACGGAGTTGTCGTTCGTTATTTTAGGAAGTGGGTGGGTTTTGGTGGTTGTTAATTCGTGCAAGAGTGGTGGTGTAGTTCTTACAGATAGATTGGTTGGATTCTTGTGTATTAACTTCTGACGCTAGGGTGATAATTATGAAGAGGAAAATGATTTGTCCTTGTAAGTATCGGTTCGGTTTTCTAGTGGCTGCGTTGTTTTCCTTCAATGGTGCAGTTTATGCGGTGGACGCGACGATCACTAAGACCGCTGCGCCGGATGTTATTACCGTGATATCAATTGGTGGTACGGGCTTGTCTTTTTTTGGTCTGCGCAATACGGATTTTCCGGATGCAACGGCCGGACGATCGATGAAGTTGCGGGGTATTGAGTGGCGGACAACGTCCTACCCACAAACGCTCGACGAAAAAGTAGAGCTTTGCTATTTCCGGCCTTTCCAGGGGCTGGAAAACAATTGCAGGCCAATCTGGCCGAGTATGTCGGGCACGTTGCATGATTTCGATGATCTGCCATTCGGCAGGGGCGCATCGGTCACAATAAAACATCATGTAAAGGATGGTGGTGCACGCCTTGCTTATCCAGTCGGTACTGACTCGGTGACTTATCACTATAGCTATTAGTTAGTTGTTTTGAATTCTCGTGTGTATGTGTGGGGCATGGAGGATATTCATGAATACTATTGTGACGCGGTTTTCTTTAGCGGACAGTCGCTTGGCAAGCGTTCCCTCTAGCGCTGCTCACTCGCCATTGGTTTTGCCTGTGGACGGTGAAAGCAATGCCTCACACACCGAGGGAGGCACTGGTGCGATCAGCACGTTGTCAACGCTGGCCCGTCAACTTAGCGAGGCGGCAGAGCGGGCTGAAGCCCGCGACACTCGTAAGGTCACGCGCGACACACTTGCCTCAGAAGCCTATCTCGCCACCAAAGCACAATCTGATTACGAGGGGGCGGAGCTTCTAGCTCGTGCTCGGCAAGCTACCGGCTTTATCGATGGCGCTGATAGCAATCCGTTTAAAGGCCTCGCGCGCGACCAACTGAGTCTGATTGCCCACGATGAGGGGGGCTCCTTTACCATCAACGAGCGGCGCGCCGCGTGGAAAGAGCTGCAAGCTTCAGCCGCGTCTGGCACTGCAAATACTGCCAATGTATCTGCCAGTGGACGGGAGATCATGGTCTCCCGCTTGTTTCTCGGCATCGAGCCCCCGGTTGCCAAAGCTCCAATGACCATGCTCAACATGAGTCAAAGTGCTTATGATTTTCTCACTCGCGATGATCGTGACTTACTGTCGCAGATGTACGCGTATGCGCAGGCACAAGGTGCAGATTTGCGTAATGTCGATAACGTGGCCGGTCTTCTGGGGGACTATCGCCATCACAATGATGGCCGCCAGGTCCTGAATGCCAACAACGGCAAGGGCTACGATCTGGAGGGGTACATGGTTACGGTAGACTTCCAGGCAGAGGATGCCGCCACCGCTTCACGCATCTTGAACGGTTCGGCGATCAGCAGCACGCTTGTTGACCGGGGCTTTCTGCGGCACTTTCTTGATCCTGGTTACGGCGCGTTGAAAAACACCAGTGACCTGGCTTTTCTTGAGCAGATGGTGATCAAGTTTTCCGCCGAAGGCGCTGCACAAATCTCACTCGACAGAAAATTCGCGTCCTACAAGTCAATCAGCATCAACGACAATGTTGTGGTTACCACCCACAAGAACGTGAAACTCCACCCTTTCGAAGCCCATGTCACGAACGTCGACGGCGTTTGGACGCTCACCGAAAAAGGCAAAGCCGCGGGCTATATACTGGACAAAACGACCGGCCGGCTGATCGAGCCAACCGCTCGCCCTGACGATCAGGCGCCGCCGACCCTTGGCCGTGAGTCGCCCAAGCATACCGTCATGGATTTCAGCGCGGACCATCGTGACCCGCCAGGCACACGCTGGCTCAAGCCCGGCAACCTGTTCAAGTTGATGCGAAATTTCCTGTCCTGAGCGCCGTTGATCTTCGACAGCCTGTCAACCTTGCACAGTAGGCGGCGTGTGATCGGATGCTGGGGTTTGTGCGCCATCGAGGGCCAAGACCGAGAGCTGTTTCAACTGCTTGTAAGGCCCGCTGATGAGCGTGTCGCCGTCCATGGCTTGCAGCGTGATGCGCTCGGACCTGTAGCGATGAAACAAGCTGAACAGCGGCCTTTTCGGCTGGTACACACCCGGCTGTCTTTCGACGTATTTCAGGGCGAGCATGGCGCTGCGCACGGCCGCTGAATCGAGTTGGCCGGGCACGGTCCATTGGGACAGTGCCATGCTGTTGAAGAAGTTGAAAGTCGAGCCTATGACTGCACCTATGGCGCCGCCAACGAGCAGGTTCATCTTGAACGTGTCGGTGATGTCAAAGTACTCGGCCAACAACAGGATGGGGGTCACCAGCGCAAGATAAGCGAGGGCTTGTTCTACCGGCGCCCAGGCCTTGGAAGGCTCTGTGCGCAGTTGGTCCTTGAGCTTAAGTTTTTTGATCGTGGTGTCGGGTTGCATGCGTTACCCCTCCTGGGATGAGACGGTCCTGGTACTGAGGCGTCGCATTCTACGCAAGACGTTGGGAGTATGGGTATGGAGATCGATGGTGGGCGATGTCACCTGATTTATCAGAGAAACACGTGCTCATAGAATCGCCGAGCCGTTCCTGTGGGCGCTGAACTAGGGTTTTTCTATCTGGGGCGCACCAGACCTGAAAATCCACTAGCATTGGCAAGGAGTAGCCAGTAGGCTACAGGTGAATCTGTGACTAACCTGATCGGCAGGACGCCGGAGTTTGATACATGGCTCGACGGTATGCGGGATGTTTGCGGGAAAACGGCGGTGCTCACCCGGCTGGACCGCGCCGAAGAAAACAACTTCGGCGATTGCGAGCCGGCAGGCGAAGGTCTGAGTGAGATGCGCGTGTTTGTCGGGCCCGGCTACAGAATCTACTTTGTGCGCACGGGAATCACGGCCTACCTGATGGTGTGGGGCAGCGATAAAACCGACCAGAAACGAGGAATCAAGCGGGCAAAAGAGATCCTCGATGCCCTGAGAGGTCAATGAAATGAGTGAATCGAAATTCAACCCCGAGGACATGCCGATCCTCGAACTGGATACGTCCGGCACCAGCGTCTACGAAGCCTCACGCTTCCTCGACAGCCCGGAAGTGATCAGCGTTTATCTGGCGCAAAGCATGAAATCCCAGGACCCGCAGATACTGATGAAGGCACTCGCCGAAGTCGCCAAGGCGCAAGGGGTGAATAAGGTCGCCGAGGCGGCGGGGGTTAATCGGGAGAGCCTGTACAAGACGCTCAAAGGCGGCTCGAAAACGCGCTATGAGACGATTCAGAAGCTGATGTTGGCGTTGGGCGTGGAGCTTACCGTGCAGCCGATGGCGATCAAGAAAGCACCGGTCGTCACTCGCAAGCCCTGACCCAATCGGTGGGAACCGGGCTTGTGTGGGAGCTGGCTTGCCTGCGATAGCATCACCTCTGTATTGCCGACATGCCGAGGTGCCCACATCGCAGGCAAGCCAGCTCCCACACAAGCCAGCTGCCACAGGGTGCAGCGGTGTTCTCAGGGGTTACCGCACCAGGCACGGCTGCTTGTTGTTGAACGCCCACCCCGGCATCAAAAACTGCATCGCCACGCTGTCATCCCGCGCCCCCAGGCCCATGCCTTTGTACAGTTCATGGGCCTTGGCCACGGCGTCCATGTCGATGTCCACTCCCAGCCCGGGTTTGCTCGGCACCTTCACATAGCCCCCTTCGATTTTCAGCGGTTCCCGAGTCAGGCGCTGGCCGTCCTGCCAGATCCAGTGGGTGTCGATGGCGGTGATGTCGCCCGGCGCGGCGGCGGCGACCTGGGTGAACATCGCCAGGGAGATATCGAAGTGGTTGTTGGAGTGCGAGCCCCAGGTCAGGCCCCACTCATGGCACATCTGCGCGACGCGTACTGAACCTTGCATGGTCCAGAAGTGCGGGTCGGCCAGCGGGATGTCCACCGATTGCAACTGGATCGCATGGCCCATCTCGCGCCAGTCGGTGGCGATCATGTTGGTGGCGGTTTTAAGGCCGGTGGCGCGGCGGAATTCGGCCATGACTTCGCGGCCGGAATAACCGTTCTCCGCACCGCATGGGTCTTCGGCGTAGGCGAGCACATGGTGCTGGTCGCGGCACAGGCGGATGGCTTCCTTGAGTGACCAGGCACCGTTCGGGTCGAGGGTGATGCGCGCCTCGGGGAAGCGCTCGGCCAGGGCGGTGACGGCTTCGATTTCGGCGTCGCCGCTCAACACGCCGCCTTTGAGTTTGAAGTCGTTGAAGCCGTATTTGGCTTGGGCGGCTTCGGCCAGGCGCACCATGGCATCGCTGGTCAGCGCCTTTTCGTGGCGCAGACGGAACCAGTCGTCATCGGCATCCGCCTCGTTGCGGTAGGCCAGGTCGGTGGCGTTGCGGTCGCCCACGTAAAACAGATAGCCGAGCATTTTGACTGCATCGCGCTGCTGCCCTTCGCCGAGCAACGCGGCCACGGGCACTTCGAGGAACTGGCCGAGCAGGTCAAGCAACGCCGCCTCCATGGCGGTGACGGCATGAATGGTGATGCGCAGGTCAAAGGTCTGCAGGCCGCGCCCGGCCGAGTCCCGCGAGGCAAAGGTGCTGCGCATCTGGTTGAGGACGCGCTGGTACTGGCCGATGGGCTGGCCGATCACCAGGCTGCGGGCGTCTTCCAGGGTTTCGCGGATGCGTTCGCCACCGGGCACTTCGCCGACGCCGGTGCGGCCGCTGCTGTCCTTGAGGATGACGATATTGCGCGTGAAATATGGGCCGTGGGCGCCGCTGAGATTGAGCAGCATGCTGTCATGGCCGGCGACAGGAATGACTTGAAAATGGGTGATTACGGGCGTGTTCATGGCAGGTTCCTAATAGGGCTCAGAGAGGTTTGCTGATGGCAGCGCCAGTGGGCACGGCGCTTGGCGCCGCCAGCACGGCAGAGGGCGAAGTCTTGGCAAAAAACACCAGGATCGCGGCAAGCACCGAAGTGCCGGCCAAGCCGTAGAGGCCGCCCTGGATCGAGCCGGTGGTCTGTTCCAGGAAGCCAAAGGTGGTCGGTGCGACAAAGCCGCCGAGGTTGCCGATGGAGTTGATCAGCGCGATCACCGCTGCGGCGATACGCACATCCAGGTAGCCCTGGGGGATTGGCCAGAACAGTGACGACGCCGACTTGAAACCGATGGCCGCAAAGCAGATCGCCACAAAGGCAAACACCGGCCCGCCGGTGGTGGACATGAACATGCCCGCCGCCGCAATCAACAACGCCGCTGCGACCCAGGCCTGCTGGAACTTGAACTTGCCCGACAGTGACGCGAAGGCGTACATGGCGATGATCGAGATCAGCCACGGGATCGAGTTGAAGAAACCCACCTGCACATCACTCAAGTCGCCCATCTTTTTGATGATGCTCGGCAGCCAGAACGTGGCGGCGTAGATCGTCAGTTGGATGCAGAAGTACAGGGCGCAGAACAGCAGGATCTGGCGATCCTTGAGGAGCTTGCCGAGGGTCGGTTTGACCGTGGTCAACGCTTCACGCTCGCGCTGTTCGCGGTCGATGGCGTTGACCAACGCGTCCTGTTCCTCGCGGGTCATCCATTTGGCGTCGTGGGGCTTGGAGTCCAGCCAGAACCACACAAAGAACCCCAGCGCCACAGACGCCAGGCCTTCGATGGCAAACATCCACTGCCAGCCGTGGAAGCCGAAGCCCTCGATCTGCAACAGCGCCCCCGACAACGGCCCGGAAATCAGCGACGCAACCGCCGAGCCGCTGAGGAAAATCGCGATGGCCTTGCCGCGCTCGGCAGCGGGCAGCCAACGGGTGAAGTAGTAGATCACGCCGGGGAAGAAACCCGCCTCGGCCACGCCCAGCAGGAAGCGCAGGATATAGAAGTGGGTTTCGTTCTGGATAAACGCCATCAGCGTGGCGACGATGCCCCAGGTGAACATGATGCGGGTCAGCCAGATCCGTGCGCCGACCTTTTGCAGCAACATATTGGAGGGCACTTCGAAGAGCGCGTAGCCAATGAAGAACAGCCCGGCACCAAAGCCGTACGCCGCCGCGCCGATGCCCAGGTCGTGTTCCATGTGCGTGCGTACAAAGCCGATATTGACCCGGTCGATGTAGTTGAGGATGAACATGACCACGAACAGTGGGAGCACATGGCTCTTCACTTTGCTCACGGCGCGCGTGAGGGTGGAATCATTGTCTGGTGCGGCAGATGCATGGTTTGAATTGTTCACAATTCAAAACTCCCCCTGATTATTTTTATGCGGGTTTGCGTGTTTTGTTGATAGACATCATACAAGTGGTTTTCTGAAATCTGCAATGCGGTGATAGGCGATTTTGTTCTTATAAGGCCAGCGCAGGAATGCTTGTTTCGGTTATTAATCCCGTTTTTGCTGGGATTTTATGGGTTTT
>Ga0302347_1003025_pt1 | contig 15693 bp, 13 predicted proteins | sample PhyWR1_FD_202178 | JGI IMG/M metagenome (GOLD analysis project Ga0302347, IMG submission 202178) | Leaf surface microbial communities from wheat plants in UC Gill Tract Community Farm, Albany, California, United States - DLSL W.R1 (v2)... | ecosystem: Host-associated > Plants > Phyllosphere >...
AGAAGTCAGGGATGCTGAAATTTGGCCTGAGCCTTGTTGCTCTGACCGTTGCAGCAAGCGTACAAGCTAATACTCTGGTTTACTGTTCAGAAGGTTCTCCTGAAGGTTTTAACCCTCAGCTCTTTACCTCTGGTACCACCTATGACGCCAGCTCAGTGCCTATTTATAACCGCCTGGTAGAGTTTAAAGCCGGTACCACTGAAATCGTCCCAGGCCTGGCCGACAAATGGGAAATCAGTGAAGATGGTAAAACCTATACTTTCCATCTGCGCCCAGGCGTGAAATGGCAGGATAATAAAGATTTTAAACCGACTCGTGATATGAATGCAGACGATGTCGTGTTCTCATTTGAGCGTCAGAAGAATCCAGAAAACCCGTACCATAAAGTTTCTGGTGGCAGCTACGAATACTTCATCGGTATGGACTTACCTGACCTGATCACTGAAGTGAAAAAGGTTGACGATAATACCGTTCAATTCGTTCTCGCTCGTCCAGAATCGCCATTCCTTGCTGACCTTGCGATGGACTTCGCCTCTATTCTTTCTAAAGAATATGCCGACAACATGATGAAAGCGGGAACCCCTGAGAAGATTGACCTGAACCCAATCGGTACCGGTCCATTCCAGTTACAGCAGTACCAGAAAGACTCCCGTATTCTGTATAAAGCGTTCCCTGGTTATTGGGGCACCAAACCACAGATTGACCGTCTGGTATTCTCTATTACTCCAGATGCTTCTGTGCGTTATGCCAAGCTACAGAAAAATGAATGCCAGGTTATGCCTTATCCAAACCCAGCCGATATTGCTCGTCTGAAAGAAGATAAGAATGTCGACCTGAAAGAGCAGGCAGGTCTGAACGTAGGTTATGTCTCCTTTAATACCGAGAAAAAACCGTTTGATAACGTAAAAGTACGCCAGGCTCTGTCATATGCAGTAAATAAAGATTCCATCATTAATGCCGTATATCAGGGCGCCGGTACTTCGGCTAAAAACCTGATCCCACCGACTATGTGGGGCTATAACGACGACATAAAAGACTACAACTACGATCCTGAAAAAGCGAAAGCACTACTGAAAGAAGCCGGCCTTGAAGAGGGTTTCACTGTTGACCTGTGGGCGATGCCTGTTCAACGTCCGTATAACCCAAATGCTCGTCGTATGGCTGAGATGATTCAGGCTGACTGGGCGAAAGTTGGTGTTAAAGCCAATATCGTCACCTACGAGTGGGGCGAGTACCTCAAACGTGCTAAAGCAGGTGAGCACCAGGCTGTCATGATGGGCTGGACTGGCGACAATGGGGATCCGGATAACTTCTTTGGTACTCTGTTTAGCTGTGCTGCTGCAAAACAAGGCTCTAACTACTCTCGTTGGTGCTACCAGCCATTTGAAGAAATCATTCTTCCGGCACGTACCACTGACAATCACGAGAAGCGTGTTGAGCTGTACAAGCAAGCTCAGGTCGTGATGAATGAACAAGCACCTGCGTTGATCATCGCTCACTCCACAGTCTATGAGCCTGTGCGCAAAGAAGTTAAAGGTTATGTGGTTGACCCATTGGGCAAACACCACTTTGATAACGTATCGATTGAAAAATAAAAACAACGTGCTGTATACCCTCTTCCCATAGGGAAGAGGGTGAACTATTTTTGAGCAATATAGACGAACCTCTTAACAGACGTTCTGTCAATAAAGAGAACCCGGGATATGCTGCAGTTCATCCTCCGACGACTGGGATTAGTTATTCCCACGTTTATAGGTATTACCTTACTGACTTTCGCTTTTGTCCATATGATCCCCGGCGACCCAGTGCTGATTATGGCCGGAGAGCGTGGTCTTTCTCCTGAGCGTCACGCCCAGTTACTGGCGGAGCTTGGCCTTGATAAACCCATGTGGCAACAGTATCTCCATTATATTTGGGGTGTGATGCATGGTGACTTAGGCATTTCGTTAAAAAGCCGCATCCCTGTCTGGGAAGAGTTTGTGCCGCGTTTGCAGGCTACTATGGAACTCGGCGTCTGCGCCATGATATTTGCTGTCTCAGTCGGTGTCCCAGTGGGCGTACTGGCTGCGGTTAAACGCGGGTCCATTTTTGATCATACTGCAGTCAGTATCGCGCTGACTGGCTACTCCATGCCTATCTTCTGGTGGGGTATGATGCTGATTATGCTGGTTTCAGTTCAATGGGACTTGACCCCAGTATCCGGTCGCGTGAGTGACACGATTTTCCTTGATGACTCCCAGCCACTGACCGGCTTTATGTTGCTGGACACGGCTATCTGGGGCGAATCGGGGGACTTCCTTGATGCCCTTGCTCATATCGTTCTGCCTGCCATTGTGCTGGGGACTATTCCGCTGGCCGTTATCGTGCGTATGACACGCTCCTCAATGCTTGAAGTACTGAGTGAAGATTATATTCGTACCGCACGTGCCAAAGGTTTAACCCGCATACGTGTGATTGTGGTTCATGCCCTGCGTAATGCCATGTTACCTGTCGTCACTGTTATCGGTCTGCAAGTCGGTACTATGCTGGGCGGTGCAATTTTGACAGAAACTATTTTCTCCTGGCCGGGTCTTGGGCGCTGGCTAATAGAAGCTCTACAACGCCGTGATTATCCGGTAGTACAGGGCGGAGTCTTACTGGTAGCCACTATGATTATTCTGGTCAACTTACTGGTTGATTTGTTGTACGGCGTGGTGAACCCGCGTATACGCCATAAGAAATAAGGGATCATCATGACACAATCCACTGAAAATAAGGTTCTTGTGGCTCCCACGCCAATGACACCTTTCCAGGAATTCTGGCATTACTTTTGTCGTAATAAAGGGGCTGTCGTCGGCTTGATGTATATCAGCCTGATGGTCTTTATTGCTGTATTCGCAAACTTCCTTGCTCCACATTTACCTGCAGAACAGTTCCGTGATTCACTCCTGCGGCCACCCGTCTGGATGGAAGGCGGTAGCTGGCAGTTTATTCTAGGTACCGATGACGTTGGTCGCGATATTCTTTCACGTCTGATGTACGGTGCACGTCTGTCATTGCTGGTCGGTTGCCTGGTCGTCGTACTGTCGCTAGCAATGGGGATAGTGCTGGGTCTGGTGGCAGGTTACTTCGGTGGTATCGTTGATAACCTCATCATGCGTGTTGTCGACATTATGCTGGCGCTGCCAAGCCTGCTGCTGGCACTGGTACTGGTCGCTATCTTTGGCCCTTCTATCACTAATGCCGCGCTGGCATTAACCTTTGTCGCACTCCCCCACTATGTCCGCCTGACGCGTGCTGCGGTATTAGTGGAAGTGAACCGCGACTACGTGACCGCCTCTCGTGTCGCCGGTGCGGGTCCTATCCGTCAGATGTTTATCAATATTTTCCCTAACACCCTTGCGCCACTGATTGTTCAGGCATCGCTGGGCTTTTCTAACGCCATTCTCGATATGGCCGCTCTTGGTTTCCTTGGCATGGGTGCGCAGCCACCAACACCGGAGTGGGGCACCATGCTCGCCGATGTGTTGCAGTTTGCGCAAAGTGCCTGGTGGGTTGTGACCTTCCCGGGTCTGGCAATCCTGCTGACAGTGCTGGCATTTAACCTGATGGGTGACGGCTTGCGTGACGCGCTCGATCCTAAACTCAAGCAGTAAAGAGGCACGAGATGGCGTTATTAAATGTAGATAAATTATCAGTACATTTTGGTGATAAAAATGCACCTTTCCGTGCCGTAGACCGTGTGAGCTACAGCGTGGAGCAAGGTGAAGTGGTCGGGATCGTGGGGGAGTCAGGTTCCGGTAAATCTGTCAGTTCACTGGCGATTATGGGACTGATCGACTTCCCTGGTCGGGTCAGTGCCGAAAACTTACAGTTCAATGGTCAGGATTTACAGCGTATCTCAGAAAGAGAGCGTCGCAATCTGGTAGGCGCTGATGTAGCGATGATTTTCCAGGATCCGATGACCAGCCTGAATCCTTGCTATACCGTTGGTTTTCAAATTATGGAAGCCATTAAAGTCCACCAGGGCGGCAATAAAAAAACGCGTCTTCAGCGTGCTATAGACCTTCTGAACCAGGTCGGTATTCCTGATCCCGCGTCACGTCTGGATGTTTATCCGCATCAGCTTTCGGGGGGGATGAGTCAGCGCGTAATGATAGCAATGGCGATTGCCTGTCGTCCGAAACTGTTGATTGCCGATGAACCCACTACGGCTCTGGATGTGACCATTCAGGCGCAGATCATCGAATTACTGATAGAACTGCAACAAAAAGAGAATATGGCGCTGATCCTGATTACTCACGATCTGGCACTGGTTGCTGAAGCGGCCCATAAAATTATCGTGATGTATGCCGGACAGGTGGTAGAAACCGGATCCTCTAAGGATATTTTCCGCTCCCCACGTCACCCGTATACCCAGGCGCTGTTACGTGCCTTGCCAGAGTTCGCTCAGGACAAAGCACGTCTGGCCTCATTACCTGGTGTGGTTCCCGGTAAGTATGACCGCCCGGATGGTTGTCTGTTGAATCCACGCTGCCCGTATGCCACTGATAAATGCCGTAACGAAGAACCTGAACTCAGTTTAGTCGATAACGGTCGTCAGTCTAAATGTCACTATCCCCTCGATAATGCCGGGAGGCCAACGCTATGAGTACCCAACAGGCCGCCGCGCAACCCTTGTTGCAGGCTATCGATCTGAAAAAACACTATGTCGTGAAAAAGGGCATGTTCGCGCCTGAACGGCTGGTGAAAGCCCTTGATGGTGTCACCTTTACCCTTGAGCGCGGAAAAACCCTTGCGGTGGTCGGTGAGTCAGGCTGTGGTAAATCCACCCTTGGCCGACTGCTGACTATGATTGAAATACCCACCGAAGGTGAGCTCTATTACCAGGGGCAGGACCTGCTGAAGCCTGATGCTTCGGCAGAAAAACTACGTCGTCAGAAAATCCAGATCGTTTTCCAGAATCCGTACGGTTCATTAAACCCACGCAAGAAAGTCGGACAGATCCTTGAAGAACCCTTAGTAATTAATACTTCACTGAGCAAAGTCGAGCGTCGTGAAAAAGCGCTGGCAATGATGGCAAAAGTGGGCCTGAAAACTGAGCATTACGACCGTTATCCGCATATGTTCTCCGGTGGTCAGCGCCAGCGTATTGCGATAGCCCGTGGCCTGATGCTTAACCCGGATGTAGTTATTGCTGACGAACCCGTCTCGGCTCTGGACGTTTCTGTTCGTGCCCAAGTCCTGAACTTGATGATGGATTTACAGCAGGAGTTAGGGCTGTCTTACGTCTTTATCTCACACGACTTGTCGGTGGTAGAACATATTGCCGATGAAGTGATGGTGATGTATCTCGGTCGTTGTGTAGAAAAAGGGACTAAAGAACAGATTTTTTCTAACCCTCAGCACCCCTATACCCAGGCCCTGCTCTCTGCAACGCCGCGTCTTAACCCGGATGACCGCAGAGAACGTATTAAACTGACCGGCGAGTTGCCTAGCCCGCTGAATCCACCACCAGGCTGTGCCTTTAATGCTCGCTGCCGTCGTCGTTTTAGCACCTGTACCCAGTTGCAGCCAAAACTCAAAGATTACGGTGATGGCCAGCTGGTAGCCTGTTTTGCCGTCGACCAGGATATCAACGGCGAAGTACGCTAGCCTCTCTATCCTCTTCTCTTCACTCAGTGGGGAGAGGAGGGATCTGGGGTCCGCTTGGAAAACGGAAAATATCCTACTATAAGGGCTTCCCCGAACAGTCAACGCCGGTTTTTAATTTATGTCTGTTCATCAATGAGAGGCAAGGGATAAGACTGCGCTACTATAAACGGTCACGCGGAATCGAGATTGATTCGGACCCTGATGAAAGACGCTCGTGAGATCCTCCTTCGCTAATCGGATAGTGACATCCAGTAGGATATGCAGATACTTCTCACGGGGGTCTAACCCTTTACCATCAACGCTTGCAGGCAGAAAAGGTGTTAGTCTTCAGATAACGCGTTTCAGCTATTTGGTGACGAATACAGCTTAAAGTCATCACCATAATTCAATGATGCCCAGCATAGTCTGGCGTTTTTTGCAGCAATAGCGGCGGCTGCACGCCAGTAACCCCGACGATTGATCAGTGAACATACCCAACGACTGAAGGGATCCTGTTTATGCTCTACGCCAATCATTACAGGGCGAGCGCCCTGAGCCAGTAAAGTGCGCAAATAAGCGTCGCCAGCTTTCGTTATTTTCCCCAGCCGGGCTTTTCCCCCACTGCTGTACTGTGATGGCGTCAGACCCAGCCACGCGCAAGCTGGCGACCGTTTTTAAAATCATGCCCACTGCCAATACTGGCGATCAACGCACTTGCTGTCGTAGGGCCGACGCCTCTGAGTTTCATAATGTTTTTGCTGCGACTGTCCCAGGCGGCAATTTTGGCCAAGATACGATCATACTCAGCGATTTTTAGCTCAATACTGTCAATATGACTGAGCAGATCATCAATGCACTGACTGACCCAGCCCGGCCGGAACGGACGGGAAGCCGAAGGTGTCACCGGGTTCGACTTTTTATCTTTTGACTGTAGAGAGAACAGAGCAAGCCAGACGTCAAAAATACACCTCCGTATTGGATGGTTTTACAGAGGGTTATCTGATAGCTATCTGCTAATTTTGTGACATGCGTTCATGAGAAGATCTACTCCTAGAAGAACTGAAGTATGAATTGATAATATAACGAATGTGTTATATTATCAGTTATAACGAATTAGTTATGGAGTCTGTATGTGGGAAGTCATTACAACGGAGTGTTTTGACGGATGGTTTCTTGTCCAGGACGAAGCGCTCAGGGAGTCAGTGTATGAGGCTATGGGAATATAGAGAAGTTTGGCCCTAATCTTGGCAGGCCTTACGTCGATACGCTTTACGGTTCCGCTTTTCCCAATATGAAAGAATTGCGGATCCAGCATGCAGGTGACCCAATTAGAGCCTTTTTTGCATTCGATCCAAAACGCCGTGCAATTGTTTTATGTGCTGGCGACAAGACTGGGATTAATGAGAAACGGTTTTATAAAGATATGATCCGATTAGCTGATATCGAGTACAGACATCATCTGGATAATTTGGAGAAATAATCATGGCGACTTACAGAGAGTTATTAGCAAAAGAAAGTCCGGAAATGCAGGCTCGAGTTGAAGAACGCGTAGAAAAGGCCAGTATCAAACTGGCCCTCAGTCAGCTACGAGATGAGCTGGATATGTCACAGACAGAACTTGCCGTCGCTATGGGGGTTCAACAGCCTGCAATTGCACGTATTGAAAATGCTGACCATGATCCGCGACTCTCAACACTGAAGCGCTATGTTGCTGCTTTGGGGGGAGAACTCAGCATTGATGTCACATTACCGACAGGTAAACGTGTAGCGTTCCATCTGTGACGGAGTATTTTGACAGAAAAGCCGTTTATATAACGGCTTTTCCGCCCCCCGACCCGTTTTTTTTGAGCCTGAGACATCTTTTTCACTGGCGGAAAGTTTGCGACTTTATGCCTTAAAAAGTTCAACATATCACCTGGTCCTATTTTAAAATTCGTTATGCGGACGACAGAGAATGTCGATTCTCATTACGATATATCTGCTTCGATATGGATCGAAGACTTCTCCTGATTGTTGATACCATGCCCCTACCTAATCTACGCCTTACATGCAATTTAGCGACCAAAACAAACCAATAACGTAGTTATCAATCAAGCCGAGTGAAAATAACCAGCCAGCTGTCGCAAGGTGGAATCATCCAGATCTCCGGTGTAATAGCGTAATTGTAGCCATGACGTCAGCCAGGTATAACGAGCTTCGCTCAAATCACGACGAACACTGAATAGCTGCTGTTCTGCATTCAATACATCCAGATTTACGCGTTCCCCACCCTTCACGCTTTTGCGTGTCGCATCAACCAACGATAAAGCCGAGTTTTCTGCCAGCTGATATGCCTTTATTTTGGCCTGACTACTGCTTACCAGATTAAACTGTCGGCGCAACTCGTTCAGTATTTTTGCCGTCTGTTCATCTTTTTTCTGATAGGCCTGTTCATAACGTTCGCTTGCCTGACGCGTAGCAGCAGACACACCGCCACCAGAAAAGATAGGTACGCTCACCTGAAAACCTACCGAGCGCGTGTCATATCTCTGATTATAATCGCTCTCTGTATCTGACTGCGTTTTCCGTATACTGGCAACCAACGTAACTTGCGGAAAATGCCCGGCGCGGTTACGGGAAATTTCGTATTTAGCCACCGCCAGTGACTGATTTATCGCCAGGAGCTGGGCGTTATAACGCAAAGACTCTGTCTGCCGAAGTTGATAATTATCCGCAGGCAGTTCGGGGGGCGTGAAACCGGGAGAGAGGGAGTCAAGTTCCCCCGCAGTGACTGGCATACCCAGCAGCGTTTCAAGCTCACGCAGGCTGATATCCAGATTATCTTGCGCTTCAATGCGCAACGCTTGCGTCAAATTCAGACGGGCTTCGGTTTCCAGTATGTCGGTACGAGTTCCTTCACCATTTTGAAAGAGACGTTGATTAAGGCGATATTGTTCCTGATAAGTCCGGATCTGCACATCAACTAAAGCTGTCTGTTCCCGGCTGAACAGTACATTAATATAGGACTGAAACAGACGAACCAGCAAATGCTGCCGAGCATTTCGCAGTTCTTCGACCGACTGTTGGGCCGTTGCATTTCCCTGCTGGTAGCGTGACCAAGCTTCATAGTCCAGTAACGGCTGCTGCAGTGAAAGCGTGGAGGCATAGCTGGTATAATCCCGGTCGGTTTCACGTCCGCCACTGGTTACGGTTGAGTTATTTTGGGAGTGACCGTAACTGTAGCTGATTTTGGGTAATAGCCCGGCGCGGCCAATATTTTTATCTTCAGCTCTGGCGTTATGCTCATGGATAGCAGCCTGGAAGGTCGGGTCGTGCGCTACGGCTCTCTGCCAGGCCTCCATCAGCCCCATCGACTGACCGGATACGCTATAACCCAGCGAGACAACACATAGCAGCAGACGAGTCAGCCGGGTAAAAATCATGCCATGAGATGTAATAAAACGCATAGTTATTCCTCTACCAGAGCAATATGCAAGCGGTCAGTCAATGGTTTGAAGAGATAGCTGAGCAGAGAACGTTCTCCCGTTCGCACAAACGCTTCAACCGGCATTCCCGGGCGAATATCCAGCCCGGATAGCTGTTGTTTCCCTTGTTCATCCACATTAATACGAAGCGCATAGAAAGGGAGATTGGTTTGCGGATCGGTGAGCTGATCTGCGCCCACCAATGCAATGCTGCCAGTGACTTTTGGTGTAGTACTTTGATTGAAGGCGGAGAACATTAATTCAACGGGCAGGCCAGGCGAAACTTTGTCAATAAGTTCGATGGGTAATCGGGCATCGACCTGTAATGGCAGCCCATCAGGCACAATCTCCATCAGAGTCTGTCCATTGCTGATAACCCCACCTTCAGTATGGAGCATCAATCCAATCACATTGCCGCTGGCCGGTGCCACTATGCGGGTATTTTTTAGTTCGTACTCTGCCGCTGTAAGGCGTTGTGCAATATCATGAATTCCGAGCTGGACTTCGCTCAATTGAGTCCGGACTTCTTTTTGATATTCTTCTTGTCGCTGCAGAATTCTCTGATCCAGTTCGACGATCTGCTGCCCATTCTGTACCAGCGAGCTGCTTTCTCTCGCAATGTTTCCATGCAATTGTGCCATCTGCAGCTTAATTTCCAATAGACGGTTACGTGGGATATAACCTTCCGTGGCTAACGGACGTAAATTATCCAGCTGTTCACTGAGGAGCCGGGACTGGATTTTGTAGCTTTCCAGCAGTGTACGAGTCCCCTGTTGTTGAGCCCGGATACCGCTGATCGCTGACTTCATGGCGGCAACTTCTTGTCGCACTGACGCCCGTCGGCTGAAAAAGAGCTGTTGCTGGCCTTGCAGAAGCTGCTGTGCGGTTATGGCGGGGAATTCATCACCGGATGAACTGGCAAATAACGCCAGATCAGGGGTGGGCAGTTCCAGTAACTCATCACGTTCAGTCAACAGACGCATCTCGCGGAACCGGGCCTCAACCAGCTGGATATGCAAGTTATCGCGGTGAGTTTTGGCGGGTGTAACATCCAGTTCGGCCAGAACCTGCCCTTGCCGGACGCTGTCACCTTCACGCACATATAAATGGGCAATACGTCCGGCAGCGGCGGGCTGTACCACTTTGCGGTTATCTGTTACCACAACCTTTCCAGAGACCGGCACACCTTTATCCAGAGGAGCCAGCCAGGCCCACAGCATCGCCCCACCGAATCCCAGCAATACCAGAGCCAGTCCACGCTTTAGCCAGCGCCCGGTATCGATATGCAGTGACGGTGATATAGCAGACGGAAAGTCACCCGCCACAGATGAAGATGGGTGGTTGATATTGGGCGGTACTGACATAATATTTCCTTGTGAAATAAGAGCGATTCACCGTTACGGGGTTAGTCATAGGGCCTGATTGTGTAGATCAACGTTCGGTCGAGGTCTGGCTAACGTTTCTGGCGCTGTATGTCACACTTCCCTTGGGGGATACAGGAGTAACCGTTCTCTTCCGCTTCGCTATCTCCTGTTGCAACTGTTCGGGTGGTCCGAAGAAGCGAATTTGCCCGTCACGCAGGATCAATAACTTATTAACGCTGCCAAGTAAGGCGGGTTTATGCGTGATCAGAATCTGCGTCGCGCCATATTCTTTTATCTGTGAGATAGCAACCAGCAGTGCTTTTTCACCCTCTTCATCCAGATTAGAATTGGGCTCATCCAGTACGATAAGTTTCGGGCGTCCGTAGACGGCACGTGCCAGCGCCACCCTCTGTTTCTGCCCGCCGGACAGACCACTACCGTTCTCACCCAACAGCGTGTCGTAACCCTGAGGGAGCCGGAGAATAAGATCGTGTACACCAGCCAGACGGGCAGCAGCGACGACATCCTCGGCATTTGAATCACCGAAACGGGCAATATTCTCAGCAATCGAGCCTGCGAAAAGCTGAACGTCCTGAGGCAAGTAGCCGATGAATTGGCCGAGATGCGTTTTATCCCAGAGGTGCATATCAACACCATCAAGACGAACTTTACCGCTTAGCGCCGGTTGTGAAGCCACCAGCAAATGCGCCAGCGTCGATTTCCCTGAGCCAGAGGGGCCGGTTACGCCCAGTACATCTCCGGCCTCCAGTGCGAAAGAGATATTGTGGAGAACCGGCGTACGAATATTCGCGGGCGCGGCGCTAAGCTGCTCTACCTGCAACTGACCGAGTGGCTCCGGGAGTTGCATACCGGGAACGCGCTCAGGGTGCAGGGTCAGTAATGAGCAGATCCGCTGCCAGCCCTGCCGCACTTGTAACCATGGCTTCCAGACGCCAATAAGCTGATCGATAGGGCTCAACACGCGACCAACCAAAATGGAGCTGGCAATCATCATGCCCGGCGTAATTTCACCCGCTACAGACAGCCATGCCCCCAGCCCCAGTATCAGAGATTGCAACATCAACCGCAGAGACTTGGATAAGGCGGAAACAGAAGCGCCCTTTTCACTGGCCTGGTTATTCTGGTGCAGAAAATGCGTGTGCTGACTCAACCAGCGGGCTCTCAAGGCAGGCAGCATACCCATTGCCTCAATGGTGTCAGCGTGGCGCAAGTTGGCATTGGCCTGTGCCGTTGCCTGGATAGCAATACGGCCTGCCTGCTCCTGTGGTTTTCGCGTTAAACGCTGATTGAGCCAGGCCAGTAGAATCAGTGCGACGACGCCTATCAGCGCCATCATGCCTAGCCACGGGTGCAGCAGAAAAATAACCAGCAGATATACCGGGAACCACGGAGCATCGAAGAAAGCGAACAACGCATTGCCAGTAGCAAACTGCCGTAAGGTCGTCAGATCGCTCAATGCCTGGCCTGCAAGCGCCGACTGCCCCTGTAATTGAGCGGCAAACGCAGCGTTGTACACCCGTTGATTCAGGTGCATATCTATCTGCGTGCCCAGTCGAATCACGACGGCACTGCGCACCCACTCCAGTAACCCTGTCAGCACAAACAGGCCGATAACGATCACCGTGAGCATACCCAGCGTCATAATGTTGCCGGATGACAGAACGCGATCGTAGACCTGCAACATATAGATAGCCGGAGCCAGCATCAGCAGGTTAATCACCGCACTGAACAGGCCGATACCCATAAATTCCTTGCGATAGGTGGCGAGTATGTCGCGAATTGCGAGGGAGGATGGGGAAGACGACTGACGGGGCATGCTGGTTCCTTTCCATTTGGAATATCGTATAGCCGTACATCTTGCAGGTGCCACTGGTTTCCAGCGTTTCACCACAACCTGTATCTATATATTTATTATTTATAATATAGGGTGTGCTTTTTTAGCATAAATACACACCCTTATAATTTTCTCCTGATATTCATTCTTAGAGTCAATATAAATAAAGGTGCTATTTTTATACACTCGCCAAATAAATACTGTTCCTTATATCAGGCATACCATAAGTCACCAGCCAACGGTACGGTAACCCAATTCTGTAATAATTCTTCATGTGAACTGACGTAATCCGTAATAATATCTTTCATGTCCGCTTGATTATTCATGCCATTGGAATAGTTAGGCACTATATACGTTTTAAACTGGAGACCAAGATCGCCTGGCTTATAGCCTTGAATCGTCGTTTCTGAAACGGTTTGTTGATTGTTATAAACCATTTTTACTTGAATTTTCAAACTACTTTCATAACGTGAATAACTAACCAGAAGTTGCTCGCCCAGATAATCGTACATCATTTCTTGAGCACCGCCTAAGGCAGGGGTATATACTAATGGATTAGGATTCACAGGGTAAAATATAGCGGTATCTCCTACACCTAATTCTACAGTAGCGCCAATTTCAGAAGCATTACTCCTCATTATAAAACCGCCTCCCAAAACTAACGCTGAACTACTCATTGCGGAACTCGAGCCCCCCGGTAAACGAATGGCTAATTTATCACTCGCTTCAGCATCTGCAATAGTATTGTTCCCAAGACCTATAATAAAAGTATCAGACCCTCCCCCCCCTGACATATAATTATTTCCATAACCGCCATCAATAATATTACTTAAACCATCACCATATAATTCATCATCAAAGACTGAACCGATAAGATTATCAACATGTCTCATGATGATCCCTCCTACACCGGTACTTGATGCCAGCTGAGAACCATACTCACTTGCGAATATGTATGCTCCATGGTTCAGTGTAGATAAACTAAGGGTATTTCCCAATGTGCCACCATTACCAAGATCGATATAAAGAACCTCATCACCAATCGATGTAGTGGTAATACTCAAAACATCCGCCTCATTGGTTGCTTTGAGGTTCTCGATTGAATAGTTAAAATCATAGCCCCAGGGAGTACTTAGATCAGTATGTTTTGCGACAGTATATCTCCAGTCATATCCCGTTCCATAGATCTCTTCCAAAGTAATATGAATACGTATTTGCTGATAGGCCGTTATTGAGTAATCCAGAAAATCGATACCTGCTCCACCATCAAACAATACGTTACCATACGGAGCATAACCAACGATTTCATTAATATAAGCATTAATTTTATCGTTTCCATCGCCAGCGTGAATAATATAATTCCTATATAGTTTTTCATCAATACTCGCAGCGAACTTTGATGGTTTGTCGTTATAAACAGTGCCGACTTTAACTCCCAGTTCACCATTAAGGAACTCATCAATATTACCCCAAATCCCTAGATAGGGCAGTTTCTCCCCAGCTTTAAAAAAAGGTATATTATACAAATCATAATACTCTTCGACATATAAGTTAGTTGCATGAACTAAATTATCCTGGTCGGTATCGATTGTACCGCCAAAATATTTATTCCAGAATGCTTCAATTTTATTTGCCGTGCTGAGTGAATTAATTGTTTCCTGCGTTGCCGCAAGCGAGGTCATCAGGTCGTAAGTTCCAGCATGATTTTTTATTATTCGTATTTCAGGTACGCCACCACCATGAATGGTAGCAGAGACATCATCCTGATTTAGTAGCCAATCATAAAAAAATCGATCGTAACCTAAATAAGAGAACAGTAACGCTCCTGCCCAACCGGTGTAATCTCCCTCGAGGTAATAACTACTGGCAAATACCATACGAGCAGATTCACCGCCATCTACAGCACCAATTCCTTCAATAGAAGGCAGGACACCATTGTTAGCTAAAATACTTCTAATAAGCGTTAGGCCTATAGTGTTGGATGCCACATTGACTCTATCTAAAATAAAAGCCTCTGGAGTTTCATCGCCAAACCGCAAGGTATATTGATTCACTGTATAATTACGAATAAAGGTGGCAAACACCCCATCATTGGCATTAACGTCTCGGGCACCTTCAATCCATTTATAAACCTGAGCGTATCCAGTATTAGCAGACGCTGGAGCGGGTAAAAAACTCAGTAATTTATCATACAGAGGGACAGCTAAACCAAGTTTGGATAGATTTGACTTATTAGTCGTATTAAACAGCATTCTTAGTTCCGATTGCTGCGCAGTTGATAACGTTATGCCAGCGCTACCGTAGTAGTAATGATATTTATCTGTCATTTACTTCGTCTCACTATTTTTCCAAGGATAGTTGCTAACGATAGTTGCGGCTATCTCTTTACGTAACTGCTGGTCAAAAGCAATAACATCGTTCAGCGGAAGTAGAGCTGTATAGAAGGAATAAGTCAGGTTAAGATTTTGATAAAGTTTATATGCGACGGTACATTCAGCTCCAACGGACATAGGGATAGCTGCATTGCAGTACACAGTAAATGGAGCATCGAATGGAGCCATATATTGGCTTTTACTGCTCTGATATGCCCCAAATTCATCCTCTTCAGGCATAGTAGAGACTCTATCCATAAGGCATCCCTGTAAGCCATTGGGTAGTGTTACTCGTCCTGTATATAGTGCACAGATATCGAGATACATCTCTTCGTACGACTCTCCCCACAAGTCAGGTTCTTTGTTGGAAAGTTGTATTACCATTCTACTGATTGCTGGAAGCCCGGAATTGTACCGGGTATCGCGACGCCAAGTGTTTAAACTGAAATCATATAACACGCTTTGCTGCGCCCAAGGATGTTCCGGGCAGCCCGGTAGCTGATTAATATCAGGCGCTATCGGAAGGGGTGCATCCGGATCGGGATCATGCATATACTTGATTGTTGTGAGTGCTAGTCGAAAAACTGTGCTCCCCAAAGACAAGTACATTTTGCCATCAGGATCGAGGACTTTACATGCAGATGGTTGGAAATCCGGAGGCAAGTTCTTTGCATAACCGCAGGCAAGCAAACCTACTGTCAATAGCGCCCCCATCCAACATTGTCCCGAGAAAGTCATCTTTGCCATGCACCCTCATCCGACCGCTATCAAGTTGTATTTATTATAATACTTGATCAGAATCAAATGAGAATGATAATCAATATTAATTTTTCTTAATCTTTCTGGATATGGCCGCTATTTACAAAGCCACTCTAAACCAGGAAGGTCGAGGTAGTCTTTGTAGTGGTCAATAAAAACTGGCCACAGTTTTAGAGTTTTTCCAGAATAATCGTTCTGATTCATTCGGAGTCAAACCACCATTATATTGATGGGGTCTGAGCACGTTGTAGTAACCCGTTATATAT
>Ga0302347_1003031_pt1 | contig 15671 bp, 36 predicted proteins | sample PhyWR1_FD_202178 | JGI IMG/M metagenome (GOLD analysis project Ga0302347, IMG submission 202178) | Leaf surface microbial communities from wheat plants in UC Gill Tract Community Farm, Albany, California, United States - DLSL W.R1 (v2)... | ecosystem: Host-associated > Plants > Phyllosphere >...
CTGGTCAGAGCGGTAACGAAAAACGCCCCGGATCCGTCGATCCGGGGCGTTCTGGTTTTCCATGGTGCCGAAGGTGGGACTCGAACCCACACGCTTTTAAGGGCGGCGGATTTTGAGTCCGAACTAAAATCGTTGTGCCACAAGGGTTTCAGCCCTATTTCCACTCCGCAATCGGTCAGTTCCTGGCACCTTGTAACCGTTGCGGCACAAGGCTGCCAAATCCGTTGCGGAGCGATTTCCTACCGGGTCGGCGTCGTCTTCTGCCCGCGCCGCTGCCGCGTGTAGTGCTCGGTCATCGCCACCGTCGTGTGGCCCAACTGCCGCTGCGCCTCGCGGATATCGCCAGCCGAATCGGCCTTGTCGGTTGCCGCCTTCGCACGCAGGTCGCGGAACTGCAGACCTTCGATCCCTGCCGCCGCGCACGCCTTCGCCCAGCGCCTGGACATGGCAGTGACGCTGACCGGCTCGCCGCGCTCGCTGATGATCAGGTAGGTGCTGTGCACGCTCTGCCCAGCCTTACGCGCGCGCAGGCGCTCCAGCAACGCCGCCAGCTCACCCTCCACCGCGATGCGCAGCTTGGCCTTCGTCTTCCCCTGCTTGATGTTGACCACGCCGTCGCGCACATCCATCTCGGTGAGGCTCAGCACGTCCGCGGGCCGCTGACCGATCAGGTAGGCCAGATCCATCGCGTCCTGCACCACCGTGTCGGCCGCGGCGCGGATGGCCTGGTACTGGTCGTCCTCGATGTAGGCGTCCCGGCCAGTCTCCTTGAAGCCCTTGATGCCGGCGCAGGGGTTTGGCAGCGCCGTGTAGCCCTTGTCGCGCGCGAAGTTCCAGATGTGCGACAGCAGAGCCTTTTCGCGGTTGGCGCGAACCATGCCGGTGCCGCCGCGCGTGCGCCAGGTCAGGTACTGCCGCACCCGCAACGGGGTGATGGCCTCCAGCGGGCAGGGCGGGTCATCAAAGAAGCCCAGCAGCTTGTCCAGCTCGCGCCGGTTGTCCTCCTGGGTGCGCGCTGCCTTCGTGATCATCACCTCGCGGCGGTAGGAGTCGGTCACCATCCGGAAGGTCAGGACGGCCAAGGCCTGCGCCTTGCGGCCGCCCTCGTGCTCGGCCCACTGCTTGATCGCCAGCGCGTAGTCGCTGCCCAGCGGGATCTCGACACGCGGCTTACCCCCGCGATCGTAGTAATAGAACACCACCCCCGACTTCTGCTTGCGCTGGCGCAGCCGGGGGATCGCCCCGGCCTTCTTCGGTTTCCTGCCCATCGTCATGCCACCTTGTTCGGCTTCCATTCTGCGATCGCTACCGCCTTCGCCACGGACGCATCGGAAGCACCCTCCAGCGTCGACCACAGCACGCGCGGCCGGCCATCCAGCCCCTTGTAGTGCGATATCCCATTGAGGATCAAGAATTCCAGCTGCTTCTCCCTGTAGGGCGTTCCGCACAGGTCCCGCAGCTCTTCGCGCGACAGGCACACCGCCGTGGTGGTGGCCTCGTTGTTCTGCCTGGCCATGTTGATTTTCTCCTGTCAGTTCGTAGGCGCGGCAGCCAGCAGCTGCTCGATCGCCTGGTGCGCGGTATCGCGCAGGCGCTGGTTCTCGGCCGACAGCTCGATGATCCGGTCGGCCGCGATCGACAGCTGCTCGCGCAGCACGTCCTTGGCCGGCTGCTTCATGCGGCGCGGTTCGCGGGGGAAGAGCTGGGCGCTCATGCGAACAGCTCCATCTGTGTAAGCATCGAGGTGGGGCGTGGCGCGATTGCATCGCTGGATCCGCATCCATTCACCCCGAGCTGTGCAGCGCGGGCCCGTAGCCGTTGGGCATAGCGCTCGTTGTTCCTGATGAACCACGAGAGCTTGGCGGCCCTGAATCTGTCCCCGGCGCGTCCACGCGATCGCATGGCGTCCAGCTCCTTCCTCAACGCCCGGATGTGATGGATCGTTTGGGAATACGCGCCAGGCAGTCTCCGGCGGTCGTACTCGTCTTCATCGAGTGCGGACACGCTCAGCGTGTTGCAGGCTGTCATCGAGCACCGCCAGTGGCATGGGCCATGATCTTCACGGCCTCGGCCATGTCGCCGCGGGCCAGCGCCTGCAGGGCGAGCCCGCGCGCTTCCCACGTGCGCACCGTCGCCGGCCGAGCGCGCTCAATGTCGACGCCCGACAGGCTGGCCAGCTCGAGGCCGGTGACGCGGTGATCGTGCAGCGGCTCAGCCATGGGACACCTGCCTTGCGGCCCGGCGCCAGCACCAGCGCACGGCGCGCCATGCAGCGGCCAGCAGCCACAGGACGCCCAGGCCGAAGATGACGATCAACGCGAAGACCAGGTATTTCGTCAGCCAGAGGACGGCGAGGTCAGCCATTGCCCACCCCCGGCGCTGCATCGCGCTGGCCGTCGGCCCTGCGCAGTAGGCGGTCCAGCGCATCAGCACAGGTCAAGTCTTCCGGCTCGCTGTCATCACGCATGTGAGCAATGGCATAGTCAATCCACTCGCGCTCTTCCTCGGTCAGCCAACGGTCGACGCCCTGCGCGGGTTGCTCCGACAGGAAGATCAGGCGCGCATCCCCGGTCAGGTCGTGATTGAGCTCGGCGATTTCGCGGGTGCCCCACAGCTTGGGCATATGGCCCGGCTTCTGCGTGGCCCAGCCAGACCAGCCCAGCGCATCCCCCTGCACCTCGCCACCCTGCTGCTTGCCAGTTGCGGCGAGGGCGGCTCGTGCGTAGTCCTGCATCTGGGTCGAAGTGAAGCCGTGGGCCTGATTGACAGCCTGCGGGGAATGCCATTGGATGAATCCACGGCTAGCTGGCAGCGGTGGCAATTCCACCCCCTGCTGCTCGGCCAGCTCTGCGGGCTGCGATGCCGGAATTCGGATATCGCCCAACAGCGGCAGCGCCGCACTCACGGCGGTCGCCAGCGTCCGGCGCAGCGTGGTGCCGCTGACCTGCCGGAACCCGCCTTCCTCCAGGTCGCAGCCGATGGCGTTGACGAACTTCTCGGTGCGTTCGGTGTTCATGCGGTCACTCCCAGTGCGGCAAGGTCCAGTTCGTCGACGCGGTCGCGCAGCCGGTGGCACGCCTCGCGCAGGGCGAGGGCTACGGCGGGGCGCTGGTCGTGCGGGTAGAAATGCAGGGATTGGATGTGCACCGCGCCGGTCAGGTCACGGCGGAAGAGGCGGTAGCAGACGATCCCGGTGTTGCCCATCGGGAAGCGGCCCCAGGAGAAGCCGCCGTTACGCTGCGGCGCGCGGCGGGTGACGGGGCGGCTCATGGCTTGCCTGCCTTCGCGGCCTTGCGCTGCTCCGCGCCACCCTCGACGACCTGCCGGCGGCTGATGCCGGCCTTGTCGATCGCGGTGATGCCCAGGACCTCGATCTTCCCGCCAGCCTTGCGGAAGCGCTCCAGGTCGGCGGCGATCGTGCGCGACTCGGTTTCCTTCTGCTGCCGGGTCGGTGTGTCGAACAGCGGCTTTACGTGGATGCTGGTCATGCTGCGATCCTCAGCGGCGTGCGGCTCACCGGCCCATGCCACAGGTTGAAAGTGTTGTTGATCCGGATCAGGGCCGGGTCGCGCTTGATCGCCGGCAGCGGCGTGCGCAACCGGCGCGCGTCGTTGGTGCACATGGCGCAGGTGGGTTCCTTGCCGCGCCGCCCGGCGCTGGGGAAGGCTTCGATGGGCAGCCGTCGGCAGCAGCACGTGCAGGCCTTGCGCGCGCTCATGACTTCACCAGCCGGGACTGCTGCAGCGCCGACCAGGTCAGCGGGTAGGGGCCGCGCTTGATCCGCTTGGCGGCCCCGTTGAGCGACAGGCCCAGCTGCGTGGCCACCTGCTTGGTGGTGTAACGCTTGCCGTCGACCACGTGGGCGAACAGCGCGGCGCGGGCGTTGCCGGCGCGCACGCAGCTCTTGCGGTGGTAGGGGTAGATGCGGACGTCCATCAGGCGGCCACCTGCATCGGCTGGCGCAGCTTGGCCTCGTATCCATCCACCATCAGGCGGAACTGCTCCAGGTCGTCGCGCATGGTCGCGATGAAGGCCTCGTCACGCTCGAACCGGCGCCACCACAGCTGCTTACCCGCCGGTTCCAGCGCCGGGCAGTACAGCCCGATGTGCCACCACTTCCGACCGGTGATCCACATGCAGCCCTGGGCCTGCTCGAACACCTCGCTCGCATCGTTGTCGACGTGGAAGCTGCGCAGCTTCTCCGGATTGATGAAGGCCTTGTACTCGCTGCCACCGTCATCGTTGATCAGGCCGTCGGCCGAGCAACCGTAGTTGCCGCAGTCGCTCAGCACGAACCCAGCGCGCTTCACCAGCAGGCCGGACTGCACCTCGTGCTCGGCACGGGCCAGCGGCTCCAGCTCGTGACCGCGGCGCATGGCGAACGTCTCGAATCCCTCGTCCAGCGGCTCCCCGCCAATGCGCTCGATCGCCAGGCGGAAGGCGTAGTTCTTCGACGCCTCGCTGAAGTCGCCGACCGGCTCGCCAGCCAGCGCCCTCTCGATGATCGCGGACTTCGGCAGGGCCTTATACCCGGCCGCCTGCGCGGCGTCCTTCTGAGCCATGCCGGCCAGCACGGCATCGACGTACTGCCGCTGCCGGTCATCCAGCTCACCGACGCGGCTTCGGGCGGTGCTGAACATGCTGGCAGTGATCACACCGGCGCGGGCGCGGTGCCACTCGATGCTGCCTTGCTCGTAGGGCAGGACGATCACGGCGTCACCTCGCTGGCTTCGCCTTCGATCACCTCGGTACCGGCGTTCTCGGCCTCAGCCTTCAACGCTTCCAGCCCGCCGCCGCCGATCAGCTTGCGCTGCTGGGGGGTCAGCTTCGCCCACGCCTGGCCGAGTGCTTCCAGGCCACCCGTGGCGATGTCCTGCAGGCTGGCATACAGCGCCGTGCGCTCGGCCTCCTGCTCCGCGGACAGCGCCTGCGTGATGGCTGCCTGTTGCTGCGTCTGCTGGCCGCTCAGCACGGCCAAGCCTTCGCCGCCGTCAGTGTTGAGGTGGTGGATCGCGGTGTGCAGACGCTCGGTCTTCGGCCAGTATTTGTAGGCGCGCTTGACCACGGTCTTCTTCGCCATCTCGCCCCAGTCGGTCTTCCACGGCGAGGACTTGCCGGACTTCACCGACTGCGAGCGGTTCATGATGCCGTCGATCTCTTCGCGGCTCATGGTGTCGGTCAGGAAGTCGCCGTCGGCGGTCTTGACCACCACGTAGACGCCCACTACCTCGCCCCGATCCTTCGCGAACGGGTTCCGCTGGTGGGTGGGCTGCTGATCCACCCCGTTGAGGGCGAAGGTGTCGGTCTCATAGACCAGCTCGGCCTGCCCCCAGCGGATCGACCCGGAGTCGATGGCCAGGTCCATCAGGCCCATGTAGCTGATGTCGAGGCAAATCTTGCCGTCGCGCGGTACCAGGTACGCCTGCTTCTTGGCTGGGTTGAGGCTGATGCCGATGGCCGCGATGTTGACCACGGCGGCGATCACCGAGCTGCGGTTCTTCATCGCGACTTCCATCGCGAACTTGTTGCCGTACAGCGACTGGAGCGCGAATTCCGCTTCACGGTCGAAGTTGATGGAACGGTCCGTCAGCACCGAGACGAACGAGTCGCGCGTGCCGTAGATGGACTGGTCGATGGTGACGATTTCGTTCATGGCTGCTCTGCGGGGAAGATGGAATAGGTGCCCGGCTTTCGGAGCCGCTGCCGGGCGAGCGGGCGCGTCCTTGCGGAGTTCAATACGGCTTTTCGACCTTGCCTTGGTCCTGCAGGCTCTTGATGCGGAACAGCTCATTGAGCATTCCGTCCATCTGCTTTCCGATCTGGTTACGCAGGCCGTCCTTGAGTGCCCCGGTCACGTTGAGAGCGCTCTGCTTCATCGCAGCGCTGAAGTCCTCGGCGCAGATCGTGGTCATCAGGTACTCAGCGCGAGTCACGCTGGAGTAGTCGCTGGTCGACGGCTTGCCGGTCTGGGCATCGACCTTGGCGGTCCAATAGCCGCTGACGGTCTTCTCCAGCTGCTTGCGCACCGTGGTGGCAGGGCCGTCGGGCTGACCCCAGCTGGTGACGCGCTGGTACTCTTCATCGAAGGCGTTGTTCACTGCGGCATCGATGGCTGCCTGGATCTGCGCTTCAACGCGATCCACGAAGATTGCGTTGATGCGCAACTTCACTTCCCTGGCAACGATGCCGGACAGGTCATCGTCGCTGTTGACGATCTGATCTGCGGCTTGCGCAACGATCGCTGTTTTCAGTTCTTCTTCGTTGATGTTGAGCATGGGTCTGTCCTTGTTCTCTCGGGGATAGGTGCCGGCATTGGGGATCCCGGCCGGCGCGGGTGGTGCTGCCCGAAGGGGGCGGGCAGCGGGGGATTACGCGGCGGCGGTCAGGTCTTCCTGCGCGGGCTTTTCGCCCTTGCCCTGGTTCAGCGGCGACACCAAGGTCAGCTGCACGTCGTTCTTGATCAGCTCGCACAGCGCGCCGGCTTCGGACTTCGTCGGGTGGAACACCGCGCTGAACGTCATCTGCAGGCTTCCGCCTTCAAGCGGTTCGAAGGAAATCTTCTTCAGCGTCACGTCGCTGATCACCAGCGGCTCGGTGAGGCCCAGGCCGCCGCCGATCACCAGGTCATAGCCCGGGTACTCTTCGTCCCACGGGATCGCGCCCAGCTTCGGGAACTTGACCGCCGTCAGACCATCGCCGCCCTCGATCAGATCCTGCTGCTCGCCCTGCGCGGCCTTGCGGTACAGCGACTGGCGCAGGCCCTTCTGGAAGTAGTCCAGCACGCCGTTGCCCACGCACACGACCAGTTTCAGGTCGCCGGCCAGCTTGTTTTCGTCGCCGTGTCGCTCGGCGCGGGGGTTGAAGTTGGCGACCTTGGCAGTCGCGTCGTTGAGCTCAAACATCGGTGGTGCCTCTCGAAGGAGCCGGGCGCGCCGGCGGGGAAATCAGGACCAGGCCGCCGGCCAGCACATCGCGCTCCCGAGGGCGGCGACGATCGCGTAGCAGGCAAGGCAGGCGGCGAAGTCGGACCAGCTGCGGCAGCCGGTGGCGGTCAGAAAGTCATGCATCGCTCTGTTCCCCGGCGCAGATGCCGTTGATGGCCTCGTGCTGGTTGATTTCGATATCTGCGTTGCCCAGCAGAACGCCGTCCATGCGGTACTCGGTGACGGACAGGCCGGACCTGGCCGGCGAGGCGATGGGCGGCAGGCCGAGCTGCATCGCCTTGATGAAGTCGGCATCGTTCATTGCCAGATGCCCGTAGCAACGGCCGCGAGCCACAGCAGGCCCATCACGCAGAGGCCGCAGCCGAGGATCGCCGCGAACTCCTTGGCGGCTTCGATGACGGCCTTCATGCGGCACCGCCTTTGACGCCGGCGAGGGCTGCGGAGAGGCGCTCGTTCAGTCCGCCGGTTGCTGCCAGTGCGAGATGTAGGCCCATGGCATTGCCGTAGTGCTCGACGGTTGCATCGCTAACCGAACCCGCCGCCTCGATCAGCTCGGCGACCCCAGCAAACTCCAGCGCATGCGCCATCCACTGTTCGGCGGCGTTGCGGTCGAAGTGCGCATCGGGCGGGTTCCCACCGGCGCGGGAGTATTCCTCGAAGACCTTGCGGGCCAGCGCGGCGACAGGGGCGCTCATGCCGCCACCGCCTTTTCCAAGGCTGCGACGCAGCGGTCCTGCCATGCGTCCAGCGAAGCCTGGGTCAGGTATCCGGTGCCGCTGGTGCAGGCCTCATTGATGGGGCACTTGCTGCAGGCGGCATACCCACCGCCGTTCGCACGCTGTGCGTCGCAGAAGCTGTGGACGTCATCCATGTTCATGCCGCGTCCTCCATGTCACCGGCCGCAAAGGTCTTCATCTGCGAGTCGACGCGGTCGGACATGTTGTTGACCAGATCGGCCAGCTCGCGCGCCCAAGGCAGCAGGTGCGCCGGAATCTGCTGGGCCATCAGGAAGTGGACGACGTGCCGGGAGCCGCTCAGCGACGAAACGACGTTGGCAGTTTCAGCTTCCGTCTCCAGCTCCGCAGCCACCTGGTCGCAGGCGAACTGGAAGGCCTCGTCATCCGGCGCGCACTCGGCGCGGCCGTCCCAGCTTCGCTGGGCGTTGCGGTCGGAATCGTTGCGAGTCTGCAGTGACATGGCGGTTGCCCCGTTCGGATGGCCCTTGTGGGCCGACGGGTGCAGTAAATCATGGGTTACTTTACCAAGTCAACAAAAAGTTACTCAAAGGGCAAAAAAACTCTCCCGACCTCCGAAACGGATGGTTACCACTGGAAAATTTCTCTGTTGACCTGCTTCAGGACCTTACCCGTAGCGTGAGCGGAGCAGGCCGGCATCTTCGAAGGAGATCCCGTCGCGCATGCAGTCTTCGGCGCGCTCCAGGTCCTTATGCAACTGGATCAGGTCGTCATCGGGCAGTTGCTCCACTCCCATGTAGCCGAAACAGGCCTGATCGATGACGAGCTGCATCGGGTGCCCCCAGCGTCGGCGGAAGTGGCGAATCATGCGGATGTGGGATTCCCGCAGCACGAAGTCCATGCGGAACGCAGCAAGCGGCGCGGCAGGCGAGGGTTCACGTACAACGTGCAGCTTCGGCTGCTGGCTGCCTTGGCCGCGCAGGGCGGCTGTTCTAGCCGCCAGCCGCTGTGCGAGTTCCTCGAACCGGTTGTCCTTCTCCATCCGTGCCACCCCGTATCTTCTTTGCAAGAACCTTGGTCAAGTCGAACACGTTGTCCGGGCGCACTTCTGCGCCGAACTGGTCGACAACCTCGTATGCGGTCTCGAGCAGTACTGGGTCACTGATCCACTCGGGCGGATCGCCCGTGAAGTCCAAGTAGTGCCGCAGCAGCAGAACCGACGTAGACAGCTTGGCGAAGTCGGGTCGCGTGGATTGAGACGCTGGCTGCGCGCTGGCTGCGCGGGGTCCCTCGCCGGACGAAAGCCACCGTGCGCTCACGTTGAAGTGCCTAGCCCAGTCCGCGAGGAACACTCCATTGGGGGTCTGGTTGAGCCCTTTTTCGAGTCGGCCAACGTACTGCTTCGACGTGCCGACGATGTCGGCCATCTGCTGTTGGGTCAGCTGCGCAGCTTTCCGCAGCTCTTCTAGTCGGGCGCCAATACTCATGTAACGAATGATTGACGGAAAGTTGGCAATCATGGTTGACACTCTCGGGTAACCGATGGTTTACTCGCGGCATGAACCCGACCCTTGCCCAAGCCAAAACCGCCCTCGGCATCGAAACGAATGCCGATTTCGCCCGCTTCCTTGGCCTTCCCAGGCAGTCGATGACCGGCCGGGAAGAGGACAAGCCGATCCCTGACGCGTGGTGCTGGAGGGCCGCCCAGAAGCGTCCTGAACTCTTCGCCCCGGCTCCAAAGTCCACCCGCCGCCGCAAGCCCACCCCCACCGTGGCCGCGGAGGCCTGAATGCTCAAGTCCCCGTTCGCTACTGGAATCGTCTACGGCTTGACCGCCAGTAGCTGGTGGCTCATCCCCGTGGCCTTCGCCCATCTGACCGGGACGGGCCTCGTCGGCTTCGGCATCTGCATCCTGGTGGTGCTGTCGGTCGCCGCCGCTGTCGCCGAAGTCCGCGCCAGACGGCGGAAGGTCTAGCCGTGGTCCGTATCCGCCAGCAGCTTCGACAGCTGCTTTTCCAGCGCAGTGACGAGGTGCGTCGCCATCTCGTAGTTGTGCCGATCCCGCCCTTTCCACGAATCGCGCTCCATGCGGGCTCTGTCGAGCTTCTGTTGCGCCGTCTGTATCTCTTCCGGAGTTGCCATGTGTGAGAAGACCTCTGATCGATTGGAAGCGTCGCACCGGCAAATGCTGGCGTGGTGCGAAGCCAATGGCGGCGAGCCAGATGGCTATGCCGAGTCGGCCCTGGCCGAGATCGCATTCTGGCGCACGGTCGAAGAGCACACGAGCCCGGAGTTCGCGGCAGTGATGTTCGCCCAGTGGCAGGACACCCGTCTCACCACTGATGAAGCCCCCTGACATGACCACCTCACCGGCCACCGGTAGGGAAGGGCACGACTACACCCGTGCCCGGCGCAATCGGCCCGCGCGCTCTGCGCTTCAACGGACGCACGCGCGCCTTCTTCCCCGTCCTATCCAGGACGAAACAACGCCCCTTCATCCAGACCAGATGCACGACGTTTGAAGGGGATTTCCGCAGTGAACCGGGCATTGGAGGCTTCCGTAGAGGGGCCTTCTTTTTCGCCCACAACCCTTTGGCAAAGAAAGGCAAACCATGGAAAGCATTGGCAACCTCAAGGACCCCCTGGGCAGTCTCCACCTCGGCATCAGCGTGAAGCGCAAGCCGAAGGACGCCCCGACAAAGCTGCTGCGCCAGATCGAATCACCGGACCAGGCCCTGGCTGTGGCCATGAAGGCCGGCGACCACAAGCTGGCCACGGTCGCCGCGGTGATCGGCAAGTCGGAGAGCTACGTGTCGCGGATGCGCACCGGCGCCCGCCGCATCCCGCGCCGGCTGGTGACGCCGCTGTGCGAGGCCACCGAATCGAACCTTCTCCGCCAGTACATGGAACTGCAGGCGGCACTGGATACCCCATGCCCGCGCTCGGAAGTGGCGCGCCTGGCCGGGATGCTGAGGACGCACTGATGGACCCCACCGAGAAAGCCATGATCGCCGTGCGCGTTCTGTGGTTCACCGCAGTCTGCCTGCAACTGCTGCGGGGTGGCTGATGGCCCGCATCCGCACCGTCAAGCCTGAGTTCTGGTCGAGCGAGCAAGTGATGGAGTGCTCGCCGATCGCTCGTCTGCTGTTTATCGGCCTTTGGAATTTCTGCGATGACGCCGGCAACCATGTGGCCAGCGCCAAGACGGTGAAGGCCGAAATCTTCCCCGGTGACGATATTTCCTCGACAGATGTTCAAGGAATGCTCGACGAGCTGTCGGCGAATTCCCTGATCGCCTTCTATACCAAGGGCGACAAGGACTATTTGCACGTCACTGGCTGGCGGAAGCATCAGAAAATCGAGAAGCCCACGTACAAACACCCGGCGTTTTCTGAGGATGATCGGCGAGCAGTCGTCGAGGCCTCACCCCCGGAAGGGAATGGAAGGGAAGGGAAGGGAAAGGAGAAAGAACAATCTTCGCTTCGCTCAGATTCGTCCCCGCCGCTGGCGCTGACGGGCAACACGCCGCCGGCGGCTGACGCCAAGGCGAAGACCAAGGCCCGGATCCAGCAGATCGCCGAGGACGCCCGGACCGCCTACAACGCCATCCTGGCCAAACCCCACGGCGAGCTGTCGGCCTGCACGGTGCTCAACAAGCCGCGGATCAAGGCCGTGGAGAAGGCGCTGCCGACGGTGCGCCAGCTGTGCCAGCTGCTGTTTCGCAGCGAGCGCGTCACCCCGGAATTCTGGAAGCTGTACTTCGAGACGGCCGCCGATGACGATTTCCACGCTGGTCGCCAGCAGGGCGGCGTCGGCCATGAGAACTGGAAACCCGACTTCGAGTACCTGCTGCGCGAGGGCGTGATCGCCAAGCTGGCTGACAAGGCGCTGTCCGGGGTGGGCCAGTGAGCGCGCGCCGGCATGAACAGGACCAGCAGTGGGGGCGGCAGCTGCCCTTCAGCCTCGACGCCGAGCAGGCGGTGCTGGGCGGCCTGATGCTCAGGCATCGCGCCTGGGACCAGGTGGCAGACCTGCTCAGCGCGGAGAGCTTCTTCCGCGCCGACCACCGGCTGATCTGGCAGGCCATGACCGAGCTGCAGCCGACCGGCGTGGAGTTCGACCCGGTGGTGCTGGGTGACTGGCTGGAATCCCGCGGCAAGCTGGACCTGGTGCGCGACGGCGCCTACCTGATCGAGCTGAGCGTCACCACGCCGTCGGCGGCCAACATCGTGGGCTATGCCGAGATCGTGGCGGAGAAGGCGAAGCTGCGCGCCCTGATCGGCGCCGGCCAGGACCTGATCGACGCCGCGCACAGCCCGGAAGGGCGATCGGCGGTGGAGCTGGTCGGCATGGCGCAGTCCCGCATCGGCGGCATGCTCGACAACGAACCGTGCGACCTCGAGTCCGTGGCTCCGGTGATGGAGCGTGTGTTCCATCGGCTGGGTGATCGTGCTGCAAACGGTGGCGGCATCAGCGGCCTGACGACCGGCAACGAGGACCTCGACCAGGTACTCGGTGGTCTGCAGCCGGGGAATCTGATCGTGCTGGCGGCCCGGCCGAAGATGGGCAAGACCACCAAGGCAATCAACCTCGCCGAACACGTGGCTCTGCGCCTGCACAAGCCTGTGGCGGTGTTCACCTTCGAGATGCAGCCCGAGGAATTGGGCGATCGCATGCTGGCCAACCAGGCCGGGATCAACGGCAACCGCATCCGCACGGGCAAGCTGGACGACGTCGACTGGGCGAACGCGGCGGAGGCCATCCGGCGGTTGTCGAACGCGCCGATCTTCGTCAGCCGGCCCAAGAAAGCCAGGGTGGAACACGTCTGCGCGCAGATTCGCCGCATGCACGCCCGCAATCCGCTGGGGCTGGTGGTGATCGACTACCTGCAGCTGATGCACGTCACCGGTGACAACCGCGCGGCAGGCATCGGCGATATCACCATGGCCTTGAAGCTGACGGCCAGCGAGCTGGGCCTGCCGATCCTGCTGCTGAGCCAGCTCAACCGAAAGCTGGAAGAGCGGACGGACAAGCGTCCGATCGTGGCCGACCTGCGCGACTCCGGCTCGATCGAGCAGGACGCGGATGCGGTGATCTTCATCTACCGCGACGAAATCTATCACCCCGGCAGCCGCTGGGAAGGCACCGCGGAGCTGATCGTGGCGATCCAGCGCAATGGCGCTCCCGGCATGGTCCGCGAGCTGTACCAGCCCGAGCTGTTCCGCTTCTCGCCGCTGCCCGAGTACTGGGAGCCGCGGCAAACCAGCGCCAGTGCGCCCGCCGCCGGCAGCGCACCCCGACGCCGCGGCCTCGCCGCCGCCCTCCACGCAGGGACCAACCCATGACGACAGTTGCCGCCAAGAAGATTCAGGCCAAACGAGCGCGCCGGCCGGTGTATCTGGTCGTTCGCCGGCTGGTTGACCCCGCCACGGGCGAAGAGGTCGGCGCCCTGGTGCCCGCGCACCCGATCGACCAGCGCCTGCTGAAGGAACGCCGGTTCAACGTGGGCCGTGAAATCCGCGCCGAGCTGAAGCAGTCACGCAATCCAGCCTTCCACCGCCTGGCGCACGCCGTCGGCGCGCTGCTGGTCGACCACGTGGACGGCTTCGACACGATGACCTCGCACGACGCCATCAAGCGCGTGCAGCGCGAGGCCGGCGTGCACTGCGATCAGCTCGAGATCGACCTGGGCCCAGCCGGCAAGGCGCTCGTGAGCCAGCCGCGGTCCATCGCGTTCGATGAAATGGACGAGGGGGAGTTCTCGGAGCTGTTCCGGGGGCTGACCGATCACATCGACCGGCATTACATCAGCGGCCTGACCGATGCCGTGCGCGGCGAGTACCTGCTGATGGCGGGTGAGCAAAGGAGAACCGCATGAGCAACTCAGTTACGGGCAACGCTCAGATAGTCGTAGAAGTGTTTCAGCGCCATCTCAATGCGGCTGTTCGCGTATTCCAGGAGTTCGATGAAGCGATCAGTGTCGCGTGTTGGGAGGAACGAGCCTTGCAACAGTTCCTGCGCATCTTCGAAGAAGTTGATGGCTGTAAGGCACTCGCCGCCCGCGTCTGGCATCAGGTGACATTCGCTCTCGAGATCCCTCACGTCGTCAGGTACCGGCTGTGCTGGCATCGATGGCGTCACGTTTCCTCGCTGCTGAATCTTGGCGGCTTCAAGCTGACGCGCGATGACCTTTTGGAACCGCTTCATCACCCTGTTCCCCCGCGTGTAACGGGCGTTCTTTTCCAATCGCCTCCTTTCAGCGGCCTCCACTTTGGCGACGTGACGCTCATAAGCGGCTATTCCGATCGCCGCGAGGATCGCGGTCACGCTTCCCACGGCCTGTACCCATGCCGCCTGCTCGGAGGCAGAAAGAGAACACCAGCCCATCCATTCGCAATCCATGTGATTTCCCCTGATCGATGGGTGGAAGCATGAGGCGCGGCCGCTCTACCAGCAACCCGACCATCGCTCAGCAGCAGCGCATGGACGCGATCAAGGAAATCGGCTGCATCGTGGCCTATGCCCTGGGGCTCAGCTTCGGTGAGAACCCGGTTCCGGCCGAGGTCCACCACCTGACCGTGGGCGGCAAGCACGGCCAGAAGCGCCGCGGGCACGACTTCACGATCGGCCTCAATCCCTGGTCCCACCGCGGCGAGCCCTTCAACGGCATGAGTGCCGACACCTGCGAGCAGCTGTTCGGCCCGTCCTACGCCAAGCAGCCGCGGCGCTTCCGGCAGGAGGTCGGCAACGACGACTACCTGCTGGACCTGCAGAACACCCTGATCGAAAAGCACCTGGAGAAGACCTCATGGGCAGCATGACCCGCCTCACCCTGCCATACCCGATCAGCGCCAACCGCTACTGGGCGACCCGCATCATCAAGGTGAAGGGCACCGCGAAGTATCGGGCGATGACCTATGTGACGCCGGAGGCCGAGCAGTACCGGCGCGAGGTCGGAGCCATTGCAGCTGCAGCAGGGCTCAGCAGCGCAACGCCGGGCAGGGTGCTTCTGCACGTCCAGCTGTACCCGAACCGGCCTCAAGACTGGGCCCGACGCGCCCGGAAGGAGCCGCATACCTGGGACGACAGCGTGATGTGCATCGACCTCGGCAACTGCGAGAAGGTGCTGTCCGACGCGCTGAACGGTATCGCCTGGGCCGACGATAAACAGCTGCGCCGCATCGTGCTGGAGCGCATGGAGCCGGACGACAAGGGCGCGCGGCTGGAGGTGGTGGTCGAGCACCTGGCCCCGGCTCCTTCGCTGTTCGGCGAAGCGGCCGCCTGAATTACCACGGCACCAGCGCAGCGGAGACGACCATGGGCAACGACAAATCCCAGAAGCCGACCAGGCACGCAGCCCCGCACCGGCAGTTCCGGCGCGGCGCGGTGGCCGTGGCCGTCGTAGACCAAGGCCAAGTGCTGGCGGTGGCCAGGGCCGTGCTGTCCCGTGTGCGCGACATTCGCAATGCGCAGGGGGAGGGCAGCTACGTGTTCGGCGATCCTGGGCAGGCCATCTTCGCCCTGCGCATCGGGTCGGCCGCCGGCGAGGGCATGCTGCGCGAGCACAGCGACTGGCTGTTCGGCCTGTACGGGGCAGACACCGCCGACGGGAAGCGCGTCACCTTCCCCTCGATCGATCAGGTGGCCGAGGACATCCGGGAGCACTACGGGTGGGAGCAGGCCCCCTCCATCCGCGAACCCGCGCAGCTGGAATTCTGGGCAGTGGCCTGATCGCCATTGATCGCATCGCTCAGGCTGGGATAACAGCATGCATGAGCGACCGCCAGACGCTGACCACCACCGAACTGCTGCGTGCAAGCATCGTCCGCCCCGATGGGTCGGTATCGGATGTGGACCGCAGCCCGTTGCCGTACTGGCGCAATCACCTCAACCCCACCCGGGGGGCATACCGGGACGACCAGCACGCAGGTGTCGACAACAGCGTGCAGCCGACACGAGGTGAGCCGCGTTGCGGCGGCCAGGGGCTTTGCCCCCCTGGTGACGTCCATGCCCTCGGGAATCGGCAGCTCCA
>Ga0302347_1003034_pt1 | contig 15654 bp, 16 predicted proteins | sample PhyWR1_FD_202178 | JGI IMG/M metagenome (GOLD analysis project Ga0302347, IMG submission 202178) | Leaf surface microbial communities from wheat plants in UC Gill Tract Community Farm, Albany, California, United States - DLSL W.R1 (v2)... | ecosystem: Host-associated > Plants > Phyllosphere >...
CCTGCGCTGACTATGGGCGCGATTGCACAGCATTCTAATGGCGGCGACAATATCTGTTAACTGAATTATCAAGATAAGGGTTATCGGTTATATCGATATGCGATTTACTCTCAGACAACTCCAGGTGTTCGTTGCCGTCGCCCAACAAGAGAGCGTGTCTCGCGCTGCCGGCTTGTTGGCCCTTTCACAATCTGCTGCCAGTACTTCAATTACTGAACTGGAGCGGCAAACCAGCTGCCAGCTGTTCGATCGTGCCGGCAAACGCCTGAGCCTCAATGCCCTGGGCCGTCAATTGCTGCCACAGGCGGTCGCCCTGCTCGATCAGGCCAAGGAAATCGAAGACCTGCTCAACGGCAAGTCCGGCTTTGGCTCATTGACCGTGGGCGCGACACTGACCATCGGCAACTACCTGGCGACCCTGCTCATCGGCAGCTTTATGCAGGCGCACCCGGAAAGTCAGGTCAAGCTGGTGGTGCAAAATACTGCTCATATCGTGCAACAAGTTGCGCACTACGAAATTGATCTGGGTCTGATTGAAGGCGATTGCGCACACCCGGATATCGAAGTTCAGAGCTGGGTCGAGGATGAACTGGTGGTGTTTTGCGCTCCCCAACATCCGCTGGCCGCGCGCGGCCACGCCACCCTGGAAGAGCTGACTCGTGAAGCCTGGATTTTGCGTGAGCAAGGCTCAGGCACCCGTCTGACATTCGATCAGGCCATGCGCCATCATCAAACTTCGCTGAATATTCGCCTGGAGCTGGAACACACCGAAGCGATCAAACGCGCCGTGGAATCGGGGCTGGGCATTGGCTGCATCTCTCGCCTGGCGTTGCGCGACGCCTTTCGACGCGGCAGCCTGGTGGCGGTGGAGACCCCCGAACTGGATCTGGCCCGGCAGTTCTTCTTTATCTGGCACAAAAAGAAGTACCAGACTTCCGCCATGCGCGAATTTCTCGAACTATGCCGCGCCTTCACCGCCGGGGTTCAGCGCAGTGACGAGATCGTATTGCCAACCATTGCTTAAAGCAGGATCACTGCCCAGACCACAGCGATCATGGTCAGCACCACAAACTGGGCAGCGCTGCCCATGTCCTTGGCGTTTTTCGACAATGGGTGCAGGTCGAGGGAGATACGATCAACCACTGCCTCGATCGCCGAGTTCAACAACTCGACAATCAATGCCAGCAGGCACACGGCGATCAGCAATGCGCGCTCTACCCGGCTCACGTTCAACATGAAGCTCAGCGGAATCAAGATCACGTTGAGCAGCACCAACTGTCGAAACGCCGCTTCGCCAGTAAAGGCTGCGCGCAAACCGTCCAGCGAATAACCGCCAGCATTCAAAATCCGTTTAAATCCGGTTTTACCCTTAAAAGGCGACATAGATAGGCAACTGCGCAAAAAATGAGAGGGAAACGCTAGTTCACGCTTCGTCAAAAAAGCGTGAAGGCTCGCAGATTAATGGCTCGAAATTGATTCAAGTTGCTGCAAGAGTAGCGCGGCCTGGGTGCGGGTGCGAACCCCCAGCTTGCGGAAAATTGCTGTTACGTGAGCTTTGATGGTCGCTTCGGAAACGCTCAGCTCGTAGGCGATCTGCTTGTTCAGCAGGCCTTCACAGACCATAGTCAACACCCGGAACTGCTGAGGCGTAAGGCTGGCCAGACCTTCGCTGGCCGCTTTGGCCTCGGCTGAAACCTGAACATCTTCAAACGCCTGGGGCGGCCAGGAGACATCGCCATCCAGTACAGCACGTACGGCTTTCTGAATTTCTTCCAGCGAACTGGATTTAGGAATAAAGCCACTGGCGCCGAACTCGCGGGAACGCACCATGATCGAAGCTTCTTCCTGCGCCGATACCATCACCACCGGAATTTGCGGGTACTGCCCACGCAACAACACCAGCCCGGAGAAACCGTAAGCACCCGGCATGTTCAAATCGAGGAGTACCAGATCCCAATCAGCCTTTACCGCCAGCTGTGTTTCAAGCTCGGCAATACTGGCGACCTCTACCAGGCGAACATCAGAACCAAGCCCAAGGCTCACGGCCTGGTGCAGGGCACTGCGAAACAGAGGATGATCGTCGGCAATCAGGATTTCGTATGTGGCCATTTTTTAAATGATCCCGTTTTTCAGGCGAGCCCGGATGAATTCCGGTACTCACTAAGGCAACTCGAGCAAAAGCTCAAAGACTGTGGGTCAAAGTGCGCGATTTACGCGAAACGTCGGCAAATATAAGTGTTTTAACAGCTGCGGCAGCCGAATCGGCGCCAAGCATGCCCAGCGAAACAGGGAGGGTCAAGTTGAAAACCTGACGCCCGGGTCCACGTAGAAGCCATTACAGAGCCATCATCGAAATACCTGCATGCTGCCCGCTTACATCTGTACGAAAATTGTAGCGCTACTTCTTTAGTCTATTGAGAGCGATTATGGCTAAGGTCTTTTACAAAAACGCCCAATTCTTGGTGCGCAGCGCTGGACTCATTCATTGGTAACTGATTCTTTGCATCCAGATAATGCTGACTGAACACATCGAAATAGGCATCCAGGGCACTTGAAGCTTCGGTATCGCCCGCGAGCTCAAGGCACAGGCTGGCCACTTCGGCGGTACACAGATGTTCGCTGCGCGTGGAACGGCGCAAGCGGTAGCGCGAGAGCCTTTCAGGCAGCAAGCTCAAAATCGGCAAGGCGTCGAAGTACGGACTTTTGCGAAAAATCTTGCGCGCTTCGGTCCAGGTTGCATCGAGCAGGATAAACAACGGGCGCTTGCTGCTGTCCAGATCCACGGTGTGAGTGACCCGCTCAGGCGCGACGTACTCGCCGGGGAACACCAGATACGGCTGCCACTGTGGGTCGGCGAGCAACGCCAGCAGTGCATCGTCGGTTTCGGTACGCGACCAGATAAAAGCAAAGTTATCGCTCACCACATCGGCGATCAGCCAGCCGGTGTTGCTGGGCTTGAACACTTCCTTTTTGGTCATGACCAGGCACACGCCCGAGCGCGTAGTCACCTTGGGCCGCCAGTTGCACAGGCAGTGGCTCTCGATCACGCGGCAAGTATGGCAACGCGGGGCACGGGAACCACGCGCCAGATAAGGCTTTGTGCTCTCCTCTTCACGCTCGTCTCGTAAACGGGCCACAGCATTCGGGGAAAAGGTTGTCAGGGTCATGATTTTTTACTTAAAAGGCGCCAAGCGTCCATTCGCCAGAATTGGCGCATAAACGGATTCACAGAAGAAAGGAGCCAAGTTTACCAGAGGCGCGATTCCATGACCTTTGGCATTTCCTGTGTGCCCATGCTGACCTATACTCCCGCGCCACTGAACGTGCAGATATGTAGCCGTTCTGGCTGAACGCATAGATATGTGGCCGGTCAAAGCCTGCGTCACTGAAATCAGGAGAGCTTCATGCTGCGCCATATCATTCCGACCGTCGCTCTAATGCTTGCACTGCCTCTGGCCGCACAAGCCGCCTCTCTCAAGGATTTTGAGCTGAACAAAACCCTGCTCAAGGTTGCCGAGAAAAGCAATGAAGGCAAACCGCGAGCAATCAATGCGGACCTGCTGGATAAAGGCTTTACGGTAGACGGCACTGTGCTGATCAACAATCTGGAAGCCAGCCCGACGTTGGCCGCCCAGATGCGCTCCAACCCTGAAGAAACCGTGCCGCAACTGGGGCGCAGTGTGTGCAGCAACGCAGGTTTCCGCACCTTGATGGCTCAAGGCGCCACGCTGCGCTACAGCTTCCGGGAATACAAAACCAACAGTCCGGTCCTGACCCAGGACTTCCGCGCCGAAAACTGCCAGCGCAAAAAGTAATACTCCTGCCACGCCGTACCTTGTACGGCGTATGACCCCGCTCCCCTGCCCTGCCTCCTTTCACCAAACTTCATGTGTGTCAGGCAATTAGCTATTGCCAGCCAAGACATCACAGGACCATCATCAAAGCATGATGGTGACACCCAGTGTCTCGGCGCCAGCCCCATGTGTGGCGCTTTTAAGGATGTTGTGTAGAAGGAGAAATACATGCCTGATCAATCCATTGACTCCCTGGCGCTGTACTTCCAGGAGCAGGGTCTTGAGCTTGCACATGAAGTGGACGAGCAACTGCAGCGGGTTGCTCCCGACAGCCCGAACCGGGCGCTTTACCGCGAAATGTTGCTGACCGTATTGCGCATGGCCCATGACGATCTCGATCGCTGGAATGCCAAGATCACCCTGCAAGCCATTCGCGAACTCGAAAAAACCTTCCGCACCCTGGAACAGTTCAAGGGCCGTCGCAAAGTCACGGTCTTCGGTTCGGCCAGAACCCCGGTCGAACACCCGATGTATGCCTTGGCACGGGAAATGGGCTCGGTGCTGGCAAAATCCGACATGATGGTGATCACCGGTGGCGGTGCTGGCATCATGGCTGCCGCCCATGAAGGCGCAGGTCTGGCCAATAGCCTGGGGTTCAATATCACCCTGCCGTTCGAGCAACGGGCCAACCCCACCATCAATGGCACTGCCAACGTACTGGCGTTCCATTTCTTTTTTACCCGCAAACTGTTCTTCACCAAGGAAGCAGACGCACTGGTGATGTGCCCGGGTGGTTTCGGCACGCTGGATGAAGTGCTGGAAGTGCTGACCCTGATGCAAACGGGCAAAACCCCGCTGGTGCCCGTGGTCTTGCTGGATGTGCCGGGCGGCAAGTTCTGGCAGGGTGCGCTGGACTTTATTCATAACCAGCTGGAAGCCAACCAGTACATTCTGCCTAATGATTTGAAACTGATGCGCCTGGTATATAGCGCCGAAGAGGCTCTTGCTGAAATCAACCAGTTCTACAGCAACTTCCATTCAAGCCGCTGGTTGAACAAAACCTTTGTGATCCGCATGAAGCGGCCGGTCAGTGTGCATGCACTCCAGGAGATACAACAGGAGTTTGCCGATATTTGCCTGAGTGACGGTTTCCATCAACAGGAATACTGCCGTTTTGAGCATGACGACCCAAAACTGAACCACCTGACCTGCCTGGGCTTTGCCTTCAGCGGCCGTAATCAGGGGCGGTTACGCGAGCTGGTCAACTTTATCAACCTGCCGCAAAACTGGGCAGCAGCCGACAATGCGGATACGCCGCAGGTGACCGAATCGTTGGCGGAATAAGGCGAAATTGGAACTGAGGGGAGATGGAATTGTGGGAGCGGGCTTGCTCGCGATTCAGACGGCGCGGTTTATCCGTTAACCCGCAGCGATTCCATCGCGAGCAAGCCCGCCCACAGGGGCTCCCCAACTGGGGAGCACTGTTGCCAACAAGGGTCAGTCATCAAACTCCCGGCCGCTTAACAAGCGGCCGATCATTTCAAGCGAATACCCGCGATAGCTCAAAAAGCGCCCTTGGCGAGCACGTTCCTTTGCATCTGCAGGCATCTGCCCGGAAAACTTGCGACGCCAGGTTTCTTCCAACCGATCTTGCCAGTTGAAATCACACTCGCGCAATGCTTCTTCAATATCCCCACGTGCAAGGCCACGCTGGGAAAGCTCTTCACGAATACGCAAAGGGCCGTACCCGGAACCGGCACGGTAGTTGATATAGCTTTCGAGATAACGCGATTCTGACAACAGCCCCTCTTCCGTCAGGCGGTCAAGGGCTGCGTCGATCATGTCGGGGCAAGCCCCGCGCTGACGCAACTTGCGCGTCAGCTCGACTCGACCATGCTCGCGTCGCGCGAGCAGGTCCATTGCAGTCCGTCGCACCGCGACGGGGGTATCCAGAACGGCAATCATGGTGGTGATCAGTTATCGCCGTCGGTAGCGTTTTCCATTTCTTCGGCTTCAGCCAATGCAGCAGCTTCTTTGGCAGCCTTGCTCAGTTTTGGCATGACTTTCAATTCAGCCAGCTCGGCGTCGGTTTTTGGCCCCAGCAGCTTCTCACGCAGCTGCTTCTCCAGCGCGTCCTTGATGTCCGGGTTATCGTCCAGGAACTTGGCGGAGTTGGCCTTGCCCTGACCGATCTTGCTGCCGTTGTAGCTGTACCAGGCACCGGCTTTTTCAACGAAGCCATGCAACACGCCCAGGTCGATCATCTCGCCGTTCAGGTAGATGCCCTTGCCGTACAGGATCTGGAATTCAGCCTGGCGGAATGGCGGTGCCACCTTGTTCTTGACCACTTTGACGCGGGTTTCGCTACCCACCACCACATCGCCTTCTTTCACGGCGCCGGTGCGGCGGATATCCAGACGTACCGAGGCGTAGAACTTCAGTGCGTTACCACCGGTAGTGGTTTCCGGGCTGCCGAACATCACGCCGATTTTCATGCGGATCTGGTTGATAAAGATAACCAGACAGTTGGCGTTCTTGATGTTGCCGGTGATTTTACGCAGTGCTTGTGACATCAGACGGGCTTGCAAGCCAACGTGGGTGTCACCCATGTCGCCTTCAATTTCAGCCTTTGGCGTCAGGGCTGCCACGGAGTCGATGATGATCACGTCAACCGCATTGGAACGCACCAGCATGTCGGTGATTTCCAGGGCCTGTTCGCCGGTGTCTGGCTGAGAAACCAGCAGATCATCAACGTTTACACCCAGTTTTGCGGCGTATTCAGGGTCCAGGGCGTGCTCGGCATCGACGAAGGCGCAAGTTGCGCCGGCCTTTTGTGCCTGTGCAATCACGGACAGGGTCAGGGTGGTTTTACCCGAAGACTCAGGGCCGTAGATTTCAACAATACGGCCTTTTGGCAGGCCGCCAATGCCCAGCGCGATGTCCAGACCCAGCGAACCGGTCGAGATCGCAGGCACTGCCTGACGCTCCTGGTCGCCCATCAGCATCACGGCACCCTTGCCGAATTGACGTTCGATCTGACCCAGGGCCGCAGCCAAGGCTTTCTTCTTGTTGTCGTCCATTAAAGTCCTCTCGTAATCAATAAGGCCCGACGGCCGATAACTGTATAAGTAGCCAGTATTATTCCACAGGGTTCAAGGATCGCCTACCCCTGATTTTTTATTTCTCGTACCGTTCGGCGTATTAAGCCTTCCAGGGCAGCAATCACCGTTTGCTGGCGCACTTCATCGCGGTTACCCGCAAAGTGCCTGCGCTCGGTGGAGATTTCATCGCCAGCCCCCCACGCCAGCCAGACGGTGCCCACCGGCTTCTCTGGCGAACCGCCACCCGGCCCGGCCACGCCACTGACCGCCACGGCAAAGCGTGCCCCGCTTTGTGCCTGCGCACCGCGCACCATAGCCGCGACTACCTCGCGGCTGACAGCACCGACCTGGGTGAATAAAGGCTCGGGAACATCCAGCTGCCTGGTCTTTTGCTGGTTTGAATAGGTCACAAAACCCGCCTCGAACCAGGCCGAGCTGCCGGCAATGCGGGTGATGGCTTCGGCAATGCCGCCGCCGGTGCAGGACTCGGCAGTTGTCACCTGGGCATTAAGAGCCTTTAACAGCAGCCCAAGTTCAGCTGCAAGTTGAGAAATCTGATCCACTGGCCTCTCCTGATGGGCGGGTCTGCGCCATAACCTACACCAAAAAGGCTATGGCTACGGCTCGATCCGCGAGTCGCCAGGCGAACCGTCGACCCCAAGCCGTTTCGCTGCCCAGCGTTGGTACAGGCTGATGGCCGCATCCGCACCGGCCAGCGCAGTCAGGCACCCCAGGGCACCGGCCGCCAAAATCGACATCCCGGCCGAGTACAGCAGCATAAAGGTCGAGACGCCGCACACCATGCAGGCTCCCGAACGCAGCGCCAGGCGCCGCATCAGCGGCCATCCGCTGGTGCCATCCTTGTCTGCCCGCCACATCTCACCAAAAATGCCGCCAACCAGGGCAAGGAGGATGACCAGTAAAACCGGCATTTCCAGCAAAACCTGCGGTTCATTCATCATGTCATCACTCCTGTGTCCTTATTGATAAGCGCCAATTTCCGATCTGACTGAAACGTCATACTCCTGCCTGAGATCTATCGCTGGCCGCAATTCACCAAAGACTATGCATGTATGGATATACAGTCAATGCACCAGTGCATATATTTATCCGGACAGTTTCGACAAGTCGGCCAAGATCCGCAAATACAGCAGTGGGAGCGAGCCTGCTCGCGAAAGCTTATTCGCGAGCAGGCTCGCTCCCACGGTGTTTGAGGCAGCTAATACCTAGCGGGCGTACATGCCCCACCAGAACACATGGCCGAGAATGACCAGCTGTTCATCCTCCAGGTCGTTGTAGGCGTAGTCCTCATCCGGGAACTCGTCGCGATTGAAGCTGCGCAAACGAATGCCGCTCGCCAAACGATATAACTGCTTCACCCGCAGTTGACCGTTGTGATTAAGCGCATACAGGTCGCCATCAATCACTTCTTCAAGGGTGCGCTTGCCCGCATTGACCCCCACGGTTGCGCCATCGCGCAGTACTGGCAGCATACTGTCGCCACGCACCGTCACGCATTTGGCCTGATCGAACTCCACGCCGTTGTGACGCAGGCTACGCTTGCCGAAGCGCAGCCTGGCGCGCTCACTCTCTTCAATGGCAAAACGCCCGGAGCCGGCGGCCAGCTCGACCTGGCGCAAAAACGCAATGGACACTTCATCGTCCGCCACCGGGGTGTCGTCATCCCACAGGCAAATATCACGCAGCTCAGGATGGCGCTGCTCAATTTCAGGCGCACGCACATCGTCCCGGCCGCGCAGGCGGTCAGTACTGATGTTGAAATACCCGGCGATTCTGGAGATATGTTTGTCGGAAGGATCGGCAATTTTGCCGCTCAGAATGCGCGAGAGTGTGGACTGCGGTACCCCAGTGCTGCGGTGCAGTGCCATGGCGCTGATCTGGTGGCGGGCCAGCAGCGCTTTGAGGACGGTAGAAACAGTTCGTTTGGACATGGCGGCAATAGTGCTGGCCGTGTTTATTGATGGCAAATGCTATTTCTTCTATTTATAGCAACGCGTCAGCGCGCCCCGTGCACACCTGTAGATGCAGGGGGCTGACATGTTAACCTTGCGCCCATTGCGAAAACCTCAGGCCACGGGCCTGCCTTTCCCCACTTCTGAACGAATCCGCCTAAGCCCTGATGAGTAAAAATACTTCCGACCTGTCCAGCCACACACCGATGATGCAGCAGTACTGGCGCCTGAAGAACCAGCACCCTGATCAGTTGATGTTCTATCGCATGGGCGATTTTTACGAGATCTTCTACGAAGACGCGAAGAAAGCCGCCAAATTGCTGGATATCACCCTCACGGCGCGTGGCCAGTCTGCAGGCCAGGCGATCCCGATGTGCGGGATTCCTTACCATGCAGCAGAAGGCTATCTGGCCAAGCTGGTAAAGCTGGGCGAGTCGGTGGTGATTTGCGAACAGGTCGGTGACCCGGCCACCAGTAAAGGCCCGGTTGATCGTCAGGTAGTACGTATTATCACGCCGGGCACGGTGAGTGACGAGGCGCTGATGGACGAGCGCCGCGACAACCTGATTGCCGCCGTACTGGGCGATGAGCGCCTGTTTGGCCTGGCGGTGCTGGACATCACCAGCGGCAACTTCTCGGTACTGGAGATCAAGGGCTGGGAAAATCTTCTGGCCGAGCTTGAGCGGATCAACCCGGTTGAGCTGATGATCCCGGATGACTGGCCACAAGGCCTGCCTGCCGAGAAACGCCGTGGCGTTCGTCGCCGTGCGCCGTGGGATTTTGAGCGCGACTCGGCCCTGAAAAGCCTGTGCCAGCAGTTCTCCACCCAGGACCTCAAGGGCTTTGGCTGCGAAAACCTGACTCTGGCCATTGGCGCCGCAGGATGCCTGCTCAGCTACGCCAAGGAAACCCAGCGCACTGCGCTGCCCCATTTGCGCAGCCTGCGCCATGAGCGCCTGGACGACACCGTAGTGCTTGACGGCGCCAGCCGCCGCAACCTGGAGCTGGACACCAACCTGGCCGGTGGCCGCGACAACACCCTGCAATCGGTTGTCGACCGTTGCCAGACCTCCATGGGCAGCCGCCTGCTGACCCGCTGGTTGAACCGCCCGCTGCGCGACTTGAGCGTGCTGTTGGCGCGTCAGTCGTCGATTACCTGTTTGCTGGATGGCTATCGTTTTGAAAAGCTGCAGCCACAACTCAAGGAAATCGGCGATCTTGAGCGGATCCTGGCCCGTATCGGCCTGCGCAATGCCCGCCCCCGTGACTTGGCCCGCCTGCGCGATGCCTTGAACGCATTGCCGGAACTGCAAGACGCGATGGTCGGTCTCGAAGCACCGCATCTGCAACAACTGGCCATTACCACCAGTACTTACCCGGAACTCGGCGCCCTGCTGGAAAAGGCGATCAACGACAACCCGCCTGCCGTGATTCGCGACGGCGGCGTGCTGAAGACCGGTTACGACGCCGAACTGGATGAGCTGCAGGCACTGAGCGAAAACGCCGGCCAGTTCCTGATTGATCTGGAAGCCCGGGAAAAAGCCCGCACCGGCCTGGCCAACCTCAAGGTTGGTTACAACCGGGTCCACGGTTACTTTATCGAACTGCCAAGCAAGCAGGCCGAGCAAGCCCCGGCCGACTACATCCGCCGTCAGACCCTCAAAGGCGCCGAGCGCTTTATCACCCCGGAACTCAAAGCGTTCGAAGACAAGGCCCTGTCAGCCAAGAGCCGCGCCCTGGCCCGCGAGAAGATGCTGTACGAAGCATTGCTCGAAGAAATGATCGGTCACCTGGCACCGCTGCAAGACACCGCCGCCGCACTGGCCGAGCTGGATGTGCTGAGCAACCTGGCCGAGCGCGCCCTGAACCTGGACCTGAACTGCCCGCGTTTTGTCGACGAACCGTGCATGCGCATCAGCCAGGGTCGTCACCCGGTGGTCGAGCAAGTGCTGACCACGCCATTTGTGGCCAACGACCTGGCGCTGGATGACAACACCCGCATGCTGGTGATTACCGGTCCTAACATGGGCGGTAAATCGACCTACATGCGCCAGACCGCATTGATCGTGCTTCTGGCCCATATCGGCAGCTTTGTTCCGGCGGCCAGCTGTGAACTGTCACTGGTTGACCGCATCTTCACCCGGATCGGTTCCAGCGATGACCTCGCGGGCGGCCGTTCGACCTTTATGGTCGAAATGAGCGAAACCGCGAATATTCTGCACAATGCCACCGAACGCAGCCTGGTGCTGATGGACGAAGTGGGTCGCGGCACCAGCACTTTCGACGGTTTGTCCCTGGCCTGGGCTGCGGCAGAACGTCTCGCCCAGTTGCGCGCCTATACCCTGTTTGCCACCCACTATTTCGAACTGACGGTACTGCCCGAAAACGAACCGCTGGTGGCCAACGTGCATTTGAGTGCGACCGAACATAACGAGCGCATCGTGTTCCTGCACCACGTGTTGCCTGGCCCCGCCAGCCAGAGCTATGGCCTGGCCGTGGCCCAGCTGGCGGGCGTACCCACCGAAGTGATCACCCGCGCGCGTGAACATCTGAGCCGTCTGGAAACCACCAGCCTGCCCCATGAAGTGCCACTTGCGAAGCCCGGCAAAAAGGCTGCGCCACAGCAAAGCGACATGTTTGCCAGCTTGCCGCACCCGGTACTGGATGACCTTTCCAAAGCCGATCTGGACAACATGACGCCACGTAAAGCGCTTGATTTGCTCTACACATTAAAGACACGCCTTTAAAAGCTGCTAGAATCGCGCGCGGTTCGGGATGCTACTGGCCTTTTAGCCTGGTCAGTAGATATCACTCCCGAACCCGGTGAACCCGTTCTGGAAGGGCTTCGCTGCCGCCGCCTGAGGAGAGAATTAGAAATGACCTTCGTCGTCACCGACAACTGCATCAAGTGCAAGTACACCGACTGCGTAGAAGTCTGTCCGGTGGACTGCTTTTACGAAGGCCCGAACTTCCTGGTGATTCACCCGGATGAGTGCATTGACTGCGCGCTTTGTGAGCCTGAATGCCCTGCCCAGGCGATCTTCTCTGAAGATGAAGTCCCCGCCGGTATGGAGAATTTTATTCAGTTGAACGTTGAGCTGGCTGAAATCTGGCCGAACATCACTGAACGCAAAGACCCTCTGCCGGACGCGGCCGAGTGGGATGGCAAGCCAGGCAAGATCGCCGACCTGGAACGCTGATTCACGTTAAAGCAAAAAGCCCCTTTTGGGGCTTTTTGCGTTTCTGATGAAACGAAAACACTGAAGAAGCTGCGCGACTCTTCGTAGCAGCTGCTACAGGAGTTGTCAGCTTCGTATCATCCGTTGATCGTACAACCTGTTGCTGCTTGCAGTTGCTCACGGGTAACACCTGCTGCCAGTTCCACCAGCTTGAGCCCTTGCTCCATCACATCAAGCACCGCCAGATCGGTAATGATCCGGTCAACCACACCCACGCCGGTCAGCGGCAGGTCGCACTGCTGGAGCAGTTTGTGGGTGCCGCCCTTGGCGGTGTGCTCCATCAGCACCACCACGCGCTTGACCCCTGCCACCAGATCCATCGCCCCGCCCATGCCCTTGACCATCTTGCCGGGGATCATCCAGTTGGCCAGGTCGCCTTTCTCGGAAACTTGCATCGCCCCAAGAATCGACAGGTTGATATGACCGCCGCGAATCATCGCAAACGAGTCAGCACTGTTGAAAAAGCTGCTGCCCGGCAAGGTGGTAATGGTTTGCTTGCCCGCGTTGATCAGATCGGCATCCACTTCATCATCTGTGGGAAACGGGCCAATACCGAGCAGGCCGTTTTCACTTTGCAGCCATACGTCCATGCCCTCGGGAATGTAGTTGGCCACCAGGGTCGGCAAACCGATGCCCAGGTTGACGTAGAAACCGTCCTGCAATTCTTGGGAGGCGCGCTGCGCCATTTCTTCTCGAGTCCAGGCCATGGTCAGACGCTCCGTACAGTGCGATGTTCGATACGTTTTTCCGGCGAGGCGTTGAGCACCAGCCGCTGCACGTAAATCCCTGGCAGATGCACCTGATCGGGCTCGATGTCACCAATCTCGACAATCTCTTCCACTTCCACCACACACACCTTGGCCGCCATGGCCGCCAATGGATTGAAGTTGCGCGCAGTTTTGTTGAACAGTAGGTTGCCTGACTTGTCGGCTTTCCAGGCTTTGACCAGGGCCACATCAGCGCGCAAGGAGCGCTCCATGACATACCACTCGCCATCGAACTCTCGGGTTTCCTTGCCTTGCGCCACCAGCGTGCCGTAACCGGTCTTGGTGAAAAACGCCGGAATACCTGCCCCACCCGCCCGCAGTTTTTCCGCGAGGGTACCTTGAGGGGTGAATTCCAGCTCAAGCTCGCCCGCCAGGTACTGGCGCTCAAACTCTTTGTTCTCACCTACATAAGAAGAAATCATTTTGCGGATCTGTCGGGTCTCCAGCAGTTGTCCCAGACCAAAACCGTCAACCCCGGCGTTGTTGCTGATGACTGTCAATTCACGCTTGCCGGTATCACGCAGGGCGCCAATCAGTGCCTCGGGAATCCCGCACAAACCAAAACCGCCCACGGCCAGGGTCATGCCGTCTTCGACCAGCCCCTGCAAAGCGGATTTAGCACTCGAGTAAATCTTGTTCACGGATCAGTCCTCGGTTTCTCCACGTTGCACAAGTGTAGGAGAAGCCAGGACAGGCAGGAGAGATATAGGAATAGAGGCGAAAGTTGTCACCGCTCAGTAAGGCTGTAATCACTTTGACGTAGGATCACATACTACGAGCTATAGGCTGGCTCGCCAGACGATAACAATTCACCTACAAAATACTTAGCTCGCTAACTTTAAACCCGCGGGCTAGACGTATATAAATACCATCTGCCATTAAATGGCCCAGAGGGCAAAATCTTCACTCGCCTTATTGCTCGAGCCTACTAGACTCCCTCTCGGATATCGCCGCAGATTCTCAAGGCAGGGCTTAAACGCAGCATATCCAGGCCCGTATCGACCCAGGATTCAGCATCCTTGAAGAGATCGAAACTGTCGGGAACCAGCAGCCATTGTCCGAGAATGCCGTCGATATAGGCATGCAAGCTGATGGCAGCGCGGCGCACATCCAGGGTTTCAGGGAGTTGTTGACGGTGAATGGCATTGCTCAGGGCCAACTCGATCCTGCTGTTGCAATCGACCATCGCGACCTGGCGCTGGGCCCGAAAATCACACATTTCGTCTGTGAATTCGCATTTATGAAACAAAATTTCATTGATACGCCGGGTTTTTGGATCAATCGCAACCTGGCGAAACAAATGAATCAGCAATTGGCGCGTGCAGCCGAGCGGATCAACCTCGTTCTGATTTTCACTGGCCTTGGCCAGTTCGTCCAAAGGTTCATGCAGGCTATCGAGCATGGCTTGCACCAATTCGGCCTTGTTGCTGAAGTGCCAGTAAATTGCACCACGGGTAACACCCGCCAACGTAGCGATATCCGCCAGCGTCGTGCGCGCAACACCCCGCTCGTAAAAGGCCTGTTCGGCCGCTTCGAGGATTTTGCTCCGAGTCTCAAGAGCTTCTTCTTTGGTACGACGCGCCATGGCAATAAAAACCTCAATCAGGAGGATTCGGGCGGTTTCATTCACTCGGCCGAACCAACATCGGGTGGCGTTTGTTATGCCTTATCCCGGTCTGCTACACGCTTGAAAAATGGCCCTGAAGTAGCTGGCGATAGACGCTCCCGCTATTTACAAACAACCATGAATGTAAGTATATTCCTTAGCAAGCTATTTATCCACCCGGAACAGCTTTCTTTACCCTTCCACTATTCTTGTGCGCTTTCGCGTGCCTGACCCGAGGATTTTCATGCAATTCAAGCCAGCTGTTACCGCTCTGGTTGCTGCCATCGCCCTAGCTTCGCTGCTCAGCGGATGCAAAAAGGAAGAGGCAGCACCTGCCCCGCAAATCCCTCAGGTCGGCGTTGTTACGCTGAAAACCCAGCCTTTTACCTTGACCACTGATCTGCCAGGCCGCACTGCGTCCTATCGCTCGGCAGAAGTGCGCCCGCAGGTAAACGGCATCATCCTCAAGCGCTTCTTTAAAGAAGGCAGTGACGTCAAGATCGGTCAGCAGCTGTATCAAATCGATCCGGCCATCTATGAAAGTGCCGTACTCAGCGCCCGCGCGACCTTGCAGTCGGCCAAATCACTTGCCGACCGCTACAAGCAACTGGTCGCCGAGCAAGCCGTAAGCCGTCAGGAATACGACAACGCCGAGTCCGCGCGCATGGAAGCCGAAGCCGCGCTGAACACCGCTCAGGTCAACCTGCGTTACACCAAGGTAATGGCACCACTGACCGGTCGTATCGGTCGCTCGCTGTTCACTGAAGGCGCGCTGGTCACCAGTGGCCAGGCGAACGCCTTGGCCGTGATCACTCAACTGGACCCGATCTACGTTGACGTGACCCAGTCCTCGGTGGAAATGCTTGAACTGCGCCGCGATCTGGCCAGTGGCCGCTTGAAGAAGGCGGGTGAAAACGCCGCCAAGGTCAAGCTGACCCTGCCTGACGGCAGCGAGTACGGCCAGGAAGGTCGCCTTGAGTTTGCCGAAGTCTCGGTTGACGAGACCACCGGCTCCGTAACCCTGCGTGCCGTGTTCCCGAACCCGGACGAAACCCTGTTGCCGGGCATGTTTGTCCACGCACAGCTGGAAGCGGGCATCGACAGCAATGCGATCCTGGCACCGCAAATCGGCGTGACCCACAACCTCAAGGGCCAACCGACCGCGATGATCGTC
>Ga0302347_1003036_pt1 | contig 15650 bp, 13 predicted proteins | sample PhyWR1_FD_202178 | JGI IMG/M metagenome (GOLD analysis project Ga0302347, IMG submission 202178) | Leaf surface microbial communities from wheat plants in UC Gill Tract Community Farm, Albany, California, United States - DLSL W.R1 (v2)... | ecosystem: Host-associated > Plants > Phyllosphere >...
TGGGAGCCGGCTTGCCGGCAATAGCAGCACCGCGACCCAATCGCCTGAATCGCTGGCAAGCCAGCTCCCACAGGGTAGGCAGAGTCCCTGCTTTTATATTCAGGACAAATCCACTGTGGGAGCCGGCTTGCCGGCGATGCGGATCGATTCAAGCCAGCTACTCCCAAAGGGTTGTGCAAGCCTGTTACTGAATCTGGTCCGGTTTGACGATCACCCAGTTCTTGTCCGCCGTGACCGGCAACCCTTCCCTGGCCTGCGCCGCAGCGTTCTTGGCCATCATGCCTTCCAGCTGGGCCATGTATTTGTCCTTGCGATTGATCCACAGATGAACCCCGCCCTTGGCCACGTCCACCCCGTGAAACAGCATGTAGCCGTCACTGCTCGGGGTATCGCCACCTACCAGCACCGGTTTTTTCCACTGGTCGATGTAGGTCAGGATCGCCGCCTGTTTACCCGCCATCCAGGTCGCCGGGGTCCAGAGGTAAGGCGTGAGTTCCAGTCCGAGATTGGCCTTTTCGTTGTAGGTGCCTGCGCTGATCTGTTTACGCGCGGTGGTCAGCTCGCCGGTCTTGCGGTCCTTGAGCAGGGTGCTTACGCCAATCACGTTTTGCGGTTTAACGTTGTAGCCGTACTTGGGGTCTGCCGCGACCATGCGCACCAGCTCTTCCGAGGCGGCCGTCATCACGTACACCTCAATGCCGTTCTCCATCAATTTGTTGAACAGCTCGACCTGGCCGGTAAACACCTTGGGCGGCTGGACCTCTGACGTCTTGATCGTGTCGCCTTCAAAGTAAGTCACCGGCACGGGCTTGCCCGAGGCCATCAGCTCATCCACGTAGCCCTTGAGTTGCTGCAGGGTGAACCCGGAAAACACCTGTGCCACCCATGGATAGCAGACCATGTCGTCCACTTCACACAAGCGGTAGTAGTAGCTGAACAGGCTTTCCTTGTGATCGGCCGTGTCTTTAAAGGGGATCAGCTTGAGCGACGGGTCGAGGCTGTCACGGGTGATCAGGCCGCGGTTTTCCATATAGGGCAGCAGCGCTTCTTCCAGATCGTTGCGATAACTGGTGTTGTCCATGTCAAAGACCGCAAAGTTACCCTTGTTCGCATTTGCCGCGATCATGGCCTCCAGTTGTTTGGCCTGATCAGCCGGCCAGTGCTTCAAGTCCGTGGCCATGGCCTGACCGGCAAGGCCCAGACACAGGGTTGCAGCGATCAACTTTATGCTCAGGTTCATCAGCTATGCTCCTATTTAAAGGCATCGACGCTATCAAACCTGCGTGACAGTTTTAACGCGAGCACGACAGCTGACGTTCTAATAGCGGCACTCGCTTATTCCCAAAACCAAGGTAGTCATTCCACAACGGTATATTTGTAGATATATCAACCTGTTAGGATTTCCGGTTCGAAATCGCTACAACCCAAGACTGGTACAAGTCGTCCCTCGGAGCTTTCATGAATTTCCCGCTGATCCTCAATCTGCTGGTGTTCCTCGCGTTGCTGTTCGGCTTGTCGCTGACCCGCCACACCGCGTGGAGCCTGGCGAAAAAAGTCTTGTTGGCGCTGGTTATCGGCGTGCTGTTCGGCCTGGGCCTGCACCTGGTCTATGGCGCCGACAGCCCGACCTTGAAGACCTCCATCGGCTGGTTCGATCTGGTCGGCAGCGGCTACGTGCAACTGCTGCAAATGATCGTGATCCCGCTGGTGTTCGCCTCGATCCTCAGCGCCGTGGCGCGCCTGCATAACGCCTCGTCACTGGGCAAGATCAGCTTTCTGACGATTGGCACACTGCTGTTCACCACCATGATCGCAGCGCTGGTCGGGATCGGCCTGACCAACCTGTTCGGCCTGACGGCGGACGGCCTGGTCGCGGGTGCCGCTGAAATGAGCCGCCTGCAAGTGATCCAGAGTGATTACGCGGGCAAGGTTTCCGATCTCAATGTGCCGCAACTGTTGCTGTCGTTCATTCCGCAGAACCCGTTTGCCGACCTGGCCCGGGCCAAGCCGACGTCAATCATCAGCGTGGTGATTTTCGCGGCCTTCCTGGGGATTGCCGCACTGCAACTGTTCAAGGACGAGCCGGAAAAAGGCGGAAAAATCCTCAGCGCTATCGACACCCTGCAAGCCTGGGTGATGCGTCTGGTGCGTCTGGTGATGAAGCTGACCCCCTACGGCGTACTGGCCCTGATGACCAAAGTGGTCGCCACGTCCAACCTGCAAGACATCATCAAGCTCGGCAGTTTTGTGGTGGTGTCCTACATCGGCCTGGCGCTGATGTTTGTGATCCACGGCGTGATCGTGTCGGTATCCGGGGTTAACCCGCTGCGCTTCTTCCGTAAGGTCTGGCCGGTACTGACATTTGCCTTCACCAGCCGTTCGAGCGCGGCCAGCATCCCGCTGAGCATCGAAGCGCAAACCCGTCGCCTGGGGATTCCGTCCTCGATCGCCAGCTTTGCCGCCTCGTTTGGCGCCACCATCGGTCAAAACGGCTGCGCCGGCCTGTACCCGGCCATGCTGGCGGTGATGGTTGCACCGACAGTGGGCATCAACCCGCTGGACCCGGTGTGGATCGCGTCGCTGGTAGCGATTGTGACTTTGAGTTCGGTTGGCGTGGCAGGCGTGGGCGGCGGTGCAACCTTCGCCGCCCTGATCGTGCTTCCGGCCATGGGCTTGCCGGTGTCGCTGGTGGCGTTGCTGATTTCGGTCGAGCCGTTGATCGACATGGGCCGTACGGCACTCAACGTCAGCGGTTCGATGGTAGCCGGTACGGTGACCAGCCAGATCCTGCACCAGACCGACAAGGCCATTCTGGCTGAAGACGATCACGGTGATCTGGCGCACGCCTAAACACCGCATCACCCTTACCCCTGTAGGAGAGCCGGACGATGCTCGATTGCTCGCGAGCTTTTCAAGAGCTCGCGAGCAAGCTCGCTCCTACAGGGCAGGTGAGAACCCTCAGATTTTTTCCCACACCTCAAAGCTGAACGCCGGTTTGTCATCCGCCGCCGGGTGCGGCTCATTCGATACCCGCTTCCATTGCGCCTGATCAAACTCAGGAAACCACGCATCGCCTTCCGGGCTCAGGCCCACCCGCGTCAAATACAGCCGGTCAGCATCCGCCAGCCCCTGGCTGTACAGTTGTGCGCCGCCGATCAGCATCACTTCGCTCACGCCCTGCTCCTGCGCCCACGCTTGAGCCCGCTCAACGGCGGCCTCCAGTGATGCAAAAACTTCGGCACCTTCAAGCTGCAGGCCGGTCTGACGACTGACCACCAGGTTCAAGCGGCCCGGCAAAGGGCGGCCCAGGGAATCCCAGGTCTTGCGACCCATGATGATCGGCTTGCCCAGGGTGGTGGCCTTGAAATATTTGAAATCCGCCGGCAAATGCCACGGCATGCTGTTGTCGACGCCGATCACGCGGTTTTCACCAAGTGCCGCGATCAGGCTGAGGGGGAGTGATTTTTTCATGGGCGCGAGGATACCAGAGCCGCCCGCGCCAGCAGTACCCGGTCCGACGTAACAGCGGTTATGCTCTTGGCACACTTGAATGGAATGTCGCGTGACTCAACTTTCCCCCCTGCACCGCCTCTGGCTGACCGAAACCGTGCGCCTGCGCGAAGAACACGCGGGCCCTCTGGACGATCTGGAGGCCAGTCGCCGCGCCCGCACGGCTGGCGGTGACTTATCCACACGCTTGCAAAACCGTGCCCTGTGGCTGGCCGAACGTGATGGTTTGCTCGGCGCCATGCAGCATTGGCTGCAAGGCGCCCGGCTGGCGCTGCTGGTATTGGCCGTACTGGCCGTGATCAGTGGTGCCGGGCTTGCCTTTGCCGCCCTGGGCGACGGGCAAAACCCGGTCAATGTATTTTGGGCGCTGGGCAGTTTGCTCGGGCTCAATCTGATTTTGCTGCTGAGTTGGGCTCTGGGCCTGCTGTTTGCCGGTGAACACGGCGCCAGCCTGGGTCGGCTCTGGTTGTGGCTGAGCGAAAAATTCGCCCGCGACGCCAAGGCCGCACAACTGGCACCTGCGTTGTTGCTGTTGCTGCAACGCCACAAACTCAATCGCTGGGCACTCGGTTCGCTGGTCAATGGCCTGTGGCTGCTGGCAATGCTCAGCGCACTGCTGATGATGCTGCTGCTCATGGCCACCCGCCGGTATGGCTTTATCTGGGAAACCACCATTTTGAGCCCGGATGTGTTTGTTGCCGTCACCCGCAGTCTCGGCGCGCTGCCGGGCTGGCTGGGTTTCGGCGTGCCGACCGATGAGATGATTCGCGTCAGCACTGACACCCGCTACAACAGCGAATTGCTGCGTCAGGCCTGGGCGGTCTGGCTGGTGGGCATAGTGCTGTTTTACGGCGTGATACCGCGCCTGCTGCTGGCAGCGTTCTGCCTGTGGCGCTGGAAACACGGGCGCAACGCCCTGCAACTGGACCTCAACCTGCCGGGCTACAGCCAGTTGCGCGAGCGCTTGATGCCCAGCAGCGAGCGTCTGGGCGTCAACGATCTGGCCCCCGAACACCTGCACAACGTGCAGGCCGGGCACTCCGACCTGCAAACCGATGGCGCGCTGATCGTCGCCATCGAGCTGGACGATCAACACCCCTGGCCGCCCAAACTGCCCGCCTCGGTCAAGGACGCAGGCATCCTCGACAGCCGCGAGTCCCGGCAACGGTTGCTGGAACAAATGACCCGCTTCCCGCCGGCCCGCCTGGCCATCGCTTGCGACCCGCGCCGATCCCCGGATCGCGGCAGCCTGGCACTGATTGGCGAACTGGCGCGCAGTGCCGCCCTGACCCGCATCTGGCTGCTGCAGGCGCCACCCGGCCAGGCACTGGACGCTGACCGGCTGAGCGACTGGCATAACGCATTGCAACAACTGGAGCTGCCGTTCGCCACCAGTGCCCCCTTGAACTGGCTGGAGACAGGCCATGACTAAGCCACTGACGCTGGCCGTGGTCGGCCACACCAATGTCGGCAAAACCTCGTTGCTGCGCACCCTGACCCGGGATGTCGGGTTTGGCGAGGTGTCCCATCGTCCCAGCACCACTCGCCATGTCGAAGGCGCGCGGCTGTCGGTGGACGGCGAGCCGCTGCTGGAGTTGTACGACACGCCCGGACTGGAAGACGCCATCGCCCTGCTCGACTACCTGGAGCGCCTCGACCGTCCCGGCGAACGCCTCGATGGTCCGGCACGGGTGGCGCGTTTTCTGGAAGGCAGCGAGGCGCGCCAGCGTTTTGAGCAGGAAGCCAAAGTGCTGCGCCAACTGCTGGCCTCGGACGCCGGTCTGTATGTCATCGACGCCCGCGAACCGGTGCTGGCCAAGTACCGCGACGAACTCAGCGTGCTGGCCAGTTGTGGCAAGCCGCTGCTGGCGGTGCTGAATTTTGTCAGCAGCCCGCAGCATCGCGAACCTGAATGGCGCGAAGCCCTGGCCCGCCTCGGCCTGCATGCACTGATTCGATTTGACAGCGTGGCCCCGCCCGAAGACGGCGAGCGCAGACTGTACGAGAGCCTGGCGCTGCTGCTGGAGCATTCACGCGAGGCCTTGCAGCGCCTGATTACCGACCAGCAGGCACAACGCGAAGCACGCAAGCACAGTGCCTTGCGCCTGATCGCTGAACTGTTGATCGACTGCGCTGCCTGTCGCCGCAGCGTGGTCAGCGAAAAAGACGCCGAGCAACAGGCCATCAACGAATTGCGCCAGGCAGTCCGGCAACGGGAACAGCGCTGCGTTGAAGCCTTGCTCAAACTCTACGGATTTCGCGCAAGCGATGCCGCGGCCAGTGATTTGCCGTTGCTGGACGGCCGCTGGGGTGATGACCTGTTCAATCCCGAAACCCTCAAGCAACTGGGGGTTCGCGTGGGCAGCGGGATTGCCGCAGGCGCCGCTGCCGGTGCGGGAGTGGACTTGATGGTCGGCGGCCTGACGCTGGGCGCGGCAGCACTGGCCGGGGCCATAGCCGGCGGCGCCCTGCAAACCGCGCGCAGCTATGGCAGCCGCTTGCTGGGCAAGCTCAAAGGCCAGCGCGAGCTGACCGTGGATGACAGCGTGCTGCGATTGCTGGCCTTGCGTCAGCGCCAATTGCTGCATGCTCTCAATGCTCGCGGGCATGCGGCGGTGGACAGCATCAAGGTTGCCACCCCGCAAGACAAAACCTGGCGCGAAGGCAAACTGCCAGAAGCGCTGAACAAAGCCCGGGCGCACCCGCAATGGTCATCGCTCAACCCGCACCCGAAACTGAGCCAGACCGAACGGCAAGAACAGATCGGGCTACTGACCCAACAGATCTGACCAGCTTCTGTAGGAGCAGCCGGTCGACGCTCGATTGCTCGCGAGCTCTTGATGACCGCAGATTAAAAGCTCGCGAGCAAGCTCGCTCCTACAGGTTATGGGCAAAGGGCCAAAAGGTCAGCTGGCCAACAGCCGCACTGCCTTGTCCTTGAGGATTTGCAGGTCGATGACCGGCACGTGCATTTGCTTGGCCTGTTCATCCCAGACCCGCATGCGCAGGCTGAGCTGGCACAGCGGGTCTTGCTCGAAGGCATCGGCTTCTGACTCGCTCATCACCCCGCCCTGGTAGCCCAGGGTACGAATACTGGCTTCACTCAACAGGTCGTAATACCCGGGCTGGCGTAGGGTCAGGTAGCGTTTGGCCTGTACGTGGTATTCCACCAGTTTGGCCATCCGTTCGCTGAAGCCTGCTCGGCGCAAGTAATCAGCCCCGACCCGCTCATGACTGACGACCCCATAACCGCCCATGTTCTTCGCATCCTTGCCACAGAAATGCCCAATGTCGTGAAAGAACGCGGCAAGTACCACCTCATCGTCACAGCCCTCGCTGAGCGCAAGCTGCGCCGCCTGGGACATGTGTTCAATCTGCGATACCGGCTCGCCAATGTAATCATCGGTGCCGTACTGGCGGTAAAGGCCAAAAACCTCATCCACCACTTGCTGCGCATCTGTCATCACAACGCCTCCAGCATCCTGGCAATATTGCCCTCGGCCATCGCCGGGCCCACGCTCATGCCCACCCCGGTTTGCATCAACGCGGCGCTCAGCCCGGGCGCCACTTGCAGCCAGGTAAAGGGTTTGGCCCCCCGGGCACCATAGACGCCCTGCCAGCGCTCAACCACCTGCACTTCACAGCCAAGGGTTTGTTCGCACAGTTGCAGCATCCAGTTGTCCACCTGTTCGCCATTGAATGGCGACGGATCACGACCGTAATCGTGGGAATCACCGATGATCAGGTCCCCGTAAGGGGTCGGGCTGACCAGCAGATGAATCCCGTGCCGATCCAGATGCGGGCTGTCGCGCAGGATCTCGGCCTGCACCGCTGCCGCTTCCGGCAAGTCGGCAAAGGCGCCGTAATGCACACAGCTGAGGCCGGTCATCAGCGCATGGTGCAGCTGCAAATCAATTTTGGGCCGCACACGCAGCATTTGCAGACGGCAGATATGCGGATCGAGGCTGGCCAGCGGTTCAGCCAGCAAGGTCTGGTAGTCATGCCCCGAGCACACAATCACCTGCGCGCCTTTAAAACTGCCGGCAGTGGTATGGACGTAGCCCGGCTCGACTTCACTGACCAGGGTCGAGAAGTGAAACTCTACGCCCAGCTCGCGTTGCAGGTACCCGATCAACGCCGGGATCGCTTCGCGCGAGTACAGCTGCTGGTCATCCAGCCCGTGCAGTGCGGCGCGATGATGGCTGAACTGGCCGCCGTACAGCCGGTCCAGATCGGCGCCGCGCAGCAGCTCGGCGCGGTAGCCGAAATCGCGGGCACGGCCCTGGCAAAAGACATCCAGCAGGTGCTCTTCGGCTTCGGTACGGGCGAACAGGTACGAACCGTTTTGCTTGAGATCGAAACCTGCGTGCTGCGCCCAGCCAGCCCAGATCTCGCGGCTGGCGCGGGCCAGGTCCAGCATCTCTCCCGGCGGCTGGCCGGTCACCAGCGCCATGCCGAAGTTGCGTACGGAGGCGCCCAGCGGCGTGGCGCTGCGCTCAAAAACCTGGACCTTGAGCCCGCGCTTTGCGGCAGCAAAGGCATGGGACAGGCCCAGAATGCCGGCACCGACGATAAGGATTGTTTGAGTCATAAGCATGTCCTGATGCAGCGGGCTTCTGTAGGAGCAGCCGGTCGACGCTCGATTGCTCGCGCGCTGTTCGTTGCGGTCACGAAAAGCTCGCGAGGCAAGCTCGCTCCTACAAGTTATGTGTGTGTTGAGAAAATTACTGCGCCACTTTCTCGGACTTGCCGTCATAGCGCTTGCGCCATTCGGCCAGGATGCTGTCGCGGTTCTGTGAAGCCCAGGCGAAGTCGTTCTTGATCAGGCGCTGCTCGTAGTCCGCTGGCAGTTCGGTCTGCGGCTTGGCGATGCCGGGTTGTGCGAGTACGGCGAAGTTCTCTTTATAAAGCTCCATCGCCGCCGGGCTTGCAGAGAAGTCGGCCAACTTTTTCGCCGCCTCTTCATGGGGCGTGCCCTTGATCACGGCGGTGGCTTCGATTTCCCAGCCCAGGCCTTCCTTGGGCAACACGATGTCCAGCGGTGCCCCCTGGCGCTTGAGCTGCACGGCCGGGTATTCGAACGAAATACCGATCGGGAACTCGCCGGAAGCCGCGAGTTTGCAAGGCTTGGAGCCGGAGTGGACGTACTGGCCGATGTTCTGGTGCAGTTCATCCATAAACTGCCAGCCCTGCTTCTCGCCGAAGGTTTGCAGCCAGGCACTCACATCCAGAAAACCGGTACCCGAGGACGCCGGGTTGGGCATCACGATCTTGCCTTTGTATTCAGGCTTGGTCAGGTCTTGCCAACTCACCGGTTTGCTCAGCCCCTGCTTTTGCGCCTCGATGGTGTTGAAGCAAATGGTCGCGGCCCACACGTCCATCCCCACCCAGGCCGGCGGGTTGGCCGGGTCGCGGTAGTTGGCGCCGATCTTGGCCAGGTCCTGGGGCGCGTAGCTTTGCAGCATGCCTTGCTGGTCGAGAATCGCCAGGCTGGAGGCGGCCAGGCCCCACACTGCATCGGCTTGCGGGCGGGCTTTTTCAGCCAGCAACTTGGCAGTGATGATGCCGGTGGAGTCACGCACCCATTTGATCTCGACATCCGGGTTGGCCTTCTCGAAAGCCTGCTTGTAGGTTTTCAGTTGCTCGGCTTCAAGGGCCGTGTACACGGTCAACTCGGTTTTGGCAGCAAAGGCGTTGAAGCTAAAAGCCGTGAGGACAGCAGCGGCAAGGGCAAGCGGCTTGAACATGGTGCGGTTCCTTTTGGTTGTAGGGGGCAGGCTTTGATTGGCACGGGTCATTGCGCAGGTGCGCCCTGGCGCCAGGCCTGGGAGCGGCGCAGCAAGCCGCGTGAAGCCCAGGCCAGCAGCAGGGACACGCCCGCCGAAGTGAACAGAATCAGGGTCGACATGGCCGCCGCGCCGCCAACGTTGCCGGCATCGTCCATGTTCAGCACCGCCACCGCCGCGAGGATGGTGTCGGGGCTGTAGAGGAAGATCGCCGCCGACACCGTGGTCATGGCCGAGACGAACAGGTAGCGCACGATGTCGAGCAACGCGGGCAGGCAGATCGGCACGGTGACGCGCCAGTAGTGGCGATACAGCGGCGCCTTCAGTGATAGCGCGGCGGCTTCAAACTCACTGTCCAGTTGGCGCAAGGCGGTGGTCGCGGTCATTTACGCGGTGGTCAAATAGTGAGCAATGGTGCACACCACCAGCAGCGTCATCGTCCCGTAGAGCACATGCAGCGGGTTGCCCGGCAGGTTGAAAAAGAACACGTAGCCCAGGCCCAGGACCAGACCCGGTACCGCCATCGGTACGAAGCTGAGCATGCGCAGTGCCAGATTCAGGCCTTTTTGGCAGGTACGCGCCGGTGAAGATCAGCACGCTGCCGATCAGTGCCGCGCACAACGCCATGGTCACGCTGTTGCGGTAGGCCAGCCAGCCACCGCCTGCCGTGTCGTTGAACTGGTAGTGATTGAGCGACAGCGACAAGTTGTACGGCCAGAACTTGACCAGTGACGAGTACACCGCCATGCCGAACACCAGTAACAAGGTGGCGCAAATCAGCAACACAATGGCCAGGTAACAGCGATCACGTACTGTCGAGGGCAGTGGTTTGAATACCTGGGCCCGCCCGCTCATCGAGTCGCCATGCTGGCGGCGCAGCCAGGCATCCACGGCGAAGCTGAACAGCGCGGGCAACAGCAGCACCATGCCGATCAAGGCACCGCGACCGAATTGTTGTTGTCCGACCACGGCCTTGTAGGCTTCCAGCGCCAGCACCTGGTAATCGCCCCCCACCACCACCGGTACGCCGAAGTCGGTGATGGTCAGAGTGAACACCAGACAAAAGGCGGCGAACACCGCCTGGCGGGTGCCAGGCCAGGTGATACTGCGAAAGGCTTTGAAGGGCCCTGCCCCCATGCTCGATGCCGCGTCGAACAAACGCGCATCGGCCAAGGACAGTGCTGAAAGCAGAATCATCAGGGCGTGGGGGAAGGTGTAAATCGCCTCGCCCAGCACGATGCCCCAGAAGCCATAGATGTTGTCGCAAATCAGCCCGCGCAACATGCCCTGATTACCAAACAGGTACACCAGTGCAATGCCCGGCAACATCGAAGGGGCCATCAGCGGCAGCAGCGAAAGGCCGCGCCAGATGCGCTTGCCGGGGATCATGGTGCGTTGCAGTGCGTAGGCAAACAGGTAGGCCAGCGGTACCACAATCGCTGCCACACTGAGCGATACCTTGAGGCTGTTACCCACCAGCCAGTGAAAGTTGTCGCTGGTCACCAGCTCCCGTGCCGCCACCCAGCCACCGCCCTGGCCATCCTCGGCGCTGAAACCGCGCCAGAAGATCGCCAGCAATGGCATCAATACCGCCACACCCAGCAGCAGCAAGAGCAGCAGCTTGCCGCCGACCACGAAAATCCTGTCGCCGAGTTCTGCGCTGGAGGTTTTAGGGATCACTTTGCCGGGCACTGGCAGGGCCATTTCAGCAGCCATCTCAGGCAAAAACCTGCAGGCTGCTTGGCGGCAAGGCGACCACAATGTCCGGGGCGCCAAGGCGCGGCAGGTCCTGGCTGCCGACTTCAGCAGTCAGCGCATGGCCCGGCAAATGGTTGAGCTCAAAGCTCATGCGGCAGCGATTGCCCAGGAAGGTGATCTCGCGCACCCGCGCCGGGAACAGGTTCTCCTGGTGCAGCAGCGGATTGACGCTGATGGCTTCGGGACGGCAGAACAGGCGGCCCGATGCGGCACGCCCGGCATCGTCCGCCAAACGCATGTTCATGCCGCCGACCCGGGCGTGGGTGGCGCTGTTGCGCTCGAAGGGCAGCCAGTTGCCTTGCCCGACGAACTCGGCCACAAACGGAGTGGCCGGCCTGTCGTAGATTTCCTGCGGGGTGGCGTATTGCTCAACCTTGCCGTTGTTCATCACGGCAATGCGGTCGGCCATCAGCATTGCTTCGTCCTGGTTGTGGGTCACCATCAGCGTGGTAATGCCCAGGCTGCGCTGCAATTGGCGCAGCTCGGTGCACAAATGCTCACGTACCCGGGCGTCGAGCGCCGACATGGGTTCATCGAGCAGCAACAGCGAAGGCGACGGTGCCAGGGCGCGGGCCAGGGCAACGCGCTGCTGCTGGCCGCCGGAGAGCTGGCCGGGGAATTTCTTTTCGCTGCCGGTCAGGCCCACCAGTTCCAGCATGGCCGCCACCCGCTTGCGCACCACGTCGCGACTGCTGCCGGCCAGGCCGTAGGCGATGTTGGCTTCGACTGTCAGATTGGGGAACAGCGCATAGGACTGGAACAGAATTCCGTAGTCACGGGCTTGAGGTGCAAGGTCAGACACATCGCGATCACCCAGATACAACACACCGTTGTCCTGGCGTTCAAGCCCGGCGATGCAGCGCAGCAGGGTGGTCTTGCCGCACCCGGAAGGCCCCAGCAGGCACACCAGCTCGCCAGCAGCGACCTCCAGCGATACATCATCCAGCGCATTGAAAGCGCCAAAGCGCTTGCTCACATTGCGCACCTTCATTGGCACGCCCGGTTGGGTCAAAGCGGTTGCGTTCGAGCTGTTCATGGATGCACCTCATCAAGCAGATGGGGCTCATCCTAGAGACGCAATGCGTACAGGATGTGGCAGTAAGGCAAATTCTGCCGATAGAGGTATTGGTGGTTTTTGGGTACAGAGACCCATTTATTTCCGTAGGAGCGAGCTTGCCTCGCGATACAGGCAACTCCGTTTACAGGTTAAAACGAGGTGATACGATCGCGAGGCAAGCTCGCTCCTACAGATTTTTATATTCGCTCAGGCCGGGGCCATTTCCTGTGCCAGGCCCAAAAAGGCCGCAGGCAGGCGCGCGGACTTGCGCTCTTTGAGGCAGTACAGGTATTCAGCAATTTGCGGCGCACCTTCGAGGGTCAGCACCCGCAGTTGCGGATCGTGGGGCACTTCCTGGCGGGCGATGATGCTGATTCCGATGTTGCGCAACACCGCCTCGCGAATCGATTCCCGACTGCCGATTTCCAGCAGTGGACCAAAGCCGACACCGGCGCCGGCAAGCAATTGCTCGGTGAGTCTGCGGGTAGTCGAACCCTGTTCGCGCATCAGCAGACAATGCCCGGCCAGCGCGCTGAGCGGCACGTGATCGAACTTGGCCAAAGGGTGGTTGCGATGCACCGCCAGCACCAGCGGATCGGTCCCCAGCACCCGGCGAATCAGCCTCGGGTCATCCACCAGTTGCGAGGAGGCGGCGATATCCACCCGGTATTCGTCCAGCGCTTCGAGCACTTGCTGCGAATTGCCGATATCCACCGACACTTCAATTTGCGGCAGGCGCTCGCGAAAGGTCTTCACCAGATCGAGGATGTAATACGGGGCGGTGGCGGCGATGCGCAGGGTGCCGGTGCCATGACCGCTATTGCGCAAAAAGAATTCTATGTCGGCTTCTTGCTGGATCAGCGCCTTGACCATCGGCAGTAAACGCACGCCTTCATCGCTGAGGGTCAGGCGTCGACCGCCGCGGTAAAACAGCTCCACCGCGTACTGGCTTTCGAGCTGACGGATCTGCGTGGTCACGGTCGGCTGGCTAAGCCCGAGCTTTTTCGCTGCCTGAGTAATGCTGCCCAATTGGGCCACCCGGTAAAACGCTTTCAGCTCGGCACTCAGCACTGCGGCCTCTCTTGATCTATTTGCGCAGCAGGCGCAAACCGTTGAACACCACCAACAGGCTCACGCCCATGTCGGCAAACACGGCCATCCACATGGTGGCCATACCCAGGAAGGTTACCGCAAGGAAGATCCCCTTGATGACCAGTGCCAGGGCAATGTTTTGTTTGAGGATGCTGGAGGTCTGACGTGACAGACGAATGAACGCCGGGATTTTGCGCAGATCGTCGTCCATCAGGGCGACATCGGCGGTTTCAATCGCGGTATCTGTACCGGCAGCCGCCATGGCAAAACCAATTTCGGCGCGGGCCAGTGCCGGTGCGTCGTTGATCCCGTCGCCGACCATGCCAACGTGATGGCCCTGGGCATACAGCGCTTCAATTGCCTTGAGTTTGTCATCGGGCAACAAGTTGCCCTGGGCCTGATCAATCCCCACCTGGGCCGCAATGGCGCTGGCGGTATGCGGGTTGTCACCGGTCAGCATCAGGGTTTTGATCCCCAGCTCATGCAACTCGCGAATCGCTTCGCGACTGGACTCCTTGACCGTGTCGGCCACGGCGAACAACGCCAGCGGACCGGAGCTGTCGCAAAGCAAAATCACGGTTTTACCCTGCTTCTCGAGGGCAAAGAGTTTTTCTTCCAGTGCCGCTGAGCACAGGTTCAACTCCTCAACCAGACGATGGTTACCCAAGTGATAAACCTTGCCGTCGATTTCACCGCGTACACCACGCCCGGCCAGGGCGGTGAAGTTATCCACAGCCCGCAGCTTCAGGTTTTTATCCACAGCGGCATTGGCCACCGCCAGGGAAACCGGGTGATCGGAGCGGGTCGCCAGACTCGCGGCCAGTAACACGGCACTCTCGGTCACCAGCGGGTCGAGTGGCAGGTAATCGGTTTGCACCGGCTTGCCGTGGGTGATGGTGCCGGTTTTATCCAGCGCCAGAAAATCCAGCTTGTGACCGCTTTCGAGGTACACCCCGCCCTTCACCAGAATCCCTTTGCGTGCCGCTGCGGCCAGGCCGCTGACAATGGTCACGGGGGTCGAGATGACCAGTGCACACGGGCACGCCACCACCAGCAACACCAGGGCGCGATAGATCCAGTCAAACCATACGCCACCCATAAACAGCGGCGGAATCACGGCTACCGCCAACGCAAAGACGAACACCACCGGGGTGTAGATTTTGGCGAAGCTGTCGACAAACCGCTGGGTGGGCGCCCGAGCGCCCTGGGCTTGCTCTACCGCGTGGATGATCCGCGCCAGGGTCGAATTGCTGGCCGCAGCAGTGACCCGGTATTCCAGCGAGCCGGCCTGGTTGATGGTGCCGGCAAATATTTTGTCGCCGACGGTTTTCTCGATCGGCAGGCTTTCACCGGTGATCGGCGCCTGATCGATGGTCGAACTGCCCGCCACCACTTCGCCGTCCAGGCCGATGCGCTCGCCGGGGCGTACACGCACGATGGCGCCCAGTTCGACGTCTTTAACCTCACGTTCCAGCCAGCTGCCATCAGCCTGTTGCACGGTGGCCTTGTCCGGCGCCATTTGCATCAGGCCGCCGATGGCGTTGCGCGCCCGGTCCAGGGATTTGGCTTCGATCAATTCGGCCACGGTAAACAGGAACATCACCATGGCAGCTTCTGGCCATTGGCCGATCAGCACGGCACCGGTCACGGCAATGCTCATCAGCGCGTTGATGTTCAGGTTGAGGTTTTTCAGGGCAATCCAGCCCTTTTTGTAGGTGGTCAGGCCGCCGCTGAGGATCGACACCAAAGCCACCAGCGCAATCACCCAGGTCGGCGCGGCATCGGTAAAATGCAGCACTTCAGCCGCCAGTGCCCCAACACCGGCCACGGCCAGCGGCCACCAGTGTTTCCTGGCGGGCGGGGTTACGGGGCCAGCTGCATCAGTGTCCGACTCCAGCGGGTCGGCCTGCATGCCCAGGGATTTGATGGCCGCGATGATGGGTTCAGTCGACGGCAAGTCGTGGGTCACACCCAACACCCGATTGATCAGGTTGAATTCCAGTTGCTGCACGCCCGCCAGCTTGCCCAGCTTGTTCTGGATCAGGGTTTGCTCGGTGGGGCAGTCCATGGCTTCGATACGAAAGCTGCTCAAGCGGGCGCCCGCCGTAGGGGTAGCGCTGAGCTTGATTACGCTCGCAGCCTCGGCTGCAGAGCAGCAGCTGTGCCCATGGCCGGCATGCTCATCTTTCTTGCCGTGATCGTGATCGTGATCGTGATCGTGATCGTGATCGTGATCGTGATCGTGATCGTGGCCAGCATGGGGCTTGTGGTGGGTGTGAATGGAATCGCTCATCAGGTTGCGTCCGAAAAGGTGCCTGTTGCCAAGTAAAGACCCTGTAGCCACTATAGGGTCAAGCACCCTTTCGGAGATACCGTAATGAAAATTGGCGAACTGGCGAAATTGACCGACTGTCAGGTCGAAACCATCCGTTATTACGAACGTGAAG
>Ga0302347_1003037_pt1 | contig 15648 bp, 16 predicted proteins | sample PhyWR1_FD_202178 | JGI IMG/M metagenome (GOLD analysis project Ga0302347, IMG submission 202178) | Leaf surface microbial communities from wheat plants in UC Gill Tract Community Farm, Albany, California, United States - DLSL W.R1 (v2)... | ecosystem: Host-associated > Plants > Phyllosphere >...
CCAAGGCCGAGATCTACCTGCGCCTGATGCTCGACTACGAGCGCGACTTGAACGAGCTGTTGCATTCGGCTGACGTCGACAAGGACAAGGAAGCCTTGTCCCGCGCCTACTTCGAGTTCCGCATGCGTGACCCGCAGCGCTACCGCTTGTTCGACCGCCTGGAAGAGAAGGTGGTCAAGGGCCATCAAGTGCCGGAGATGGTCGAGGAGCTGCACAAGATCCGCGCCTCGAACTTCGAACGCCTGACCCTGCTGATCAAGGGCCGCATCAGTGAAGGCAAGCTTGAAGATGTGCCGCCTTATTTCCACTACTGCGCTGCCTGGGCCTTGGTGCACGGCGCCGTGGCGTTGTACCACTCGCCATTCTGGAGCAATGTGCTGGAAGATCAGGAAGGTTTCTTCCAGTTCCTGATGGACATCGGCGTGCGCATGGGCAACAAGCGCAAGCACAGCAGCGAGCCAGCAGCACCTGACGCAGCGCCGGCGCAAACCCCGGCCACGTAATGATTTGCTGCCACGCGTAGTACCCCAGGAATATACTCAGGCATGGACTCTTGCTAAAAGCTGATTTTTCAGTCAGCTTTTAGCGCGCCCGAACCATCCTCTGCCGGAGTGATCCATGATCGTTGATCGTCAAGGCAGGCGTTTTCGCAATTTGCGGATCAGCCTGACCTCAGCCTGCAATTACGCGTGTACCTACTGCGTGCCTAACGGCAAGCGGCTGGTGGCTGCCCAGGACGAACTCTCGGCCGAGGCCATGGCCCGTGGCGTGGCGTACCTGATTGAAGCGGCAGGCATCGAGCGTCTGCGCATTACCGGCGGTGAGCCACTGGTCAGTCCCAAGCTGGAAGCCTTCATGGGCGCGGTGGGTGGCATGGGCCTCAGTGATATCAGCTTGACCACTAACGGCCAGTTGCTGGCACGTAAGCTGCCACTGTTGGTGGATGCTGGGATCAAGCGCATCAACGTCTCCCTCGATACCCTGGATGCGGACGCTTTCCGCAGCATCGCCCGTGGCGGTGACCTGGCCACTGTGCTCGACGGCATGGACCAGGCTCGCGCTGCCGGGATGAAGATCAAGGTTAACATGGTGCCGTTGCGCGGGCAGAATCTCGACCAGGTCATGCCGCTGCTCGACTATTGCCTGGAGCGTGGCTATGAGCTGCGCTTCATCGAGCTGATGCGCATGGGCCACCTGGCCAAGGACTCCAATGCGTTCCTGCAGCAATTTGTCAGCCTGCAGCAACTGCTCGGGCTGATCGGTGAGCAGTATGAATACCTGCAAGCCAATGCCCCCGTGGACGCCACGGCCGTGCGCTACGAAGTGCCGGGCAAGGGCTTCTTTGGTGTGATCGCCAACGAAAGCGTGCCGTTCTGCCGTACCTGTTCGCGGTTGCGGCTGTCGTCCACGGGGTGGTTGCATGGCTGCCTGTCGTCGAGTAACCGTCACTACGTCGGTGACCTGCTGGACAAGCCGCGCCATCAAGCATTGCCAGCGCTGCAGGGCCTGTTGATGAAAGCGCTGGGCGACAAACAGGAAGTCGCCTTCTCTGGCGGCGCCACCATCATGAAGATCATTGGCGGCTGACGCGATCTCCGAACTCAACATAATTCCCTGTGGGAGCGGGAAAGCTCGCTCCCACATTTGTTTTGCGTCGTCGCTGAATGGCCTGGATTCTGCATCTCACGCCCATTCGCCGGTTTTCCGTCACCGGCTTCTGGAGGATTAGGATGCGTAGTCTGGTTTTGTTGCTGGCGTCGTTGACGCTGAGTGGTTGCATGACCGTCAGCGATATGGCCGAAGGCACCCGTTATCAGATGAGTGATGCCGGTTTGCTGGACCACAGCGATACCCGCCGTACCGCCTCGATTCGCGTTCAGCCGGACTCCTTTATCTTTATCGCCCAGGGCGCCTTCGTTCCACCGGGCAGCGCTTACCCGCGACCGAACGTGGTGGCCGAAGAAGCCTTCAATGGCTTTGTCGAATATTTCCCCATGGTGCGCCGCGCCCGTCAGCCGGAAGGTCTGGAGCAGGCAATGGCTGAAGCCCGTGCGGCGGGTGCTCACTACCTGCTGTACTGCCGCTTCGCCAAGGCCGATGACCGCATCGGCAACGCGGATGAGTGGGCCGATCAGGAAGCCCTGGACCGCGTCGGGCTGGACAGCGGTGTCATCCAGATCATGTTGATCGAGACCAGCACCCAGTATTTGATTGATACTGCACGTATTCGCAGTCGTGGCGGTTTACTGACGTTCCACGACAACAAGCCAGAAGACCTGATTGCCCGCCCGCTGGCGCAGTATGCTCGCGGCCTGCTGGGGATGAGTGATCAGTAAGCACCAGGAGAACCTCATGACCGATTCCGCCAAGGCCAACGATCTGCTGGCCCAACTGCCCAAAGGCAAGGGACCGGCCCCGGTGCACCTGTGGAACCCGGACTTCTGCGGCAACATCGACATGCGTATTGCCCGCGATGGTACGTGGTTCTACCAGGGCACGCCGATCGGGCGTAAGCCGATGGTCAAGTTGTTCTCCAACATCATTCGCCGCGATGGCGATGATTACTTCCTGGTCACTCCCGTGGAAAAGGTGGGTATCACCGTCGATGATGCGCCGTTCGTGGCGGTTACCCTGGAAGTCGAAGGGCAGGGTGAAGCTCAGGTGCTGCGCTTTACCACCAATGTCGATGAGCAGGTCGAGGCGGGCCTCGAACACCCCTTGCGGATGGTGATCGACCCCGTCACCCAGGAACCTGCGCCTTATCTGCGTGTGCGCACCAATCTCGAAGCCCTGGTGCATCGCAACGCGTTCTACCAATTGGTGGAGCTGGCGGTAAGCCGTCCGATCAATGGTCAGAACTGGCTGGGCGTCTGGAGTGGTGGAGCGTTTTTCCCCATTGGCCTGGAACCCTGAGGCCGGTTTTTTCATCTCCCTGAAATAATTCGCTTGCTGTCAACGGGCGCTTTCGGTTATCAATTTGTACATGATTAGACATGTTCGATTTGATAAGAAAAAACGCGTCGTCGACGAGCTCATCCGCCGTATCGAGGGTGGGGTGATGGCCGACGGTTTCCTGCTGCCGGGCGAGCACCAACTGGCCGAAGAGTTCGCGGTCAGCCGAGGCACCCTGCGCGAAGCCCTCGCCGAACTCAAGCGACGCAATTACATCGCGACCCAGAGCGGCGTCGGCTCCATCGTCACCTTTGACGGCATGGTGCTCGACCAGCACAGCGGTTGGGCCCAGGCCCTGGCTGACACGGGCGCCCGTGTGAGCACCGACATCCTGCGCCTGGAAGCCGTCACCCGCCCGGACCTGTTCAGCCGTTTCGGCAGCGACCAATTCATCGCCCTCGACCGCCGTCGTCGCACCAGCGACGGCACCGCCGTTTCGCTGGAGCGCTCGCTGATGCCAGCCTCCGGAGGCCTGGAAAGCCTGCCGAGCGTGGGCCTGATCGATAACTCCCTGACGATCACCTTGGCCGCCTACGGTTATGTCGGTGCCGAAGGTGACCAATGGATCGGCGCGGAACCTCTCAGCGATGAAGACGCCGAGCTGCTCGGCCGCCCCGCAGGCACAGTGTTTCTGAAGGCGTCGCGTACCACCTATGACCGTCGCGAGCGTTTCATGGAGCATGTCGAAAGCCTGCTCGACCCTCTGCACTTTCGTCTGCACCTCCAGTTTGGAAACTCGAAATGACCCCGCACAATCGCGCCCTCGGTGCGTTCTACGGCCTGGCATTGGGCGATGCCCTGGGCATGCCCACCCAGTCACTGAGCCGTGAGCAAGTCCGCGCGCGTTTCGGTGCCATCACTGGCCTGGAAGATGCCGGCGCCGATCAGCCAATCGCGCCGAACATGCCTGCCGGCTCCATCACCGATGACACCGAGCAGGCCATCCTGGTCGGTGAGTTGCTGGTGGAAGGCCAAGGCAAAATCGAACCCACGGTCCTGGCCCAGCGCCTGATCGACTGGGAAGCAGTGATGCGCGCCAAGGGCTCGCAGGATTTGCTTGGGCCTTCCACCAAGCGTGCGATCGACATGATCCTCGCCGGCCACACGCCGGAAGAGTCCGGCCGCTATGGCACCACCAACGGCGCAGCGATGCGCATCACCCCGGTGGGGATTGCCGCCGATGTCAGCGACCCGGTGCAGTTTATCCAGGCAGTGATCCAGGCCTGCCAGGTGACCCATAACACCACCCTGGGCATTTCCAGTGCCGCGGCGGTGGCGGCGGTGGTGTCGGCGGGTATCAACGGCGTGGACCTGGGCGAAGCGTTGAACATCGGCACTCAGGTTGCCCAGCAAGCGGAAGGCCACGGCCACTGGATTGCTGGCGGGCGCATTTCCACCCGCATCAGTTGGGCGCGGACCTTGAGCGTCGGCAGCGGCGACAAGACGCTGTTCGCCGACCTGTTATACGAATTGATCGGCACCTCCGTCGCTTCTCAGGAGTCGGTGGTGGTGTCGTTTGCCCTGGCCCAGCAAGTGGCGGTGGGCGAGATGGATGCCTTCGAGGCGCTGTGCCTGGCTGCCAGCCTTGGCGGTGACACCGACACCATCGCGGCGATGCTGGGCGCCATGCTCGGTGCGTGCCTGGGCATGCAGTGCTGGCCCGAAGCGCTGATCGAACAGGTCAAGCAGGTCAATGGCCTGGACTTGCAGCCGCTGGTCCAAGGGCTGCTCACGATTCGATAAGCGCCGCCTGCACCCATGTGGGAGCGGGCTTGTCCGCGAAGGCGGTGTGTACGGTTATGCATCGGTGGGCGGGTCTACGCAACCAAGCCCGCTCCCGCATGCGATAGCGTCGAGTCAGGATGACCGGTTAACGATTTGATTCTCTGCCACAACCACAACAATACAGGCACTTGGAGCACCCCCTCATGAGCACGACTTCTTCCGGCCAGAGCGCCGGGCAATTGGAAACACGCGGCATCGAACCGGTTCCTGAAGGCGAGTGCAACGGTCACCCGCTGCAACTGTTCTGGGTGTGGTTCGCGGCCAATATCAGCATCCTCGGCTTGCCGCTCGGGGCGACACTGGTCGCGTTTCGCGGCCTGGCGATCTGGCAGGCGATCATCGTCGCGATCCTCGGCGCCGCCGGCTCCTTCGCCGTGGTGGGCATCATTTCCATCGCGGGTCGCCGTGGGCGTGCGCCCAGCCTGACCCTGTCCCGCGCCATCTTTGGCGTGCGCGGCAATATCGGGCCGACGTTGGTGTCGCTGATGTCACGCCTGGGCTGGGAAACCGTCAACACCACCACCGCTGCGTTCGTGCTGCTGTCGTTGTGCTCGATCCTGTTCGGGTCTCCTGTCGAGGCGAAAAGCGCCCCGGTGCTCACCCTGATCTTCATCGCCATCTTTGTGCTGCTGACCTTGTCGGTATCCGGCCTGGGCCACGCCACCTTGCTGGTGATCCAGAAGTGGGCCACCTATGTGTTCGGCGCCTTGAATATCCTGGTCGGCGGCTTCCTCTGCGCCACCATTGATTGGAGTGCCGTATTCAACGCCACGCCGGCACCGCTCAGCGCGATGATCATCGGCATCGGTACCATGGCGGCCGGTACCGGTATCGGCTGGGCCAACGCCGGTGCCGACATGTCGCGCTACCAGCACCGCAGCGTCAAGGCTGTGCGCCTGGTGGCATCCGCCGCGTTTGGTGCGGGCATTCCCCTGGTGTTGCTGATCACCCTTGGCGGCCTGCTGTCGGTGGGTAACAACGACCTGGCCTCGGCCACTGACCCGATCGTCGCGATACGCGACATGCTGCCGACCTGGATGGCGGTGCCGTACCTGATCACCGCGTTTGGCGGGCTGCTGTTGTCCAACAACCTCTCGGTGTATTCGGCGGGCCTCACCACCCTGACCCTCGGCCTGAAGGTCAAGCGCGTGCATGCGGTGATCGTCGACATCGTTGCGATCTTCGCCGGCTCGATTTACTTCATGCTGATCGCCGACAGTTTCTACGGCCCATTCATCACGTTCATCTCGCTGCTGGCGGTACCGATTACCGCATGGGTCGGCATCTTCGTGGTCGACCTGATCCATCGTCACTACTACAGCCCCAAGGACCTGCTGGACGTGAGCCCAAGCAGCGCCTACTGGTATCGCGGCGGTGTGGAGTGGCGTGCGTTCGGCGCCTGGGCCGTGGCGATCGTGCTGGGCTTCAGCTTCACCACCATCGGCACCACCGCCGAAAACATTTGGTTCGCCGGGCCTTTGTCCGACTCGTGGCTGGGCCACAACGGCCTGGGCTGGATCGTCACCTTCCTGGTGGCCGGCGGGATTTATGCGGTACTGGGCGGCGCAGCTGACCGCCGCCCGGCTTTAGTAGAGAGCCCTAATGTCTAGATTGCTGCACACCGGCCAGGTCATCGTCGACCTGGTCATGGCCCTCGATACCTTGCCCGCAACCGGCGGTGACGTGCTGGCGAAATCAGCCAGCTTTGAAGCCGGCGGTGGCTTCAATGTCATGGCCGCCGCTCGGCGTAATGGGCTGCCAGTGGTCTACCTGGGGCGTCACGGCAACGGGCGTTTTGGCGACCTGGCCCGAGCGGCGATGCAGGCCGAGGGTATTGAAATGGCCCTGGCGACCAGTGAAGGCAAGGACACCGGTTTGTGCGTGTCACTGACCGAAGCCACCACCGAACGCACCTTCATTTCCCACATCGGCGCCGAGGGGGAACTGAGCGCCGAGGACTTGGCCAAGGTTGAACCGCAGGCTGACGACTATGTGTATGTCAGCGGCTACAGCCTGTTGCTGGAGGGCAAGGCACAACCGCTGATCGACTGGTTGCTGGCGCTGCCACGGGAGATCGTGGTGGTGTTCGATCCAGGTCCGCTGGTGAAGGCGCCGGACTCGGCCTTGATGTGCGCATTGTTACCGCGCATCGATATCTGGACCAGCAACGGCCCCGAAGCCCTGGCATTTACCGGTGCAGCGGATATCGCTGCCGCGTTGCCAGCGCTGAGCGAACACCTGCCTGCGCAGACGCTGCTGGTGGTTCGCGACGGGCCGAATGGCTGCTGGGTAGGGCGAGCGAATGCCGTTGAGCACGTGGCCGGCTTCAAGGTGCGGGCGGTTGACAGCAACGGCGCGGGGGACGCGCATGCGGGGGTATTCATAGCGGGCCTGGCCAGAGGCTTGAAGCCTGCTGAAGCGGCGCGCCGTGCGAATGGGGCGGCAGCTTTGGCGGTGACGCGGTGGGGGCCGGCTACGTCACCCGGCACGGCCGAAGTCGATGCCCTGGTGGCTGAATAAACCCGTTCAAGGCTGTGGGAGCGGGCTTGCCCGCGATAGCGGTGGTTCAGTCAAAGATTCAGTGACTGACCCTCCGCCTTCGCGAGCAAGCCCGCTCCCACATGGGTTTTTCGTGAAGGCTACTGGCTGGCCTGGCCGTCCAGCTTGCGCGCCTCATCCACACCAGACGCGGTGAGCTTGATCGGCAAGTTCAACGAATATTCACCGGCGTCGTCGGTGGTCACATGCCCATCCTTGATCAATCCACGGTCCTGCAGGAACGCCAAGACACTGGCGACCTCTTTTTCGCCGCGGTAGTTGTCCAGCACCTCCTTGCCCAGTCCTTGCGGGTGAGCGTGCAGCAGGCGGGTGAGGACTTCTTTTTCAAGGTTTCTATCGACGTTCATGCGTACCTCTTCACTGGGAAATGATCGGGTGTTCATCGTGCGTTCGATGGATTACGGCGCAGGTTGTTTCGGGGCGCCAGGCACGTTCGAGTCATCGCCTTTGTTGATCTTTGGCTCATTGACCCCAGGGCCCATTTTGCCGTTGCCGACGGCAGCAGGCGCCTGGCGCTGTGTGTCATTGCCTTTGGTGCGTGGGTCGACACTGTTGTCGATGACTGCGCCACCGTTGGTGTCGAGGCCGGTGCCCATGGATTTCTGCGACTCGGTGGTGGCGTCAGGCGTTGGATCGGTGGGGCCGGTGGTCGAGCTGGCGGCAAAGGCGCTCAGCGACGCAGCGGACAACAGGCCGGTGAGGGCGAGGGCAGCAAACTTGGAATTTTTCATGAGGGTGTCTCCATATGATTAATGTCCTTACCCTCTATTGGTCCGCCTGCGTTTGGCGTTCGTGCCTTGATGGCGACGAACGGTCTTGTGTCACCTGTAAGATTTTGTGTGCCAGCGCCCGTCGCCCGATCAGTCGTGCGACGGTGATCAGCCAGTTGAACAGGGCGACCGCTGCCAAGCTCAGCAGCAGTGATGGCAGGCCGTACGCGACGATGATCTTTCCCGCGAGCAGTGGAAACCCGAATACCCCGATGAAGTACGCCAGGCTGAACAGCAGCAGCGCCTGGGAGGTCGTGCCGGCCGGTGCTTCATTGGCCACCAGCCCGTTGATCACCGAATAGGTCAGGCCATAACCCACGCCCAGGGTGATGGCGGCGAGCAGGTAGCTGGTGCTGCCCGACACCGTGAAGCCGAACATCAACACCGACACCAGCATCAGCCCCGACAGCACGCACGCGCTGCGATAAGCATCGCGCTTGACGACAAACCCCGCTATCAGCAAACGACTGGTGATCGCGGCGCTCAGGAAACCCACGAAGAACAACGAGTAGTCCAGCGAGTGTGCCGCTGCGTAGCTGGTCTGGAAGGATGACAACCCACCAAAGACACACCCACCCAGGCCCACCATCAGGATCGCGAAGGCCGCTTTGGACGACAGCACCTGGCGGGTGGCGACCCAGGAAATTTTGGCTACCGGCGCATTGCCCCGTTGTGTGAGGTGGGCGCCCAGGCGCCAGAACATCACCACTGCGACCAGGCTGGCGATCGCGGCGATGTGGAACGCGGTGGTCAGGGGCCATCCCAGCGCGCTCGCCGCCCGTCCCAGCAAGGGGCCGGAACCGATCCCCGTCATCATGCTGCCCGACAACAGCGCAAAGTATTTCGCCCGTTGCGGCGGCGCCACCAGCATCGCCACGATGATCGGCCCCAACGTGTAGAACACCCCCCAGCCTAGCCCCAGGGCCAGGCCAAACAGCATCAAGCCCTGGCCGAACCCAGGCATCAGTGCAAAGCCCAGGCATGCCACCACCAGCAGCACGCCCATGCCTGCAATCGCCCGCGCTGCGCCCACGGCATCCGATAAATGCCCGGAGACCACCACCGCGACAAAGGTGCTTAGCATGGCCATGGAAATCACGCTGCCCGCATCATGTTCATTGCCACCGCGCGCATGAATCAGCAACGACAGCAGGAAGGTCGAGCCGTACGACAGCGACAACAGAAAACTGGCAACACAGAACAGGGCGAACAGCTGGGTGCTCACCGGCGACTTGGAATGCATGGGAGGGCCTGGCGTCATTGGCGTTATGCCCCACGTTTTACCATGCGCGCCTTTGCCGATTGTTGCGTGGTTGGTGGTGCCAACGTTACCCGCCGACGGAGTAAGGGAGGGGGCCAGGACCACGTGCAGTGAAATTGCACTGCAATCAGTCATGAAAGCGCCTTAGTATGTGTGCTTTGAAATTGCCAAGGCTCGCCCATGACCATCGAGATTCGCCCCGCCGTGCCCAGCGATGCTGCGCAGATCCTGACCTTCATTACCGAGCTGGCCGAGTACGAGAAAGCCCGGCATGAAGTGATCGCCAGTGTGGTGGACATCGAGCGCAGCCTGTTCAGTGAGGGGGCCACCGCCCATGGCCTGATCTGCTCGCGCGACGGTATGCCGATTGGTTTTGCGGTGTTCTTTTTCAGCTATTCCACGTGGCTGGGCAGCAACTGCCTGTACCTGGAAGACCTCTACATCAACCCGGAACAACGCGGCGGCGGGGCGGGCAAGAAGTTGTTGCGCCACCTGGCGAAGATTGCTTTCGATAACGGCTGCGGGCGCTTTGAGTGGAGCGTGCTGGACTGGAACGAACCGGCGATCGCTTTCTACAAGTCCATCGGCGCCCAGCCGCAGGAAGAGTGGGTGCGCTATCGCATGGAAGGCGATGCGCTGCGCGACTTCGCGCTCGGCTAGGCCCCCATTGCGTCAAACTGAGGATCAAGTGTGGGAGCGGGCTTGCCCGCGATAGCGGTAGTTCAGTCACAGCTGCGTTGACTGAACCGCCGCTATCGCGGACAAGCCCGCTCCCACATTTTTTTGATTAATGCTCAATATGTGGGATGCAAATTTATATATTGAGATATTTCAAATGATGGGTTTATAGTCGGTTGCATCAGCACTCACTACCAAAAATAAAACAGGTGAAGCGATGCAGGCACAACCGTTGTCACTCCCCGCCGTGCCCGAGCCAACCTATGGCGAGCGGTTGAAGAACAAAGTGGTGATCATCACCGGCGCCGCCCAGGGCATTGGCGAAGCCATCGTCGCGTGCTTCCAGGCCCAGCAGGCGCGGCTGGTCATCGCCGACATCCAAGGCGAAAAGGTCGAGCAAGTTGCCGCCCACTGGCGCGAACGCGGTGCCGAGATCTACGCGCAACCCGTCGATATCACCTCCCAGGAGCAATGGCAGGCGTTGGTCAATGTGGCAATCGAGCGCTTTGGCCGCGTGGATGTGCTGATCAACTGCGCAGGGGTCAATGTGTTCCGCGACCCACTGCAGATGACCGACGAAGACTGGCGCCGCTGCTTCGCCATTGACCTCGACGGTGCCTGGTTCGGCTGCCGCACGGTGCTGCCGTACATGATCGAGCAAGGTATCGGCAACATCATCAATATTGCCTCCACCCATTCCAGCCACATCATCCCCGGCTGCTTCCCTTATCCAGTGGCCAAGCACGGCCTGCTCGGCCTTACCCGTGCCCTTGGCATCGAGTACGCGCCCAAGGGCATCCGCGTGAATGCCATCGCGCCGGGCTATATCGAGACCCAGCTCAACGTCGACTACTGGAATGGCTTTCCCGACCCCCACGCCGAGCGCCAACGCGCGTTCGACCTGCACCCGCCCAAGCGCATCGGCCAGCCGGTCGAAGTGGCGATGACGGCACTGTTCCTGGCGACCGACGAGGCGCCTTTTATCAATGCCACCTGCCTGATGATCGATGGCGGGCGGTCGGTGATGTACCACGACTAAAACTTTTCCAATAACAAGAAGAGGTGGTTCATGTTCAAGAAGACACTCGGCACCCTGGCCCTCGCCGTGGCGTTCAGCGGGTTTGTATCTGCCGAAGAAGTAAAGATCGGTTTCCTGGTCAAACAGGCCGAAGAACCCTGGTTCCAGACTGAATGGGCCTTCGCCGAGAAAGCCGGCAAGGACCAGGGCTTCACCGTGATCAAGATCGCCGTGCCTGACGGCGAAAAAACCTTGTCCGCTATCGACACCCTCGCGGCCAACGGCGCCAAGGGTTTCGTGATCTGCCCGCCGGACGTGTCCCTCGGCCCTGCGATCATGGCCAAGGCCAAGCTCAATAACCTGAAAGTGCTGGCGGTGGACGATCGCTTTGTCGACGCCAAGGGCAAACCCATGGAAGACGTGCCCTACGTCGGCCTCGACGCCTACAAGATCGGCCAGAAACAAGGCGAAGCCATGGCTACCGAAGCCAAGCGTCGCAATTGGGACTGGAAAGAAACCTACGCGGTGATCAACACCTTCGACGAGCTGGAAACCGGCAAGAAACGCACCGATGGTTCTGTCGAAGGCCTCAAGGCCGCCGGCTTGCCTGCTGACCATATTCTGTTCAGCGCGCAGAAAACCCTCGATGTACCGGGCAGCATGGATTCCACCAACTCGGCCCTGGTGAAGCTGCCCAGCGGCGCGAAAAACCTGATCATCGGCGGCATGAACGACAGCACCGTACTGGGCGGCGTGCGCGCCACCGAAAGCGCCGGCTTCAAGGCCGACCATGTGATTGGTGTAGGCATCAATGGCACGGACGCGATCGAAGAATTGAAGAAATCCGACACCGGCTTCTACGGCTCGATGCTGTTGAGCCCTGACGCGTCGGGCTACAAGACCGCCAGCGCGATGTTCGAGTGGGTCACCAAAGGCACCGAGCCCGCCAAGTTCACCGCCCTGGACAACGTGACCCTGATCACCCGCACCAACTTCAAGGAAGAGTTGAGCAAAATAGGGCTGTGGAAATGAGCGGCGCGGCCCTGCGCTTCAATGGCATCGGCAAGGAGTTTCCCGGTGTGAAAGCCCTGGCGCAGATCAGCTTTGAAGCGCGGCCGCGCGAGGTGCACGCGTTGATGGGCGAGAACGGCGCGGGCAAGTCGACGCTGCTTAAAATCCTTGGCGGCGCCTACCTGCCCAGCAGCGGTTCGCTGCAGATCGGCGAGCAGGCCATGGACTTCAAGTCTGCCGCTGACAGCATTGCCAGCGGCGTGGCGGTGATCCATCAGGAGCTGCATCTGGTGCCCGAAATGACCGTGGCCGAGAACCTGTTCCTAGGGCATTTGCCGACACGCTTCGGTGTGGTCAACCGCCGCCAGTTGCGCAAACAGGCACTGGCCTGCCTCAAGGGGCTGGCGGATGAAATCGACCCGGAGGAAAAGCTCGGGCGCCTGTCCCTGGGGCAGCGCCAACTGGTGGAAATCGCCAAGGCGTTGTCCCGTGGCGCGCATGTGATTGCGTTTGACGAGCCCACCAGTAGCCTGTCTGCACGGGAGATCGATCGCTTGATGGCGATCATCACGCGCCTGCGCGACGAGGGCAAGGTGGTGCTCTACGTGTCCCACCGCATGGAAGAAGTGTTCCGCATCTGCAATGCGGTGACGGTGTTCAAGGACGGCCGCTACGTGCGCACCTTCGACGACATGAGTGCGTTGACCCATGACCAGTTGGTGACGTGCATGGTCGGCCGCGATATCCAGGACATCTACGACTACCGCCCGCGTGAACAGGGCGAAGTGGCGCTGAAGGTCGAGGGTCTGCTGGGGCCGGGCCTGCGTGAGCCGGTCAGCCTGAGCGTGCACAAGGGCGAGGTCCTTGGCCTGTTCGGACTGGTCGGCGCGGGACGCACGGAGCTGTTCCGGCTGCTGAGCGGCTTGACCCGCAGCACTGCGGGAAGCCTTGCACTCTGTGGGCAAACACTGCAGCTGCATTCACCGCGCGATGCCATCGCTGCCGGCGTGCTGCTGTGCCCGGAAGACCGCAAGAAGGAAGGCATCATTCCGCTGTCCAGCGTGGCTGAGAATATCAATATCAGTGCGCGCGGTGCCCATTCCAGGTTCGGTTGGCTGCTGCGCGACGGCTGGGAAAAGCACAACGCCGACCAGCAGATCAAAGCCATGAAGGTCAAGACGCCGAACGCCGAACAGAAAATCATGTACCTGTCCGGTGGCAATCAGCAGAAGGCCATTCTCGGCCGCTGGCTGTCGATGCCGATGAAGGTGTTGCTGTTGGACGAACCCACCCGTGGCATCGATATCGGCGCCAAGTCGGAGATCTACCAGATCATCCATAACCTGGCGGCCAGTGGTATTGCGGTGATCGTGGTGTCCAGCGACCTGATGGAAGTGATGGGCATCGCCGACCGCATCCTGGTGATGAGCGAAGGCGCCCTGACCGGCGAACTCACCCGCGACCAAGCGGACGAAGCACGGCTGTTGCAACTGGCTCTCCCGCGCTCGCGGGCTTGAAGAATCCGAGGTGAAAGATGTCTGAGGTAAAAACTGCAAAGGGCTTCTGGCCGGGTTTCAACCAGCGCAAGTTCCTTGATGATTGGGTGATGCTGCTCGCGGCATTGAGCATCTTTGTGCTCAGCGCCTTGTTTATCGATAACTTCCTCTCACCGCTGAATATGCGTGGGTTGGGCCTGGCGATTTCCACCGTGGGCATCGCGGCGTGCACCATGTTGTTCTGCCTGGCCTCCGGGCACTTCGACTTGTCGGTCGGTTCGGTGATCGCCTGTGCCGGCGTGGTGGCGGGGATCGTGATCCGCGACACCGACAGCGTGGTACTCGGTGTGTCGGCGGCGTTGGCCATGGGCCTGGTGGTGGGGCTCATCAACGGCATTGTCATCGCCAAGCTGCGCATCAACGCATTGATCGCAACGTTGGCGACCATGCAGATCGTGCGCGGCCTGGCCTACATCTTCTCCAACGGCAAGGCCGTCGGCGTGATGGATGAAGGTTTCTTTGTGTTCGGCAACGGCCAACTGATGGGCGTGCCGGTGCCGATCATCATCACCGTGTTGTGCTTTGTGTTTTTTGGCTGGCTGCTCAACTACACCACCTACGGGCGCAACACCATGGCCATCGGTGGTAACCAGGAAGCCGCGCTGCTGGCCGGGGTTAACGTCGATCGCACCAAGATCATCATCTTTGCCGTGCATGGCCTGATCGGCGCCTTGGCCGGGGTGATCCTCGCTTCGCGCATGACCTCGGGCCAGCCGATGATTGGCCAGGGCTTTGAGCTCACAGTGATCTCGGCATGCGTGCTGGGCGGTGTGTCGCTCAGTGGCGGCATCGGCATGATCCGCCATGTGATTGCCGGGGTGTTGATCCTGGCGATCATCGAGAATGCGATGAACCTGAAGAACATCGATACCTTTTACCAGTACGTGATCAGGGGTTCGATCCTGTTGCTGGCCGTGATCATCGACCGCATGAAACAGCGTTAGAAACTCGGTCTAGACAACACAGAAAATCCAGTGTGGGAGCGGGCTTGCTCGCGAATACGGGGTGTCAGAAACAGGTGTAGTGACTGACACACCGCATTCGCGAGCAAGCCCGCTCCCACATTAGGATCTTCGCTGTGCTGACGTCCGGCATTTGCCATAATGCCCCCGCTTTCACACGAATAGGCCCGATATGCAGGAAAACGCCCACACCCCCGTCAAAGAAACCGCCCCCACCGGCACCCAGACCCTGCTGCGTGGCCTGGGCGTGGTGCAGGCGGTGGCGGCCGGTGCGCGCGATCTGAAAGAGATCGCCAAGCGCATCGGCACCACCCGCAGCACCACCCACCGCCTGGCCAGTTGCCTGGTGGAAGAGCGTTACCTGCGCGTGGTGCCGCAGGTCGGTTACCTGCTGGGGCCGAAGTTGATCGAACTGGGTTTCCAGGCGCGGGAAGAGCTGCCGCTGGTGACCTTGGCCATTCCGTATCTGGATGAGTTGTCGGCGCTTACCGGTGACACCATCCACCTGGCCATTCGCGAATACGACGACGTGCTTTACCTGCACAAGAACCCTGGCCGTAATGGCCCGGAAATGCGCTCGCGGGTCGGCCATCGCATGCCGCTGGCGCGCACCGGTATCGGCAAGGCACTGTTGCTGGATGACGCCGCGCAGGAGTGGCAGCGCCTGTACGAAGTCAGCTTGCCGGTGGGTGGGAAAAACCTGCAATGGCCGCAGCACCCGGAGCAATCCTGGGCGCAGTTCGAGCAGCGCATGCGCGAGTATGTCGAAGGCGGCTATGCGTTCGATCTGGAAGACAACGAACCGTCGATCCGCTGCGTGGCGGCACCGGTGCGCGATGCCAGCCGGCGCATTGTCGCCGGCATCAGCATCGCCAGTACCGTGCCCTACATGCCGCTGGAGAAGATGGCCGAGCTGATCCCTGTGGTCAAACAGGTCGCAGCAAGGCTTTCAGCGGAGTTGGGCGCGAAGGCTTGATCAGGCCTTCAGGGTCGCCATGTCGATGACAAAGCGGTACTTCACATCACCGGCGATCATGCGGCTGTAGGCTTCGTTGATGTTGCGGATGTCGAGCATTTCGATGTCGCAGCTGATGCC
>Ga0302347_1003041_pt1 | contig 15627 bp, 14 predicted proteins | sample PhyWR1_FD_202178 | JGI IMG/M metagenome (GOLD analysis project Ga0302347, IMG submission 202178) | Leaf surface microbial communities from wheat plants in UC Gill Tract Community Farm, Albany, California, United States - DLSL W.R1 (v2)... | ecosystem: Host-associated > Plants > Phyllosphere >...
ATTCATACACACTTTTGTGATCTACAAATTGTTCTTAGTGGGCAAGAGCGCATGGCATGGTGTCTGGATGAAGGGCAGTTTGAACCTGATGGAGACTATTTACCTGAACGAGATATTTTGTACTACCAGGCAAAATCAAATGAACTGAATTTGTTTATCGCCAAACCCGGTATGTTTTGTCTTTTTCCACCCTCCATCATTCACGCCACGAATATTCAAGTCACGAAACCAGAACAGGTTAAAAAGCTCGTGATCAAACTGCATTACTCCCTGTTTGAGGAAATATCGTGACCTGCTATCTCACTTTGAATTCGGGGCGCTTGTCATGAAAGCGGGATTATAGTGAAGAGCAGTTTTTACATAGAACAGGTATCATTGTTACAGAAATTTGAAGCGATGCAGTGTGGTGTCTGGGGAGAAAGTAATGAGTGAACAATTAAAATCGCTGATTAAATCGATAAGTATCCTTGAATTTATCAGTAACTATCCGAATGGTGTTCAACTGCATGAAATTGCTCGTGAAACAGGGTTAAATAAAACGACAGCACACCGTATTTTATCTACGCTTGAATCCATGGGCTATGTTGCTCAATATCCTTCCACTCGGGCATATCGCCTGACGTTAAAGATGCTCCACGTGGGCCACGGTGCATTAAATTCTGAACTGATCGGTGTCGCACGTGCATCACTTGTCTCACTAATGGATGACGTTAATGAAACCATTAATCTCCTGTCTCGAGAAGGGGATAAAATTGTTTTCCGCGATAAACTCGAACCGCAGTTTTCATCATTTCGTACCCATACCTATGTGGGAATGTATGGCGAAATGTATTGCACCGCAGCAGGGAAGGTTTTTTTAGCATTCTCAACGCTCCAGGACCAGGAGAGTTATTGGCTGCGTAATACCTGTATTATTCGTCAATTAACACCGACGACAATTACCAATAAAACGTATTTCCTGGAGGAGATGCAACGAATACGTGAGCAGGGATTTGCAGTCGATAATGAAGAAAATGAGCGAGGGATCTCGTGCACCGCAGTACCCGTTTTTGATAATAGCGGAGTGCCTGCCTATGTGGTGAGTATTTCGACCTTAACACCCCGCCTTAATAGTATTGGCCCTGACAATTTAGCCGCGCAAATAAAGAGTGCGACGGAAAAAATTGAATTGGCGCTGTTTAACCGCTAGAGGGGCCCCCTGGCTGTGATTACTGTTCACCGATGCGCCACTATGCGTGATGAGTATGCGTGAGTAGTTGAATATGGCTGGTGGGGACTTTAGGTCATTTCTGGTAATGACCAACAGCGTTGGCCTGTCTCAGCATGACCTTCTCAGTCAGTCGAGGTGCCTGACTTCTCGTTTAATTGACTAAAGTGCAAAATATTCTGGTCGATAATGTTTGTATGTTTACGTCACTAGTCGTTATATTTTAATATACATAACGAAGTAAACGGAGATAAACAATGAACAAGGGTTGGATTAAACTCGTACTGGGTACCGCATTATCGGTGAGTCTGGCAGGTCAGGCGCTCGCGGACAGCAATAAAGTCACGGTATTTGCTGCTGCATCGTTAACCAATGCCTTGCAAGACATTGCCACGCAATATAACAAAGAGCATAAAGTGGATGTTGTCTCTTCTTTTGCCTCTTCTTCAACTCTGGCACGTCAGATTGAAGCAGGTGCGCCAGCTGACTTATTTATTTCAGCTGACCAGAAGTGGATGGACTACGCTGTTTCCAAAGACAGTATTCAACCAGACACACGTGCCAATCTGCTAGAAAATACCCTGGTGCTGGTCGCTCCGAAAGCCAGCAAGCAGGGTGATATCACCATTAATGCGCAAACTGACTGGCTGAAATTACTTGACGGTGGTCGTCTGGCTGTCGGTGATCCTGATCATGTGCCTGCGGGTATCTATGCGAAAGAATCACTCCAGAAACTGGGTGCCTGGGATTCTCTGTCCAGCAAATTAGCCCCGGCAGAAGATGTGCGTAGTGCCCTGGCATTGGTTGAACGAGACGAAGCGCCATTAGGTATTGTCTATGGTTCTGATGCGGTGGCCAGCAAAGGGGTTAAAGTGGTCGCTGTATTCCCGGCAGATACCCACCAGAAGGTTGAATATCCTATCGCTATCGTAAAAGGCCATGACACGCCGGTTGTTTCCGCATTCTATAAATATTTGCAGGGACCAGAAGCGTCTAAAGTCTTCCAACAATATGGATTTACAACGAAATAATGATACTGACAGATCCCGAGTGGCAAGCCGTACTGCTCAGCCTTAAAGTCTCATCCGTTGCGGTGCTGTTTAGCCTCCCCTTAGGGATCTTCGTTGCCTGGATACTGGTGCGTTGCCAGTTTCCAGGCAAAGCTCTGCTGGATAGCCTTATCCACCTCCCGTTAGTTCTACCTCCTGTCGTGGTGGGTTATTTACTGTTAGTCAGTTTTGGACGGCGTGGGGTGATTGGGGCCTGGTTTTATGACTGGTTTGGCATTACTTTTGCGTTTAACTGGCGTGGTGCAGTCCTTGCCGCGGCGGTGATGTCCTTTCCCTTAATGGTTCGCGCCATCCGCCTGGCGCTAGAAGGCGTTGATTTACGTCTGGAACAAGCCGCTCGCACATTAGGTGCCGGACGGTGGCGTGTGTTCCTGACCATTACGCTGCCATTAACTTTGCCCGGTATTATCGCCGGTACGGTGCTGGCCTTTGCCCGTTCTCTGGGTGAGTTTGGTGCCACTATTACCTTTGTTTCAAACATTCCTGGTGAAACACGGACCCTGCCTTCTGCAATGTATACCCTGATTCAAACTCCTGGTGGTGAGCATGCTGCCTGGCGTTTGTGTGTGATAGCGATTGGGCTGGCGATGATTTCGTTGCTGGTGGCTGAGTGGCTGGCCCGTATCAGCCGTAAGCGTCTGGGAGGATAACCGATGCTGATGCTGAATTTTACCCAGACTCTGGGTAACCACCGTTTGCATTTGGATGAAGAGTTACCCGGTAAGGGTATCACGGCTGTTTTTGGTGTTTCTGGTGCGGGTAAAACCTCATTAATTAATGCCATCAGCGGCTTAACCCGTCCGGAAACGGGGCGCATTGTCCTTAACGATCGCGTGCTGATGGATGCCGATAAATCATTTTATCTGGCACCCGAAAAGCGCCGTATTGGCTATGTCTTTCAGGATGCACGTCTGTTTCCCCACTACCGGGTGCGTGGCAATCTGAAATACGGCATGGCAAAAAGTATGGCGGGGAAATTCGACAAATTAGTTGAATTACTCGGAATTAGTGAACTACTTGATCGCTTTCCCTCCAGCCTGTCGGGAGGCGAAAAACAGCGCGTAGCTATTGGCCGCTCATTACTGACCGCCCCGGAATTAATGTTGCTGGATGAACCGCTGGCATCACTGGATATTCCACGCAAACGGGAGCTAATTCCTTATCTCCAGCGTCTGGCGCGTGAAATTAATATCCCCATGCTCTATGTCAGCCATTCGCTGGAAGAAATATTACATCTGGCGGATAAAGTCCTGATCCTCGATGGCGGCAATGTGAAAGCCTTTGGCGACCTGGAAGAGGTGTGGAGCAGCAGCGTTATGCACCCCTGGTTACCTCAGGAACAGCAAAGCAGCATACTCAATGTCCAGGTAGTGGAGCATCATCCCCATTATGCTATGACGGCTCTGGCGCTGGATGGTCAGCATCTGTGGGTCAACAAACTGGATAAACCGCCTCGTTCTGCACTACGAATTCGTATCAAGGCATCAGATATCTCATTAGCGTTAGAGCCGCCGGTAAAAAGCAGTATCCGTAATGTGTTGCGGGTGAGGGTGGCTGAATGCCTGGATGAAAAAGGGCAGGTGGACGTTCGGCTGGAAGTCGGGTCTCGTACCCTGTGGGCCAGAATCAGCCCGTGGGCCCGGGATGAACTGGCGGTTAAACCCGGGCTCTGGCTGTATGCTCAAATAAAAAGCGTCGCTATCATGACCTGACTACAGGACGTAGCGATAGAGTGTCTCGGCGATACTCGGTTGTTCATTGCTACCGATAGTCAGTTTAGCGCGGGCTTTGATAGTGTCAGCGGCATTGCCCATTGCAACGCCTAGCCCTACTGTTTCCAGCATGCTCAGGTCGTTGTCGTTATCACCAAAGGCAATGACCTGATCCATCGTCAGACCCTGCTGTGCCACCCACTGTGCCAGACGCGCGCCTTTACTGTTACCACGCTGAGTGACATCCACTTGGTCATGCCATGAAAACTCGCAGGTTAACCCCAGGCTGGACTCTACCGTCTCAGTGAACTGGCGCAGCTTGGGTACGTCAGAGTCTATCAGAGCAAATTTCCAGATAGCCTCGGCTTCGGTAGCTGACTGGCGCAAAGACGGGACATTTTTAAAGACCGGGCGCTGTGCTTCAGGCAGGGATTGTGCCCAGGTACTGGTCCGTGCGACATGTGCCTGAATTTTTTTAGAATCTTCGGGGTAAAGCATGGCATTATCAACATACATCAACCCCTCTATCTGATGCGTGTCAAGTAGAGAGATAAGCTGGTCCGCCTGTTGTAGATGAACCGGGTCGGAAGCCAGCACTTGTTGATTATGGTAGTCATACAAATAAGTGCCATTACAGCAAATAGCAGGTGTATCAAGTTGCAGAGCCTGATAAAAAGGATGAATAGCAACGTGATGACGACCAGTGACAATCAGAACTTTGACGCCAGCGGCGCGGGCGTCATTCAGAGCCTTTATTGACTCGGGTAAGATGGTTTTCTGCGATGTCAGCAGGGTGCCGTCGAGATCAAGAGCGATTACGTGATAACGCATTAAAAGTTCCTGTTATGATTAAAGAAGTTGATACGATGTTACACAGTTCGCAACCTGGTGCAAAATGACTACCTGTCTCTAAAAACGCGCTAATCTTGTGACTATGACTTTCGATGTATGGAGAAGAATAAACTTATGAAACAGACGGTCTATACCGCCAGCCCGGAAAGCCAGCAGATTCATGTCTGGACACTTCACTCCAATGGCTCACTCACCCTGTTGCAAGTAGTGGATGTTGCAGGCCAGGTCCAGCCAATGGTCGTCAGCCCGGATAAGCGCTTCCTGTACGTGGGTGTACGCCCTGAATTTCGTGTGATAGCTTACCGTATCACACCCGATGACGGTAGGCTAACGGAGGCTGGTGAGGCCCCTCTGCCGGGTAGCCCGACGCATATCTCAACTGACCGTAGCGGACGTTTTCTGTTCAGCGCTTCTTACAATGCGGGTAACGTTGGGGTGATCAGTCTGGAGAATGACGGTTTACCGGGTGCCACGGTTGATATCGTTGATGGTCTGGAAGGTTGTCACTCAGCCAATATTTCTCCGGATAACAGTACCCTGTGGGTGCCTGCGCTGAAACAAGACAGAATTTGTCTGTTCACCCTGTCTGATGACGGACATCTGGTCGCTCAGACGCCAGCTGAAGTCACCACTGCTGAAGGCGCTGGCCCGCGTCATATGGCTTTCCATCCAAATCATCAGTATGCCTATAGCGTCAACGAGCTGAACAGTTCAGTGAATGCGTGGGAATTGAAGGATCCAAACGGCGCTATCGAATGCGTTCAGACGGTAGAAATGATGCCACCAGACTTCAGCGATGTTCGCTGGGCTGCGGATATTCATATCACCCCGGATGGTCGTCACCTGTATGCCTGTGACCGTACCTCCAGCCTTATCACCATCTATGATGTTTCCGAAGATGGCAGCGTTCTGTCACTGGTCGGCTATCAGCCAACCGAAGCACAGCCGCGTGGCTTTAATATCGATAACAGCGGAAAATACCTGGTTGCAGTGGGACAGAAATCTCACCATGTTGCCGTCTATGGTATCGATCCAGAGCAGGGCTTGCTGGAAGAGAAAGGGCGTTATGCCGTAGGGCAAGGCCCAATGTGGGTGGCTATTTACGCTCACTAATCACGATAAGCAAAGAGCTAACGTTATTCTGACGTTAGCTCTGTTATTGACTGAATATTTCCCTCTGCGCTGTTATTTTCCCGCAATTAATATCTAACTCTATTGATTAAGCATAATAAGTTACGTATCAAATTTTCTTATATAAATTGCTACAAAGCTCCGTGGAAACATTCAATAATCCCTGTTCATTCTGAGTTGCATGTTAATATTTTTCTTCAAATATTGAGGGTTACGAATGAATTTAGAACAAATCGGTAGTTCTGTGTGATAGGACCAGATAATCAAGATTTGATTAATTTATACAGCTTGTTTGGCTTTCAGGGATATGAGGTGCTTATGACTGCATCTACTGAAACAATAGAACATATCATTATGTCTGCTCGTGGTACTTAGGTCGATATCCTGACTATAACGCGTTCAATTATTGACCCGTTCTGGTTCCATTTTGCAAAATTCTTCGCTGTAAATATCACAGACTTGGCCTGTCAGAGCAGAAACAGGAGACACTCATGAAACATGTTCATCGAAGCAAAAAAGGCGAGGTACAGATTCGAACGTCTGAAGCGTTTTCTCGCATTGGTATAGCGATGGAAAATATGTTTGCAGCCGTTCCAGATTTTCTGGCAGCGAGTACTGTAGAAGGTTCAAAAGAGTGCCACGGAAAAAGAAAGACAGCGAAGAAAGTCGCTTAATATTTCACTGCCATGCTGGCTACTTCCAAAATAAAACACCCTGTCAGCATATTGCTCACAGGGTGTAGATGACTCGCTGATTCAATCCCCGGCAGTTATGCCAGATTGAGGGAATTATTCAGCAACAACGGTACTACCTTCACCACGGTTGTTGTATTCCCACAGACGATTTGCGCCAGCCGCATTTAAGTCACGGCTAAAATTACCTTGCTCATCTTTAGCACCGATATTACCGGTGAAAGGACGCTGTGAATTCAACGCATCTCCCCACGGACGTGCTTGATTAAAGCCTTCAGAAATCACGCTGTCACGAATAACGACCTGACCATTTGCGGCCACACCGGCGGTTTCGATATCCCATGAACGACCCAGCTGAGCATCACCTGAAGCTTTGAAGCGGCTGTTGATAGCCAGGAAACCAAAGTAGAGGTTAGGTTCAGTTGCTGGAGCAAACACCACGCCTTCCTGAGTACGGCTGTTAACCAGACGGAATTCGGTGTTTTCAAACACGACCGCACCACGTCCGGCCACCACATCCACGTCACCTTCGATATAGCTATTGGTGACCAGGGTACGAGGCTGTTTGCCCGACAGTAAACGGTTCTGAACGTCGCTGTTGGTCACAAAGAAAGTATTTTGACGACCGAGAATATTCACTTTGTTCAGCTGAACTTTATCCCCGTCACTACGCAGGGCTACCGCCTGGTGATTACCGGCGTCAACGCTATCCCCAAGGGTATTTTGTATCGTCAGATTTTGGAGCTGTAAGCCATTATTTTGTGACCAGACAGCGGCAGAACACATGATGCCAACGGTGGCACCTTTATGATTCTGGCAGTTATCAAACATATACCAGGAAGGTTTGCCTGGCATATATTTTCCTGACGGGTTAACCGTTTTGCGCCAGGTAACAGCATCGATTTCTGAGTCGAGCGTGAGACCAATTTTCACATCGGCTGGATTTGACGTAGTGCCATACAGCGTAATGCTACTGGAGGCGGCAGGAATATACAGCGTGCCTTCATAGTCACCTGGCAAAATGGCAATATACTGACGCTGGCTGCTGTGCTTACTGATAGCGGCATCAACCGCTGCCTGAATAGAGTTATGAGTCACATCGGTGCTGTCAGGTGGGCCAACAATAAAGTCAGGCTGCTGTGGCAGGCGAATGGCTTCAGGTGTCCACGGCGCTTCATTTGGGTTCATTGACGCGAAATAACGCGCAGCAACAAAGTTCTGTGCTTCTGCATTCGTGAGAATAGGGCGTGATTGGGTGCCCGGTGCGACCTGTGTTGACGGCAGGTCTTCTGGCGGGACAGAACTACAAGCTGTCAGCGCGACAGTAAAAGCCAATGCTGCCGCTCGACGCGAAAAAGAAAATCTATTCAAGGTTGCTCCTGCTATACGCTAAAAGGGCGGTTCTTAAGGCCCGCTGTCAGACAACAAGCAGGCGCAATACAATAAAGGGGTTGCGATTGATGACTCCTCGGGGCGGCTAATAACATAGCGAGTAGCCCGTTATCCTTGCCAGTGACCAGGAGTGCAAACATTTTCAACAATATTTGTCAGGTCTTCCGGCTGGAGTCATAATTCAGTGCGCGCATAAAATACCCTGATACTGCTCTGGATGAAAGCGCCTTTAGATAAACCAGCCATAAAGCCCAGGAGCATCGGCTTGATATTGGGTTACTTTAAAAGAAAATCTGGAATTGATACGCTGGCCGTTGCTGTTTTCGCCTTGTGAAGAAGGGTTTCCCAGTCATCTGGTGGGCGACCAGCATAACCATAGGATCACCCGATTCTTCTTCCTGCCGGAATGGTGTCTGGCTACGTTCAGTGAGTTGAGGCTTAACATGCAGTGACACATCCGCCATATTTAAATGAATAGCCATATTTGAATCCTCTTTATCCCCTGAGTCCTGAATACTCTGCCTCAGCATCAGAGAATAAAGAAGGAATCTATTGATTAAAAAATTCCGGTTCTTCCACTGCTAAGGCAATAGCGGCGATTAATTTATCCAGTTCGCTATCACTAATAATATAAGGCGGCATCAAATAAATCAGGTGACCAAAAGGTCTGATCCATACCCCTTGTTCAACGAAGAAACGTTGTAGTTCAGCCATGTTTACAGGGTGTTTGGTCTCTACCACGCCGATAGCACCCAGCACTCTTACATCCGCCACCAATGGGCTTTCTGCCAGCGGGGCTAGCCCGGTTTGCAGTCGTTGTTCAATGCGGGAAACCTGCTGTTTCCAGTCGCCACTTTCCAGCAGCGAGAGACTTTCGCTGGCGACAGCACAGGCCAGAGGGTTGCCCATAAAGGTCGGGCCATGCATAAAACAACCTGCCTCGCCCTGACTGATCGTATCGGCTACCTGTCTCGTTGTCAGCGTGGCGGAAAGCGTCATCGTGCCACCAGTCAGTGCTTTACCCAGACAGAGAATATCTGGGGTGATACCCGCATGTTCGCAGGCGAAGAGTTTGCCTGTTCGGCCAAAACCCGTGGCTATTTCGTCGGCAATCAACAAAATACCTTCTCTGTCACACATCCGTCGGATCTGGCGTAACCACTGCGGATGATAAAAACGCATCCCTCCAGCACCTTGCACCACAGGTTCAAGGATAACCGCTGCAATTTCCTGACGATGACCCGCCATTAAACGGGCAAATGGGACTATATCCCTCTCATCCCATGGCTCGTCAAAACGACAAGTCGGTGCCGGAGCAAACAGTTGTTCAGGTAAGTAACCTTGCCACAAACTGTGCATTGAGTTATCCGGACAACAGACTGACATAGCACCGAGCGTATCACCATGATAACCGCCGCCCAGGGTCAAGAAACGCTGCCGCGTTTCGCCCTTAGCCTTCCAGTATTGCAGCGCCATTTTCATCGCCACTTCAACCGCCACTGAACCCGAGTCAGCTAAAAATACACACTCCAGCGCGTCGGGCGTCATGGCGACCAGTTTACGACACAAGTCGACAGCCGGGGGATGAGTAATACCGCCAAACATCACATGCGACATGCTATCGATTTGCTGCTTCATCGCCTGGTTGAGACGTGGATGATTATAGCCATGGATAGCCGCCCACCAAGAGGACATGCCATCAACCAGTGGTGTGCCATCACTCAGCATCAACGTGCATTCATGGGCTGACACCACCGGATAGACCGGTAACGGCTGGGTCATAGACGTATAGGGGTGCCAGATATGGCGTCGATCGAATGATAAATCAGCAGGTGTCATAGCGCGACTTGTAAACCAATTGAAAAACATTTAGGTTTACGAGTATAACCACAATTGATGAATGATAACACCTTTTGGAGAGACTTAATGGCTCACAACTCTCGCTGGACAATGTCGCAAGTTACCGCTTTATTTGAAAAACCCTTTATGGATCTGATGTTTGAAGCACAACTTATTCACCGTCAGCACTTTGATCCCCGGCAGGTTCAAGTCAGTACTTTGCTGTCGATTAAAACCGGGGCCTGTCCGGAAGACTGTAAGTATTGCCCGCAAAGTGCTCGCTATAAAACGGGTCTTGAAACCGAACGCTTGATGGAAGTAGGACAGGTGCTGGACTCTGCCCGCAAAGCATTGAGCGCGGGTGCAACTCGTTTTTGTATGGGGGCTGCCTGGAAAAATCCTCATGAGCGCGATATGCCCTATCTTGAGCAAATGGTGCAGGGGGTCAGGGCTATGGGACTGGAAACCTGTATGACCTTGGGAACGCTTAACCATTCCCAGGCGGACAGACTGGCTGCTGCCGGGCTGGATTACTACAATCATAACCTCGATACCTCGCCAGAATTCTACGGCAATATCATTACCACCCGCACCTACCAGGAACGTCTGGATACGCTGGATAAAGTGCGCGGAGCCGGGATAAAAGTGTGCTCTGGAGGTATCCTGGGGTTAGGAGAGTCAGTGACGGATCGTGCTGGACTATTGTTGCAGCTGGCTAATATGCCCACGCCACCAGAAAGCGTCCCGATTAATATGCTGGTTAAAGTCAAAGGGACACCGCTGGCGGATAATGATGATGTCGATCCCTTTGATTTTATTCGTACTATTGCCGTGGCAAGGATAATGATGCCGACTTCCTATGTGCGTCTGTCTGCCGGACGGGAACAGATGAGTGAGCAAACTCAGGCCATGTGTTTTATGGCCGGGGCAAACTCTATTTTTTATGGCTGTAAGTTACTGACCACCACCAACCCAGAAGAAGACAGCGATCTGCGCCTGTTCCGTAAGCTCGGCATTAATCCACAGCATACCGCTACCGAGCTGGGGGATAATGAGCAACAACAACAGCTGACTCGTCAGTTAGTGAATGCTGACACCGAACACTACTACAATGCGGCAGTATAATGAGCTGGCAGCAACGCATTGATGGTGCCTTAGCGGTACAGCGAGAAAAGGGACTTTTTCGCCGTCGCCAGGCCCATGAGCTGAATCAGGGCAGGGAGATTCAGTTTGCCGGGCGACCGTATATTAACTTTTCCAGTAATGATTATCTTGGTCTGAGTCAGCACCCTTCTCTGATTACTGCCTGGCAACAGGGCGCTGAGCAGTGGGGTGTAGGCAGTAGTAGTTCCGGACATATTATTGGTTATAGCCAGGAGCATCAGCTGTTTGAGCAAGAGCTGGCAACATGGCTCGGCTTTGATCGCGCACTGCTGTTTATTTCTGGTTATAGCGCCAATCAGGCAGTTATCAGTGCACTTGGCCAGAAATCGGATTTGCTGGTTGCCGATAAACTTTGCCATGCCTCAATGCAGGAGGCGGCGATGCAGTCTGCCGCACAACTCAAACGTTTTCATCACAACGATATTGATGCTCTCCCCATTCTGTTAGCTCCACGTACATCGGGAGAGACGTTGCTGATGACGGAAGGAATATTCAGCATGGACGGGGACAGTGCTCCCTTAGGCAATCTGGCACACCAAGCCCGACAAGCAGGAGCCTGGCTGATGGTCGATGATGCCCATGGCATCGGTGTCATTGGAGATGAGGGCCGTGGTAGCTGCCACGCTCAACAGATCAAACCGGATATACTGGTTGTCACCTTCGGTAAGGCATTCGGTGTCAGTGGGGCAGCGGTGCTGTGTCATGAAAATACAGCTGATTATCTGCTGCAATATGCCCGACATTTGATCTACAGCACCATGATGCCTGCTGCTCAAGCCAGTACGTTGCGAGCGGCGCTGCAAGTGATTCGTCAGGCGGATGATTTACGTGGCAGATTACAGAGCAATATCAGGCATTTTTGCCAGGGCGTATCATCTCTGCCTTTTCAGCGACTACCCAGCGATAGTGCGATTCAGCCGTTAATTATCGGTGAAAATCAGGCCGCCCTGACCATGGCTAGCCGGTTACGCGAGCAAGGTCTCTGGCTGACCGCTATTCGCCCGCCGACGGTACCTCAGGGCAGTGCCCGTTTACGAATTACGCTAAGTGCTGCACACAGCCACCAGGATATTGACCGCTTACTGGAGGCACTTTATGACGCAGCAAGTTGATAAAGTCGCCATTGCTGCGGCTTTTGGTCGGGCGGCTAACCGCTATGAACAGTTTGCTGAACTGCAACGACTCACCGGCGATGTATTATTAGAGCGTGTCGCCTCGCGCCAGGCTAACTGGTTGCTGGATGCCGGATGTGGTACTGGCTGGTATAGCCGAGTCTGGCAGCGTCGTGGTAGCCGAGTTGTAGCGCTCGATTTGTCGGCTTCGATGCTACTGGCCTGTCAGCAAAAACAGTCTGCAGAACGTTTTATTGAAGCCGATATCGAAGCGATCCCTCTGGCAGATAAGAGCGTGGATTTAGCCTGGAGTAACCTGACACTACAGTGGTGTTCCGATATTCATCAGGCTCTGGCTGAGCTTTATCGGGTGACTAAACCTGGCGGTTGTATTGCTTTTACTACCCTGGTTTCAGGTTCGCTTATCGAGCTGCGTCAGGCGTGGCAAGCAGTGGATAACCGCCAGCCAGTGAATACCTTTATGACCCTTGAGAATATTGAACAGGCTTGTGGCTTGTGGCGTACCCGCCTGCAATGTCATCCCATAACACAGTATTTCCCTGATGCTATCAGTGCAATGCGTTCACTCAAAGGAGTGGGCGCAACGCATTTACATCACGGACGCCAGCAGCAATTGACGACCCGTAGTCAGTTACAACGTCTGGCCTTAACATGGCCGCAGCATCAAGGTACTTATCCTTTGAGCTGGCAAATTATCTCTGGAGTGATTGAACGCGATGAATAAGTGGTTTATTACCGGCACTGATACGGAAGTGGGTAAAACGGTTGCCAGCTGTGCCCTGTTACAAGCAGCAGTAAACGCCGGATATCATGCAGTTGGCTACAAACCTGTTGCCTCGGGCAGTCAGATGACAACCGAGGGTATTCGGAATGATGATGCTCTGGCGTTACAGCGGGCAAGTAGCCTGAAATTACCTTATGAGGCGATTAACCCTTTAGCGTTTATCGAGCCGACCTCGCCCCATATTATCAGCGCCCACGAACAACGACCGATTCACTTCTCTGTAATGTCTGAAGGTCTGGCACGCCTGGCTGCCCAGTCCGACTGGGTACAAGTCGAAGGTGCCGGAGGATGGTTTACCCCCTTATCAGACACCACGACTTTTGCCGATTGGGTCAGGGAAGAACAACTACCTGTTATTTTGGTGGTGGGGATAAAACTGGGCTGTATTAACCACGCATTACTCACAGCCCAGGCCGTTCAAGCCGCAGGACTTCCGTTAGCAGGCTGGATAGCGAATGATATCCAGCCTCAGGGAAAATGGCATACAGAGTATCTTGCGACCCTTAAGCAACGGATATCAGCCCCTCTACTGGGAGAAATTCCCTGGTTTGAAGACCTGGCTGTGACGGCTAACCTTGGCGACTATCTGAATCCAGCACTTTTAATTCAACCATAGGAAGTCACACGAAATATTAAAACGATCAGAGATGGGGTTGTTGCTGATTATTTTTAACGTGATTTTTTAAAATATAATCAGTAACAGCCTGCCCCATTAGAAATAAATTTGGGTAATGACTTGCAATATTGGTTCTATCTTTTTTATCTGTATTCGCCATACTTCAAGTTACAGGTGCGTTGGCTGCGGGATTTCGTAATCTTTCCCCGGATCGCTATCTATCCGTTTGCCTGGTAACGGACGAGATCTCATTTTTAATAAAAAATTAAAAATGAGACGTTTCTTATCAACGGTTGCATTTCGTACGATTCAGGATACTAAGTCAAACCGATCATTTTTCACGCATCTTTATTCCATGCGGCCTGAAAGGGTGTTGTGAGAAAGTTATTATAAATCAGATACATGATATATCGTTGTTAAATTTCCGTCTTGTAAATTTATGTTACATATTTTCATTTCCAATCACCGGGCCAACATTTTTACACTCCCTCGCAATAAGTACTTATCCGAAATTTTTTTATTTCAGAAAATGCTTAAAAGCACGTGTCATGCTTGCAGATGAATGGAATACGCTCGCTTTTGATTTACGTCGGATGGGTATAAGCAGGAATATCATTCTGGCAGGGTAAGCCTTTCTTATTCATTTCTCAGTGGCATTGACCATTTCTATCCTTCCATCGAACAGGGACTGCCATGTCTGACTCCTGCCGGGGCGCGCAACGTTGACAGCCTGCTCAATCAGCAAATTTTGCCGGTGCTGAGTCAGCAGTTGCTGACCCACATGGCCGCCAAACAGAAACCACAGTCGTTACGTCTTAGCTGGAGTGAGGAAGAGGGTATCGGGCTGGAGTTTGACCGTACACAAGGAGTGCACGCATGAGCAGTAATCCCCCGATAAGATTCAGCCACAGCCATCACTGGCTTTCGGTGAAGGGGTGTGAAGCAGAGCTTGATGTGCTGGCATTTGAAGGCGATGAAGCCCTGAGCACGCCGTTCAGCTACCGTGTTGAGTTCACCAGTGGTGACCATGCCATCAGCAAAGAAATGATGCTGATGAAAGCGGCCTCCCTGACGTTGCAGGCCCCGGTAGCGCAGGGCTCTGGCATCAGTATTCAGCAACCCGTGCGTGTTATTCAGGGTGTGGTGGCAGGATTTGAGCGCCTCGGCACCTCAAAGGACGAAACCCGCTATGCCCTGACGCTCGCTCCGCGTCTGGCGCTGCTTGACCGGTCGCACCAGAACGCGATTTACCAGGACATGTCTGTTCCCCAAATCGTGGAAAAAATCCTGCGCGAGCGCCACAACCTGCGCGGTCAGGATTTTCTGTTCTCCCTGTCGCAGGAATACCCGCGCCGGGAGCAGGTGATGCAGTACGGCGAGGATGACCTGCATTTTATCACCCGCCTGCTGGGTGAGGCTGGCATCTGGTTCCGCTTTACCACCGACACGCGTCTGAACATCGACGTGGTGGAGTTCTACGACGGTCAGCAGGGCTATGAGAAAGGCCTGACGCTGCCCTCGGTTCCGCCCTCAGGGCAGCACTCGGAAGGTGTGGACTCGGTGTGGGGGATGGAGAGCCATCATAACGTCGTACAGCAGCAGGTCAGCACCCGCGATTACAACTACCGCCAGGCCACGGAGGACATGAACACCCGGGTGGACGCGACCCGGGGGGATGCCACCACCTACGGGGATGCTTATCACTATGCTGATAACTACCTGACGCCGGGAAGTCACTATGACCGCAATCCTGCGCCGGAGTCCGGCGCGTTTTACGCCCGCATTCGCCATGAGCGCTACCTGAATGGCCAGACGCAGACCCGTGCCATCACCAGCTGCCCGACGCTCTCACCTGGCCAGGTGCTGAAAGTCACCGGGGGATATGAAGTGGCAGACGTGTTTGCTCATGGCGTGGTCATCACGGTGATGCACAGCCATGCGCGGCGTGATGAGGACTTCGGCGTCAGTTTTGAGGGTATCCCGGACAGCACGGATGTTAGTTTCCGCCCTGAGCCAGGCGCACGCCCGGTGATGG
>Ga0302347_1003043_pt1 | contig 15624 bp, 11 predicted proteins | sample PhyWR1_FD_202178 | JGI IMG/M metagenome (GOLD analysis project Ga0302347, IMG submission 202178) | Leaf surface microbial communities from wheat plants in UC Gill Tract Community Farm, Albany, California, United States - DLSL W.R1 (v2)... | ecosystem: Host-associated > Plants > Phyllosphere >...
GGTATCGCCCTGGTACTGTCGGCGGTATTGCTGCCGATGGCGTTCTTCGGCGGTTCCACCGGTGTGATCTACAAACAGTTCTCCATCACCATCGTTTCGGCCATGGCGCTGTCGGTACTGGTTGCGCTGATCTTCACCCCGGCGCTGTGCGCCACCATGCTCAAACCGATCGATCCTGAGAAGCACGGCCAACCCAAGCGCGGTTTCTTCGGCTGGTTCAACCGCACCTTCGACCGTGGCGTACTGAGCTACGAGCGCGGCGTGGGCAACATGATCAAGCACAAGATCCCGGCGTTTTTGGTGTACGCACTGATCTTCGCCGGCATGATCTGGCTGTTCATGCGCATCCCGGCAGCCTTCCTGCCCGACGAAGACCAGGGCGTGATCTTTGCCCAGGTGCAGACGCCAGTGGGCTCCACCGCCGAGCGCACGCAAAAAGTCATCGACGACATGCGTATCTACCTGCTCAACACCAAGGAAGGCGAGCCGGGCGAAGGCAAGGGCGTGAAATCGGTATTTACCGTGAACGGCTTCAACTTCGCCGGTCGCGGCCAAAGCTCGGGCCTGGCCTTCGTGATGCTCAAGCCGTGGGATGAGCGTGACGATTCCACCTCGGTGTTCGCGATCGCCAAGCGTGCCCAGGGTTACTTCATGCAGACGTTCCAGGACGCCATGGTGTTTGCCATCGTGCCGCCGTCAGTCCTGGAGCTGGGCAACGCCACCGGTTTCGACGTGTTCCTGCAGGACCAGGGCGGTGTCGGCCATGAGAAGCTGATGGCCGCGCGCAACCAGTTCCTCGGCATGGCCGCCCAGAGCAAGATCCTTGCCGGTGTGCGCCCCAACGGCGTGAACGATGAGCCGCAGTACGAGCTCACCGTCGACGACGAGAAGGCCAGTGCCCAGGGGATCACGCTGTCGAACATCAACCAGACCCTGGCGATTGCCTTGGGTGGCAGCTACGTCAACGACTTCATCGACCGTGGCCGTGTGAAGAAGGTGTACGTGCAAGGTGAAGCGGCCAGCCGCATGTCGCCTGAAGACCTGAACAAATGGTACGTGCGCAGCGACTCCGGGAAGATGGTGCCGTTGTCGGCCATCGCTTCGGGCAAGTGGATCTACGGCTCGCCAAAACTGTCGCGCTATAACGGTGTGGCGGCGATGGAAATCCTCGGCACCCCGGCACCGGGCTACAGCACCGGCGACGCGATGGCCGAAGTCGAGCGCATCGCCAAGCAGTTGCCGGCCGGTATCGGCTACGCCTGGACGGGCCTGTCGTATGAGGAACGCCTGTCCGGCTCCCAGGCGCCTGCGCTGTACGCGCTGTCGCTGCTGGTGGTGTTCCTGTGCCTGGCGGCGCTGTACGAAAGCTGGTCGATTCCGATCGCGGTGGTGCTCGTGGTGCCGCTGGGCGTGGTGGGGGCGTTGATCGCCACCAGCATGCGCGGCTTGTCCAACGACGTGTTCTTCCAGGTGGGCTTGCTGGTAACGGTGGGCCTGGCGGCGAAAAACGCCATCCTGATCGTGGAGTTCGCCAAGGAACTCCACGAACAGGGCAAGGGCATCGTCGAGGCGGCCATCGAGGCGTCCCGCATGCGTCTGCGCCCGATCATCATGACCTCCATGGCGTTCATCCTCGGCGTACTGCCGCTGGCGATCTCCTCGGGCGCAGGTTCAGGCAGCCAACATGCCATCGGTACCGGCGTGATCGGCGGTATGATCACCGCCACCGTGCTGGCGATCTTCTGGGTGCCACTGTTCTTCGCAACCGTGTCGGCCATCGGCAAGCGCAAAAAGACTGAAACCACGCAAACTTCTAACGAGGCTGGCCAATGAGCAAGTCGCTACTTTCCCTAGCCGTCACCGCCTTCGTGCTCAGTGGCTGCTCGCTGATACCTGACTATCAGCGCCCCGAAGCGCCGGTGGCCGCGCAGTACCCGCAGGGGCCGGCGTATTCGTCGGCCCAGGCGCCGGGCCAGGCCGCTGCCGAACAGGGCTGGAAGCAGTTTTTCCATGACCCTGCCCTGCAGCAGCTGATCCAGACCGCACTGGTGAACAACCGCGACCTGCGCGTCGCGGCGCTGAACATCGACGCGTACGCCGCGCAGTACCGCATCCAGCGTGCCGACCTGTTCCCGGCCGTGTCGGCCAACGGCGCCGGCAGCCGCCAGCGCACCCCGGCACGCATGTCGCAGACCGGTCAATCGGGCATCACCAGCCAGTACTCGGCCACCCTCGGGATCAGTTCCTACGAGCTGGACCTGTTCGGCCGTGTGCGCAGCCTGAGTGAAGAGGCCCTGCAAAAGTACTTCGCCACCGAAGAAGCACGGCGCAGTACGCAGATCAGCCTGGTGGCCAGCGTGGCCAACGCCTACCTGACCTGGCAGGCCGACAAGGAACTGCTCAAGCTCACTCAGGACACTCTGGGCGCGTTCGAACAGAGCTTCAAGCTCACCTCGCGCAGCAGCGAAGTCGGCGTGGCCTCGGCCCTCGACCTGAGCCAGGCACGCACCTCGGTGGAAAATGCCCGGGTGCAGCTGGCGCGCTACACACGCCAGGTGGCCCAGGACGAAAACAGCCTGACCCTGCTGCTGGGCACCGGCCTGCCGGCGAATATCGCCAGCAAGCCACTGTCTGATGACCTGCTCGCCGAAGTGCCGGCCGGGTTGCCCTCCGACCTGCTGCAACGACGTCCCGACATCGTGCAGGCCGAGTACAACCTCAAGGCGGCCAACGCCAATATCGGCGCCGCCCGCGCGGCGTTTTTCCCGAGCATCAGTCTGACGGCCAATGCCGGCACCCTGAGCCCGGACCTGGGTGGCCTGTTCAAGGGCGGCTCGGGCAGTTGGTCGTTTGCCCCGCAGATCAACATCCCGATCTTCAATGCCGGCAGCCTGCGCGCCAGCCTGGACTACTCGAAGATCCAGAAAGAAATCAACGTGGCCAACTACGAGAAGGCTATCCAGACCGGCTTCCAGGAAGTTTCCGACGGCCTCGCCGCGCGTGAAACCTACAAGCAGCAACTGGACGCCCAGCGCGGCTTCGTCGCGGCCAACCAGGATTACTACCGCCTGGCCGAACGTCGCTACCGCATTGGCGTAGACAGCAACCTGACCTTCCTCGACGCCCAGCGCCAACTGTTCAGTGCCCAGCAATCGCTGATCACCGACCGCCTGGCGCAGCTCACCAGCGAGGTCAACCTGTACAAGGCCCTCGGCGGTGGCTGGAATGCGCAGACTGCGCAGAACGAGCCGGTGAAAGAAGACGCGCCGAAGTTGAAGTTGTTCTGACAGCCTGGGTGTAAATCAAAAACCGCTTCCGTCACCGGAAGCGGTTTTTTTATGCGCGCAATGTGCTGGCGGCAAATCCGGCGTCTTGCGTTCCGTTCAACCTTTCGGGGTAAAATCTGTCACAGATTCTTACAGACCACAGAGGGAGCTTGTCGTAATGATCGTAGGAATCGACCTGGGCACCACCAACAGCCTCGCCGCCGTCTGGCGCGGCGATGCCACCGAGCTGGTACCCAACGCCCTGGGCCAACTGCTGACACCCAGTGTGGTCGGGCTCGATGACCAGGGCCGCGTGCTGGTCGGCCAGGCCGCCAGGGAGCGCCTGCACACGCACCCGCACCTGACCACATCGCTGTTCAAGCGCTACATGGGCAGTGCCACCGAGGTACGCCTCGGTGACCGCACCTTTCGACCCGAAGAACTCTCGGCGCTGGTGCTCAAAAGCCTCAAGGAAGACATCGAGCGCAGCTACGGTGAAGCCGTCACCGACGCGGTGATCAGCGTGCCCGCCTACTTCAGCGACGGCCAGCGCAAAGCCACGCGCATCGCCGGGGAACTGGCGGGCCTCAACGTTGAAAAACTGATCAATGAACCCACCGCTGCCGCTCTGGCTTATGGCCTGCACCAGCGCGACAAGGAAACCTCGTTCCTGGTGTTCGACCTCGGCGGCGGCACGTTCGACGTGTCGATCATCGAGCTGTTTGACGGCGTGATGGAAGTGCGCGCCAGCGCCGGTGACAATTTTTTGGGCGGCGAGGACTTCGACACCCTGCTGCTGGATCACTTCGTCGACAGCCAGCGCAATGCCGAGGATTTCCCGCCCACCAGCAGCGTGCTGCACGCACTGCGCCGCGAAGCCGAGCGTGTGCGCAAAGCCCTCGGCCAGGACGACAGCGCCGACTTCACCCTGCGCGTCGACGGCCGGCAATGGGTAACAACCATCACCCAGGCCGAACTCGCCAGGCTCTATGCACCGCTGCTCGAACGCCTGCGCGCGCCGATTGAACGTGCCCTGCGCGACGCACGCATTCGGGTGGGTGACCTGGATGAGATTCTGCTGGTCGGCGGCACCACGCGCATGCCGCTGGTGCGCAAACTCGCCGCGGGGCTGTTCGGCCGCTTCCCTTCCATCAGCCTCGATCCTGACCAGGTGGTCGCCCATGGTGCGGCGATCCAGGCAGCGCTCAAGGCGCGTTCGGCGGCCCTGGAAGAAGTGGTGCTGACTGACGTGTGCCCTTACACCCTGGGGATCGAGACAGCCAACCAATATGGCAACCACATCGAGAACGGCCACTACCTGCCGTTGATCGAACGCAACAGCAGCGTGCCGGTGAGTCGGGTCAAAAGCGTGTTTACGCTCTCCGACGACCAGACTCGCGTGCTGCTGAAAATCTACCAGGGCGAAAGCCGCCTGGTGAAAGACAACATCGAGTTGGGCCAGCTGGAAATTCCGGTGCCCAAGCGCAAAGCGGGCGAAGTCTCGCTGGACGTGCGTTTTACCTACGACAACAACGGGTTGCTCGAAGCCCAGGTGAACATCCCGCTCACCGGTGAACAACACTCGCTGGTGATCGAGAACAACCCCGGTGTGCTCAGCCCCCAGGAGATCCAGCAACGCCTGCAGGCGCTGGCCCTGTTGAAGATTCACCCGCGCGACCAGCAGGTCAATACCGTGCTCACGGCCCGCCTCGAACGCCTCTATCAGGAAAGCCTCGGCGAGCTGCGTGAGCAACTGGGACACTGGGCGGCGCAGTTCCAGCAGGTGCTCGACAGTCAGGACGAACGCAGCATCCGTGAGGCGCGCAGCGAACTGACCCGTCAACTTGAACAGCTCGATAACGGGTTCTGGCGCTGAGGACGATTGCACATGGACGGCTGGACACTATTGCAACTGGCGGACGACGCCGACGAACGCACGATCAAGCGCACCTACGCGCGGCTGCTCAAGGGGTGCCGTCCGGACGATGACCCCGAGGGCTTTCAGCGCCTGCGCGAAGCCTATGAACACTGCCTGAATGAAGCGCGCTGGCGGGCCGATCACGAAGACGACAGCCCCGCCGCCGCTATGCCCGTGACCGAGGCCATCAGCGCCAGCCTCGACGCCCCGGCTGAGTGGATGCAGGTGCGACCGCTTGAACCTGCACCCTTCAACCCGCCCGCGCCAAACCCGGCGCTGGCACTGGTCGCGGGCCTGAACGCCGACAATCTCGATGAACGCTGGGCCAAAGCTCAACAGCATCTGTGCACCGAGGCATTCCAGGCCGCCCTGCTGCGTCATTGCTTTGAAGCCCCGGGCGAACGCACCGCAATCGCGCGTTGGGCCGTGCAGCACCTGGAATGGCTGACACCCTGGCAACAGGTAGCCATGACGTCATGGCAGCACGAAGCGCTCAGCAACGAGTTGCTGCAAGCCTACCGCATGGCCCTGGAGGAACAGCTGGAGCAAAAGGCCGAGCGTGAATTCGTCACCCAGCTGAGGCAGTTCAACAGCCAGGCATGGCTGCAGGTGTTCGACCTGCAGCAGCACTGGCAACGCATGATCCTCCAGTTGCTTTACAACACCCAGTGGAGCGTGCCGATGTTCGAGCGCGTGTGCCAGACCTTCGGCTGGGATGACCAGAAAGGTGTGTTTCCGGAACCGGCGTGGATGTGGCGTAGCCTGGTGTCGCGTTGTGAACAGGAGACTTTTTACGAGCATCTGCAAGACAAGGCCCAGGATAAGCGGCGCATGTCAGCCGATGCCCTGGCCGCCCGATTGTTGCTCACGCCGATGACGGCGACGCAACACAAACGCATGATCGACGGGTTTGGCGAAAACGAATGGAACGCCTGTCAGCACCTGGCAGACACCCTGACCTGGCGCTATCCGCAACTGGTCGAACGCCTGCATCAAAACGACCTGTATTTCTGGCGAAAATTCGTGCCACGGCCGATCTACACCCAGGTGTTTATCCGGCTATGGGCAGTCTTCGCACTGGGCATCGGCCTGAGCATTGCCCACGACACACCGAACACGTTGGACTTGATGTCCGTGTTCATCCTCCTGTTGATGTCGTTGGCACCGGCCATTATTGGATTTCGCGTCACCCAATTCTGGGCGAGCATGAGTTCGGTATACAGGGTGCAGGATATATGGCTGACCCAGTACCTGATTCCCAAGCGATTCAACCCCAACGACTACTGGCTGGTGATACGCCATGGTGTGCCGCAGGTGATCATGCTCATAGCCTGCGGCCTGATGCTCGGCGTGCTGGGAGCGGTCACCTATGCCGGCTCGCTACTGATCAACCTGCTGCACAAAAAACGCATCGGCCAAATGAGCCAACGATTCAGCGAAGGCTGGCCCTGGCTGAACGGTCTGCACTGGGCATTCTGGAACCCGTTGCAAGTGGGGTTTCTAGTGGCGATGGTAGCGCTGATCATTGCCGCCCAGCATTACCTGCCGGCGGTGCCCTGGACCCACTTCAACCCGCCCAAGCCTTAATCGCAAAAGCCGGGCCTGGCGCCCGGCAACTTGCGTTCGATCATCGCCCACAACCCGCCCTGCCCCACTTTCATCGCTCCCGCCCCGCCCCGCACCATGCGCGCACCTGCATAACCCCAATAACAACAGGTCCTACCCCATGAGCACATTTCGCCCGCGCCAGCTATTGCTGGCAACCGCTGTCGCAAGTCTTGCCCTGCCCGTCTGCGCCGAGGAGCACGGCTTTTTCGAAGACGCCAGCGCCAACCTCAACGTGCGCAATTTTTTCTTCAACCGCAATTTCACCAACCCGACCAAGGCCCAGGGCGGCGCGCAGGAGTGGACGCAGAGTTTCATCCTCGACGCCCGCTCCGGCTTTACCCAGGGCACGGTAGGCTTTGGCGTGGATGTGCTGGGCCTGTACTCGCTCAAGCTCGATGGCGGCCGCGGTACTGGTGGCACCCAGTTGCTGCCGCTGGACCGTGATGGCCGTCCGGCGGACGACTTCGGGCGCCTGGGCGTGGCGTTCAAGGCGCGCATTTCCAAAACCGAACTGAAGGTCGGCGAATGGATGCCGGTGCTGCCGATCCTGCGCGCCGACGATGGCCGCTCCCTGCCGCAGACCCTGCGCGGCGGGCAGATCACCTCCAAGGAAATCGACGGCCTGACCCTGTATGGCGGCCAGTTCCGCGCCAACAGCCCGCGTGACGACAGCAGCATGACTGACCTGTCGATGGTCGGCAGAACCGCGTTCACCTCCGACCGCTTCAACTTCCAGGGCGGCGAATACGCCTTCAACGACAAACGCACCCAGGTCGGCCTGTGGAATGCCCAGCTCAAGGACATCTACAGCCAGCAGTTCATCAACCTGATCCACAGCCAGCCCTTGGGCGACTGGACCCTGGGCGCCAACCTCGGGTTCTTCTACGGCACCGACGACGGCAGCGCCCGCGCCGGCAAGCTGGACAACAAGACCTGGTCCGGCCTGTTTTCCGCACGCTACGGCGGCAACACTTTCTATGTGGGCCTGCAAAAACTCAGCGGCAACAGCCAATGGATGCGCGTCAACGGCACCAGCGGCGGCACCCTGGCCAACGACAGCTACAACTCGAGCTACGACAACGCCGAGGAAAAATCCTGGCAGGTGCGCCACGACTACAACTTTGCCGCCCTCGGCGTGCCAGGGCTGACCTTGATGAACCGCTATATCAGCGGCAGCAATGTGCACACCGGCAGCGTGACGGATGGCAAGGAATGGGGCCGGGAAAGCGAACTGGGCTACACCGTGCAAAGCGGCAGCCTGAAAAACCTGACGATGCGCTGGCGCAACTCCAGCATGCGGCGCGACTACAGCAACAATGAGTTCGACGAAAACCGCTTGATTGTCAGCTACCCCATCAGCCTGTTGTAACGCCCCCGGCAACAGCCACGAGCCGATGGGTCGTGGCTGTTTTTGTAGCAACTTGGCTCATTTAAGGCATGAACGTTTCCCTGCGCTGGCACGACTGAAGAGCAGGCGTCGTAAGGCGGCGCTGCACATCACCTTATCCGACATACAGGTACAGGCCATGACTACAGTCACTTCTGCTCACAACCACGCCATGGCGCCCGGACAACCGCCGTCCGGCCCCCCGCCTGTTCAGACCCGCACCAAGGTGCTGGTGGATGATGGAAATCTGCGCGCCAGTCAGGCACTCACCCAGGGCCTGAAAAACCCTGGGCGTCCAGAGACACTGGCGAATGTTCTGTTCCTCGAAACAGGTAAACGCGCCGACCGGATTCATATCAGCCAACGCCCTGATGGCCAGCTGTACGCTCAGGTAAATGGTCGTGACTACGTCCTCGACACTCCAGACGGCCGCTCAAATATCCCGACTCTGCTTCACCTGAAGTCCGGAGCGGGCGACGACCGTATTACCGTCGCCCCCAACGTCAACCTGCGTATCGAAATCGACGCTGAAGACGGCAATGACGTGATTCAGGCGGGCGGCGGCAAAACCAGCGTATATGGCGGCCGTGGCGATGATGACATTACCCTCGGCAGCGACACCGGCTACGCCGAAGGCAATGACGGCAACGACATACTCAAAGGGGGCCGGGGCCACGCGGTGATGTACGGCAATGCTGGCAATGATCGCTTGTACGCAGGCAGCGGGCCGGCCAACAAACAGAGCCACCTCGATGGCGGTGCCGGCAACGACCAGCTGTACGCAGGCAACGGGCACACGGTGCTCAACGGCGGCCTGGGTGACGACCTGCTGGTGGGCCATGACCGCACCACGTTTTACTCAGGGCAAGGGCGCAACACCCTGCGCGCGAATGCGATCAAGGCGCGCATCCATGCACAGGCGACAGATCGCCTGATCGGCACACAAGGCTCAACGCTCACCCCCATGACGCTGACCGACGCGGGCCGAAAAGCCTTCAGCATCCAGGGGCCACCCGACTTCATTGCGCGAGTCGAAGACGATCTGACCTTGCTTCGCACATCGCCACAAGGGCAAAAAATGCTGAAAGCGCTCGATGAGATGGCCGTGAAAAATGGCGGCCCTGTTCTCATCGTGCCCAGTAATCGTGGCAACTCCTATCGCTTCTGGAGCACCGAGCTGCAACACCTTGAGCAGAACAATCAGGTTCCAGCTGAACGCACCGACCCCAAGTGGGGCTACCTGAAGGATGGGGTACCGGGTTCACGGGCCGACAAAGGCACGATTTTCTACAACCCGGCCGCGGTTTACGGGACGGATCCTCTGTTCTTGCCGCTCAACCAGCTTTTCCATGAAATGGCGCACGCCTGGAATGGCGCCAACGGCACCTTCCTGCCAGGTGCGAGCGTGCCGACCCGCGATCAACCCGAGCGCCCAGGCCCACCCAACAGTGAACTGCAAGCGGTCGGCCTGGTGAGCAACGCGCCGCCCTTCGACTTCGACAACGACCCCAACACCCCTCCCACTTCAACCAACCCCGCGCCGTTTACCGAAAACACACTGAATGCAGAAATGGGCCTGCCCCTGCGAACCCGTTACGCCTGAATCTGACTCGCCCCGCCAGACGGCCATTTATACCGGTGATCGCGGCGTGTGCATGCTGTATCGTGCACGCGCCCTCACCCGGCACATGGACCTCAACGACACGGACGCCTACCTCTTCGAAGGCCGCCATGAAATACCTCATTGTCCTTTTGTCGGTTGTGCTCAGCGGCTGTATCGGCCAGCCCATCGCCTTGACGCCACAGACCGCGCAGCGTTTGCAGGCCCAGGCGCCGATCCGCTTTTTAATCACTTTCGATGACGGTCCCAGCGCCTCGGGCTACAACAACCCGAGCCGTTCAGTGCTGGCTGATCTGGCGCATAACCCGATTTTGCCGGGCATCAAGGCGGTGTTTTTCGTGCAGACCGAAGGGGCGCGTTCCGGCGGCAGTGCCCGCGGGCGCAAAACCATGGTGCGTGAATTTGCCGCCGGGCATCTATTGGGTTTCCACACCGCCACCGCGTTTCACACCAACCACCGCTGGCTGAGCGATGCCGAACTGGAACGCACCCTCACCCTGGGTGCAGCAGACATCGCCGGGATCACCGGCGCACCGCCCGTGCTGGTGCGCCCGCCGTTCTGGAACTACGACAAACGTACCTTTGCCGCCTACCAGCGCCATGGCATGGGCGTCTTGCTCACCGACCTGAGCGCCAATGACGGCAAGATCTGGGGCTTCAACGCCAGCCCCCGGCGTCGCGCCAACCTCTATCGGCAACTGTCGGTGGTGCGCGAACACATTGCCCTGGGCGAGCTGCCGACGGTGGATGGGGTGATTCCAGTGGTGGTGACCTTCCATGACATCAACCGCTACACGGCGCGGCACATGCAGGAATATCTGCAGATCCTGCTCGACAGCGCGCGCATCAACGGCATGAACACCGCCGCCGAGCCGTTCTACACCGACACCGCCGCCCTGCAACGCGCGGCGCTGAGGCGCACGATCAAGGATGTGAATGCGCCGGTGCACCTGCCAGGTGTGTGGAATTGGGTGTGGGATGCCGACTCACACTGACCTTGCAAACACAGGAGGTCTCCTGTGGGAGCTGGCTTGCCTGCGATGCAGACACCTTGTTACATCAGGCACACCGAGTGGATGCCATCGCAGGCAAGCCAGCTCCCAGATTTTGTCGGTATTTCAGACTCAGGCTTGCTGACGTGACTCAACCCCCAACTCATCCCACACCGATTCGGCCAGGTGGAACGTCGCATTCGCCGCCGGAATCCCGCAGTAGATCGCGCTCTGCATCAGCACTTCCTTGATCTCGGCACGGGTCACGCCATTGCTCGCGGCGGCCCGCAGGTGCAGCTTCAGCTCTTCGCTGCGGTTCATGCCGATCAGCATGGCGATGGTGATCAGGCTGCGGGTATGCCGAGGCAGGCCCGGGCGGGTCCAGATATCGCCCCAGGCGTGACGGGTGATCATCTCCTGAAACTCGCCGTTGAACTCGGTCAGGGCGTTGAGGCTGCGATCGACATGGGCATCGCCCAGCACTTCGCGGCGCACCTTGAGGCCCTCGGCATAACGTTGTTTCTCGTCCACAAACAGCTCCTCTAAACAGCAAATGTAGCGAGCGTTTTTTTTGTGGCAAGCCCTAATGCCGTTCAGTTAAGCGCAGATTCCCTGTGGCGAGCAGGCTTGTCCTGCGTTGGGCTGCGCAGCAGCCCCAAAACCAGGCGCTGAGCCGTATCAGGTACACCGCGTTTTGCTGGAGTGGGGGCGCTTCGCACCCCAACGCGGGGCAAGCCCGCTCGCCACAATAAACCCACACATTTCTTAACTGAACGGCATTAGGGCAAGCCCGCTCGCCACTGCAAGGCCAGCCATCACTGGGTCAGTGGGCCAGCAGAAATTCGATAACGCGGTCGCTGAACGCGGCGCCCGCTTGCACGTTGGACAGGTGCGCCGCATAGAACTCGGCGTACTCGGCGCCCTTCACATGGTTCTGGATAAAGTGGCCGCCGGCCGGCGGTGTCACGGCGTCTTCCGTGCCGGCGATCACCAGGGTCGGCACCTTGATCGAGGCCAGTTGCGCGCGAAAATCCGCGTCGCGCACGGCGGCGCAGTTGGCGGCGTAGCCCTCGGGCGATGTGTTGGCGAGCATGTCGGTGATCTGTTGCGCCTGGTGCGGATTGGCCGCCGCAAAGTCAGCGGTGAACCAGCGGGCAATCGACGCATCGCGCAGCGCGACCATCGCCGCCGCGCCGTCACGCAGCACGGTCTCGATGCGTGGGTCCCACACCTCGGGGGTGCCGATCTTCGCGGCGGTGTTGCACACCACCAGGCGCTGCAGGCGCGCGCTGGCGTTGATGCCCAGCCATTGGCCGATCAGCCCGCCCATGGACAACCCGCAGAAATGCGCACGGTGAATACCCAGCGCATCCAGCAGCGCCAGCACGTCGCGGCCCAGTTGCTCGATGCTGTAGGGCCCCGGCGTGACCAGGGACTTGCCATGGCCACGGGTGTCGCAGCGCAGCACGCGAAAATGCCGGGTGAAGGCCGGTATCTGGATATCCCACATATGCAGGTCGGTGCCCAGGGAGTTGGACAGCACCAGCACTGGTGCATCGGCAGGCCCGTCGAGTTGGTAATGCAGTTCGCCGTCGGCGAGTTGGACAAAGGGCACGGCAGCCTCCTCAGGCGGTCAAGGCAAAATGTTCGGTAACGGCGCGGGTGACCCAGGTGTGGGCCTGACCCAGGTAGTGCGCCGGGTCGAGCAGACGGTCCAGTTCGGTGGCTGACAGCTCGGCAGTGATCTGCGCTTCATCGGCCAGCACCGCGCGCAAATGCCGCCCCTCGGCGACCGCGCGCTTGCAGCATTGCTCCAGCAGATGGTGCGCGGTTTCGCGGCCCAGCCGTTGGGCGAGCACGATACTGACCGCTTCAGCCAACACCAGGCCCTGAGTGAGGTCCAGGTTACGCGCCATGCGTTCAGCATCGACCTCCAGGCCTTCACTCACCAGCAACGCCTGCTTGAGCGCACCCGACACCAGCCGGCAGATGTCCGGCAGGGTTTCCCATTCGGCGTGCCACAAACCCAGGCTGCGTTCGTGCTCCTGGGGCATGGCGCTGAACATGGTCGCCACCAGCCCCGGCACCCGAGTGGCGGCGCTGATCAGCACGGCGGCGCCCACCGGGTTGCGTTTGTGCGGCATGGTGGATGAACCGCCCTTGCCCGGCGCCGACGGTTCGAAGACTTCAGCGGCTTCGGTCTGCATCAGCAGGCTAATATCGCGACCCAGCTTGCCGAGGCTGCCGGCGATCAGGCCAAGCACCGCAGCGAACTCCACCAGACGGTCACGCTGGGTATGCCAGGGTTGTTCGGGCAGGCCCAATTGCAACTCTGCCGCCAGCGCCTCGGCCACCGGCATGGCGTGTTCACCCAGTGCCGCCAGGGTGCCGGACGCGCCGCCGAACTGCAGCACCAGCAAGCGCGGTTTCAACTGTGCCAGACGCTGCCGATTGCGGGTCACTGCGCCCAGCCAACCGGCGATTTTCATCCCCAGGGTGACCGGCGTGGCGTGTTGCAGCCAGGTGCGCCCGGCCAGTGGCACCGTTGCGTAGCGCTGGGCCTGGGCGGCAAGCACGTCACCCAGGCGCGCCAGGTCCGCGTCGATCAAAGCCAGCGCCTGGCGCACCTGCAGCACCAGGCCAGTGTCCATCACGTCCTGGCTGGTCGCGCCCAAATGCACATAGCGTTCGGCCCCGGCGTCTTCACTGGCAATCAACTTGCCCAGCGCCTTGACCAGCGGAATCGCCGAGTTGCCCGCCGTGGCAATCGCCACCCCCAGGGCGTCGACGTCGTACAGCGAGGCCAGGCAGGCCTGGGCAATCGGCGCGACGGCGGCCTGCGGGATCAACCCGACCCGGGCCTGCGCACGGGCCAGCGCCGCCTCGAAATCCAGCATGCCCTGCACGCGGCCCTGGTCGCAAAACACCTCGGCCATGCCGTCGGCGGTGAAGTAGGCGTCGAACAATTGGTTGCTCGTGCGCAGCGTCATAACGGATCCCTTACAAATCGTGGTGCAGGTACTCTGCCTGTTTCGGCAGGCGCAGGCTGAACAGGAACGCCACCGCCATCATGCCGGTGACATACCAATAGAAGGTGTTTTCCATGCCCATGGACTTGAGGCCCAGCGCCACGTACTCCGCCGAACCGCCGAAGATCGCGTTGGCCACGGCGTAGGCCAGGCCCACGCCAAGGGCGCGCACATGGGGCGGGAACATCTCGGCTTTGACCAACCCGCTGATCGAGGTATAGAAGCTGACGATAGCAAGCGCCAGGGCGATCAACACAAACGCCAGAAACGGGCTTGTCACGGTTTTCAGGGTCAGCAGGATCGGCACCGTGCACAGGGTGCCGAGGGCGCCAAACCAGAGCATCGAATTGCGCCGGCCGATCCGGTCCGAAAGCATGCCGAACAGCGGCTGCATGCACATGTACACGAACAGTGCGCCAGTCATGATGTAGCTGGCGGTTTTGGCGTGCATGCCAGCGGTGTTCACCAAGTATTTCTGCATGTAGGTGGTAAAGGTGTAGAAAATCAGCGAGCCGCCGGCGGTGTAGCCCAGCACAGTGAGGAACGCCGCTTTATGGTGACGGAACAACGCGGCGATGCTGCCGGCGTCCTTGTCCTGGCGCGTTTGCTTGCTGGTGGTTTCCTTGAGCGTGCGGCGCAGCAGCAGGGAGATCACTGCGGCAATGGCGCCGATCACGAAGGGAATCCGCCAGCCCCAGGCGCGCAACTCTTCTTCGCTGAGAAGCTGTTGCAGGACCACCAGCACCAGCACCGCCAGCAGTTGCCCGCCGATCAGGGTCACGTACTGGAACGAAGCAAAGAAACCGCGCTGGCCCTTGAGCGCGACTTCACTCATGTAAGTCGCGGTGGCGCCGTATTCCCCCCCCACCGACAAGCCCTGGAACAGCCGCGCCATCAGCAGCAGCGCCGGCGCCCAGGCACCGATGTCCTTGTAGGTGGGCAGGAAGGCAATCACCAGCGAGCCGGCGCACATCATCAGCACCGAAATCATCATCGAGCTCTTGCGCCCGTGTTTATCGGCCACCCGGCCAAACAGCCAGCCGCCGATGGGCCGCATCAGGAACCCTGCAGCGAACACACCGGCGGTGTTGGCCAGTTGCACCGTGGGGTTGTCGGACGGGAAAAATGCCGGGGCGAAGTAAATGGAGCAGAAGGCGTAAACGTAAAAATCGAACCATTCGACCAGGTTGCCGGTAGATGCACCGACAATCGCGAAGATCCGTTTGCTGCGTTCTTCTCCCGTGTAGTGACTCGTTTTTGTTGTCATGGTTTTTGACTCAGTGGAAAGGGTTATAGCCTAGACATACTTTGCAACAACCATGTTCCGCAAGCAGACTTTTGGGTAGGTGTGCCTGGACAGGCCTCATCGGGCGCAAGCCCCCCTCCCGCACTTGACTGTAGTCACCCTTCAAATGTGGGAGAGGGCTTGCTCCCGATGGAGCCCTCAAGCCTTACTCAATAATCAAAAAACACCGTCTCCTTATCCGTCCCCTGCAAAATCACATTCCACTGATAAACCCCCTCAGCATCCTGCTCGGCAATCAATGTCCCACGCCGCTCGGCCGGCACACAGGCCAGCAACGGGTCATCCCCATTCAACGCGTCACCGGCAAAATAAATCCGCGTGAGCAAGTGCTTCACCAGGCCTCGCGCGAATACCAGCACCACCAGGTGCGGTGCCTGGATGGAGCCCTTGAGCCCCGGCACGCTGCCCGGCTTGATCGTGGTAAAGCGAAACCGCCCCTCGGCATCCACCGGCACGCGGCCAAAGCCTTCGAAGTTCGGGTCGACGGGTTTGGCCTG
>Ga0302347_1003045_pt1 | contig 15617 bp, 15 predicted proteins | sample PhyWR1_FD_202178 | JGI IMG/M metagenome (GOLD analysis project Ga0302347, IMG submission 202178) | Leaf surface microbial communities from wheat plants in UC Gill Tract Community Farm, Albany, California, United States - DLSL W.R1 (v2)... | ecosystem: Host-associated > Plants > Phyllosphere >...
AGGTCGCGCAGGCGTGCCAGTGCATGGCTCACCGCCGGCTGGCTCAGGTGCAGGCGCTCGGCGGCACGGGTGACGTGTTGCTCACTGAGCAAGGCGTCGAGAATGACCAACAGGTTGAGGTCGATGCTTCGCAGATCATTCATCAGCTGCATGCCAGCCATACGTAATTGGAATTTAAATTTGCGCGACGAATACCCTAGAGTCCAGCAAAACCTCTGGGAGATTCGACATGACGACGTTGCAATGGGCCGGGTTATTGCTCTTGGCCGTAATCGCCGGGGCGGTGGTGCCGTTTCAAAGTGCGATCAACGCCAGCCTCGGGCGCGGGCTCGGCCACCCGCTCTGGGCCACGCTGGCATCATTGCTGGTGAGCATCATTGTGCTGCTGCCGGTAATCCTTGCCCTGCGCCTGCCGTTGCCAAGCCTGGCATTTATCACCCAGGCCCCACTGTGGATGTGGGCCGGTGGCGCGTTCGGCGTGTGCTTTATTTCGCTGGCGCTGATGCTGCTGCCCAAACTCGGTGCCTCGGGGTTTATCGCCCTGGCCATGGCAGGGCAGATTCTCGCATCGCTGCTGCTCGACCACTTCGGCCTGTTCGGCCTGGCCGAACGCCAACTGACCGCGCCCAGGGTAGTGGGCGCGCTGTTGTTGATGGGCGGCGTGGTAATGATCCAATTCAGCAGCACACCTGCACGGGCGCTGGGGGCGGCGGGTTGATCAGCGGCGGTGGCGCCAAATAACAGCACGCTCAAAAGATCGACTGCGTGGTTACAAAACCAGTACTGCACAATGCAGACAAACGCACTATCAGCTTGTAGCTTACCCTCCAAAAAAAAAGGATAAGCCAGCCCTTGAAAAACACCACCACACTCATCCTCGCCTGCAGCGCCGCCTTCCTTGCTCAAGCCGGCATCAGCAGCTACTTGCCGGCAGTCCCGGCCATCGCCCACTCCCTGACAGCCGCAGAAGAGCTGGTGGCAATGGCCATTGCGGTGTATCTGGTGGGCATGGCACTGCCGATGTTGCTATGGGGCAGCCTGGGCGAGCGATTTGGCAGAAAGCCGGTATTGCTTGCAGCGCTGGCGTTGTACGCACTGCCGAGTGCGGCAATTGCGTTGGCGGGCAATGTCGAATTCTTCCTGGCAATGCGGCTGATTCAGGGCCTTGGCGCGGGTGGCGTTTCGGTGATGGCGCGCGTGCTGGTCCGCGACAATTTCAGCGGTGCATTGCTGGCCAAGGGGTTGTCATGGTTGGGGATGACCTTCGTGATTGCCTTGGGCCTGAGCCAGTTCGCAGGCTCGCTGTTGCAGATGGCATTCGGCTGGGAAGCGATCTTTTATACCTTGGCGCTGGGGGCCAGCGTGCTGATGGTGGTGGTGCAACGCATGATAGTTACGACGCGTATGAAGGCCGCCCCTTTGCTCTGCGCATGGCGTGTCTACACACAGATCGTACGACATCCACCTTTCTTGTACGCGGCACTCGCCGGCGGGCTGGGCTATGGCGTGATCATCGTGTTCAACACATGTGCACCGCTGATTCTGCAAGGCCGCTTTGGGTGGAGCGCGGCGCAATATGGCTGGCTGGGCTGGCCGATCAGCGGCGCATATCTGACAGGGGCGTTGCTGGTCAATCGCGTCGTCGCGCGCGTGGGGCGGTTGACCATGATGAGCGTCGGCAGTGCGCTGGTGTTGCTGGGCACGGCGATCATGCTGTTAGGCAGTGTATTTGCCGGCGCACTGGCGGTGCTGCTGTGGATGCCCTATTGCCTGGCATTGGTGGGGCAGTCGATGAGCTATCCCATCAGCTTATCCATGGCCAATGATCAGTCTCCGGTCAGTGGCGCTTACGCCATGGCCTTGAGCGGGTTCATTCATCAATTGATCGCGGCGCTGATCGGCGGCGTGGCGAGCCTGCTGGTGAGTGAGCAGGCATGGCCCTTTACGCTGCTGTGCGTGGTGCTGGCGAGTACTGCCTGCGCCTGTGTGGCTCGCTGCCGGGCGATCTAAAACGCATTGCGAAAAACCTCCTCAATCTGCCGCTGATCCGCCCGACGAGGGTTGGTCAGCCCGCACGCGTCCTTCAACGCATTGCTGGCCAGCAGTGGAATGTCCTGCAACTTGGCGCCGAGTTCGCGCAGGCCAGCGGGGATTTCCACGTCGTGGGACAGTTTGCGGATCGCGGCGATGGCGGCCTGGGCGCCCTCTTCGGCAGTAATGCCGGTGATATCGGCCCCCAATGCGCGCGCCACGTCACTCAGGCCCTGGCGCAGACACTGGCGTTGAAGCTTTGCACGTGGGGCAGCAAGACCGCGTTGCATACGCCGTGGGGCAAGTCATAAAAGCCGCCCAACTGGTGCGCCATGGCATGCACGAAACCCAGTGACGCATTGTTGAAGGCCATCCCGGCGAGGAACTGCGCATACGCCATGTTCTCCCGGGCGCCTTTGTCGCTGCCGTCGTGCACCGCCAGGCGCAGGTTGGCGCTGATCAGCTCGATGGCCTTGATCGCGCAGGCATCGGTAATCGGCGTGGCGGCGGTGGACACGTAGGCTTCGATGGCATGGGTCAGGGCGTCCATGCCGGTGGCGGCGGTGAGGCCCTTGGGCATGCCGACCATCAGCGCAGGATCGTTGACCGACAACAACGGCGTGACGTTGCGGTCCACGATGGCCATTTTCACGTGGCGGGTTTCGTCAGTGATGATGCAGAAGCGGGTCATCTCGCTGGCGGTGCCGGCGGTAGTATTGATGGCCACCAGCGGCAGTTGCGGCTTGCTCGACCGGTCGACGCCTTCGTAGTCGCCGATACGCCCGCCATTGGTGGCGCACAACGCGATGCCCTTGGCGCAGTCATGGGGCGAGCCGCCGCCCAGGGACACCACGAAATCACAGGCGCTCTGCTGCAGCAGCGCCAGGCCTTTCTCGACGTTGTCCACGTTGGGGTTGGGCCTGGCACCGTCGTAGATCACCGAGTCGATGTCCTGCAGCGCCAGCTTCTCGGCAATCATGCCGGCCACGCCCGCCTTGGCCAGGCCCGCGTCGGTCACGATCAGCGCCTTGCGAAAAGCGTAGTTGCGAATGGCGAGCATGGCGTCGTCCAGGCAGTCGGCGCCCATGATGTTGACGGCGGGAATGAAGAAGGTGCTGCTCATGGTCAATCCTCGGAGGCGTTAGGCCGACAGGATCAACCCTTGCCGCACGGCGCATGTTGATCAGGATCAATGCCCGCTCGTGATAAAGTCACCGTCCAGCCGATTTTGAGTAGACCCACCGCAATGAAGGATTTCCAGGATATTGACGCCCACCTTGAAGACTGGACCGCGCTGCGTGCTGCCCTCGACTTCAGTGGGATTCTGATCGGCAATGGCGCCAGCCGCACGATTTGGGAAGACTTTGCCTACGACTCGCTGTTTGAAAACGCGCGCACCGTCGAAGAAAAGCCCTTGGGCGCATCCGAACTCAGCGTATTCGACGCCCTGCAAACCCGCAGTTTCGAGCAGGCCCTGGGCGCACTGAAAACCACCAGCCGGGTCAACAAGGCACTGGCGGTCAGCTCGGCGGCGCCGCGCAACCGCTATTACGCGATCAAGGAAGCGCTGATCAACACCATCCACGCCGTGCATATCCCGTGGCGACTGGTGCAGCCGTCGACACTGGCGACGATCAACCATGAATTGCAGCGTTACGCGACGGTGTTCACCAGCAACTACGACTTGCTCAATTACTGGGCGATCCTGCACACGCCAGGCATCGACGACCTGTTCCGCAGCGCCGACGCCCACTTCGACCTGCGCGACACCCGCACCGACGCCACGCGCATTCTGTACCTGCACGGCGGCCTGCACCTGGTGCGTAACCTCGACGGCACCGCGCGCAAACTGGCGTCCACCGACAGCACCCTGCTCAGCAGTTTTGCGATCAACAATACGATCAAGACCCTCGACGACGTGCCGCTGTTCGTCAGCGAAGGCACGGTACAAGAGAAGCTCAAGACCATCCGCAGCTCGGATTACCTGTCGTTCTGCTATGAACAGTTGCTCAGCCACGAGGGCGCGCTGTGCATCTTCGGGCATGACCTGGGGCCCCAGGATCAACACCTGGTGGATGCCATTCGCCAAGCGGATGTGAGCAACCTGGCGATCGCGGTGTCGGGGCGCAGTGAGGGGTTTATCCGCCAGCAGAAAAGGCGCTATTCGCAGTTGTTTGACGGCACGGGCGTGGCACTGAGGTTCTTTGCCGCACGTACCCATCCACTGGGCAACCCGGCATTGTCCGTCCCGGTTGAGCGTTGATCAAACGGTGGGAGGCTGCGCCAGGTCTTGCAGTAGCCATGTGGCGAGCAGGCTTGTCCTGCGTTGGGCTGCGCAGCAGCCCCAATACCAGGCGCTAAGCCGTATCAGGTACACCGCGCTTTCCTTAAATTGTGGGCGCTTCGCACCCCAACGCGGGGCAAGCCCGCTCGCCACAAAAGGCCCGCTCACCATAGGGATGTGGTTGCCGCAGTCAGTACGCCAGGGTCAATAGCCGCCGCGCCGCGCCTGCAACGCCTGGAACACTTGAAAGAAGTCCTCGCCGAACCCTCGCCCCGCAGGCAAGAAGCCCTTATGCTGCACCGCTTCGAAGGCCTGGACGCAGCTCGCCCTGCTGCATTGCAAAAGGCATCTTCAATCCGCCCCCGGCACGGAGCAGCCAGAATGAACCGCCTGAGCGACACCGACGCCCTCGACAACGAAGCACGCGACGCCATCGATGCCCAGGCCGCCAGCTGGTTTGCACGCAACCGCAACCACCTGAGCCGCACCGAGCGCAAAGCCTTTGCCGCCTGGCAGTCGGTGCCTGCGCATGCGCAGGCCTACGCCGAATTCGAACAGCTGTGGGCCGACCTCGCCCAACTCCAACAACTGAACAAACCCGTGGTGTTGATAGCACGCAAAGCGTCCTTCTGGCGCTCGGCCCTGGCCGTGGCGGCCGGCGTGCTCTGCGCCGTGCTGGCCACGCACCTGGGCGCGCCCCGCGAGCCTTATCAGGGCCAGTTGGCGGCCCACGCCAAGGGCATGCGCAATCTCGACCTGCCCGATGGCAGCACCCTGTATGTAAACGCCAACACCCACATCCGTGTGGACTTCACCGCGCATCAACGCATTCTTCACCTGGACCAGGGCCAACTGTACATCGACGTCGCCGCCGACAAGGAACGCCCCCTGTACGTGCAGGCCGGCACCGCGACTGTGCGGGCGGTGGGCACGGGTTTCGATGTGCGCCGCAGCCAGCAGCAACTGGTGGTCAGCGTCGCCCATGGCCAGGTGGCGTTCGAGCCGGACGCGAACACACCCGTCGCTCTGCTTGGCGCCCGGCAACGCGCGATTTACAGCTACGCCCAAGGCGCGTTGCAACAGCAATCCCTCACCGCCGAAGAGGTGGCCGACTGGCGCAGCGGCCACTTGTCGTTTCGCAATCAGGAACTGGCCAGCCTGATCGACGAGCTGAGCCTGTATCGCCCTCAGGCGCCGCTGCAGGTCAACAAGGCAGTTGCAGCGCTCAAGGTGTCGGGCAACCTGGATGTGAATGATCCCGACGCCCTGCTCAATGCCCTGCCCGCGCTGCTGCCGGTGAAAACCGTAGCCTCGGCGGACGGTGTCCTGCGGATCGAACCAAGCCAATAGCTCCACGCATGAAAATATTTTCCGGCGCTGAGCCGCGACCATTGGACCGCGTTCAGCTCAAGAAACCATCCGCGCGCAGCAGGGTTTCCAGGCAGTGCTCAGTGATGTGATAGAACGCCTTCAGCGCCTGGATTTTCGCCAGCAACTGCGCATTGTCCAACGGCTGCGAGCGCTTCACCGCGAGGATCATCTTGTTCTTGTTGGTGTGTTCCAACGAAATGAACTCGAACACCTTGGTCTCATAGCCACAGGCCTCAAGGAACAGCGCACGCAGACTGTCCGTGACCATTTCCGCCTGCTGGCCCAGGTGCAGACCGTATTGCAGCATCGGCTTGAGCAACGCCGGGCTCTGGATCTGCAGCCGAATCTGTTTGTGGCAGCACGGCGAGCACATGATGATCGATGCGCCGGAGCGGATGCCGGTGTGGATCGCGTAGTCGGTGGCGACATCGCAGGCATGCAGGGCGATCATCACGTCCAGTTCGCTCGGCGCCACGCTGCGCACGTCCCCGCATTTGAACACCAGCCCAGGGTGTTCCAGACGAGCGGCGGCGGCGTTGCACAGGCTCACCATGTCTTCGCGCAGCTCTACGCCAGTGACCTCGCCTTCGGCCTTGAGGGTGTTGCGCAGGTAATCGTGAATCGCAAACGTGAGGTAACCCTTGCCCGAGCCGAAATCGGCAACACGCACTGGTTGGTCGAGTTTGAGGGGCGACGAGGTCAGTGCATGGCTGAACACTTCGATGAACTTGTTGATCTGCTTCCACTTGCGCGACATCGACGGGATCAGCGCCTGCCTGGCGTCGGTCACGCCCAGGTCGGCGAGGAACGGTCGGCTCAGGTCGAGGTAGCGGTTCTTCTCACGGTTATGCTCGGCAGACGGTGCTTCGCGCAGTTGTTGCGGTTTGCTTTTGAACAGCGAACTTTTGTTCTTCTTGCTGTACTCCAGCTGGACTTCATCGGTCAGCGACAGCAAGTGCGCGTTCTTGAATGACGCAGGCAACAGCTCGGCAATCGCCGCCACGCCCTCGGCCAAGGGGAAATTCCTGGTGATATCGCGGGTCTTGTAGCGATAGACGAAGGACAGGCACGGCTGGTCCTTGACGGTGACCGGCTTGATGATCAGGCGCTGCAGGTCGGCTTCCTCACCGACGTACTTGGCCAGCACCAGCTTGATAAAAGCGTTCTGCGCAAGGCTTGCGTTCAGCAGCTCAATGAACTGGGCATGATGATCCGACGCGGGGCTTGCGGGTTTAGCGGTGACGGACATGAACAAAAACGCCTCGGGCAGGGAATGTCGGGCATTTTAGGGGGGATGGCGGTTGGGGGCACGGAGTTATTTGATCAACGGTCACCACAACATACCACTGTGGGAGCAAGCCCCCTCCCACAGTTGGCATGCGGTTGCCCGGACTATTCGAGCACGACCAGTCGGTTAGGCAACTCATTGCGCGTCTGCGTCACCGGCACATGCACCTTGAGCAACTCGCCGCACGCCTCGATGCACGCAATAAACCCGGCGAGCGTCTGCCCCTGTTTCACTTGCTGGGTAAATGCCTTGACGATGGCGTCCCAACTGCTGTCATCCAGGCGTGTGGAAATGCCGTCGTCGACAAGGATCTCCACATAACGCTCCGCCTCGCTGACAAAAATCAGCACCCCGGTGCTGCCCAGCGTGTGGTGCAGGTTCTGCTCCAGGAACTGGCGCCGCGCCAAATTGGACGCGCGCCAATGACGCACCGAACGCGGGATCAGGCGGGTGGTGACCCAAGGCAGACGAAACAGCAGGCACAGCACGATGAACGTCGCCCATTGCGCCAGCAGCAACGTGTACATGGTCATGTAGCCCGACAGGTAATGCACGATACCCGGCACCACCAACGCGATCAGGCTGGCCCACAACAGCGGGATGTAGGCGTAGTCGTCGGCACGCGCCGCCAGCACGGTCACCAGCTCCGCGTCGGTCTGTTGCTCGACCCGCGCAATCGCTTCGGCGACCTGGCGTTGTTCGTGTTCAGTCAGTAATGCCATGGTTGTACATGCCCATTTTTAGTTGTTGTCATCACCAGCCACCTGAAGCACCGCCGCCGCCAAACCCACCGCCGCCGCCCCGGAATCCACCACCGCCACCGCCTCCCCCGCCGCCGCGACCGCTGCTGCTGAGGATCGCCAGCAGGATTGCCCCCACCGGCAGGCCCATGCGATTGCACAGCCACAGCACGCCGATCAGCAGCACAAACAGGCCGATGGAAAACCCGGGGTTATCCACAGCGAAATTCGCATCCGCCACATGGGCCGGCACGGCCAACGGCTCACCGCCCACCACCTGGATCATCGCCGCCACGCCGTCGCTGATGCCCTGGCTGAAATGGCCGGCCTTGAACTTGGGCGCGATCACCTGATTGATGATCACCCAGGACTGCGCATCGGTCAGCACACCTTCCAGGCCATAGCCGACTTCGATGCGCAATTTGCGCTCATCGCGGGCGACGATCAACAGCGCGCCGTTGTCCTTGCCCTTCTGCCCGATGCCCCAGGCGCGGCCCAATTGATAACCGAAGTCTTCAATGGGCACGCCCTGCAGGTCCGGCACGGTGACCACCACGATCTGGTCGCCCGAGGTTTGCTCCAGCGCCTGCAACTGCCGGGTCAACTGCTCGCGCACCGCCGGGTCGATCATCTGGGCGTTATCCACCACCCGCCCGGTCAGTGCCGGGAAGTTCAGCGCCGCCTGGGCTGCGCCCACGCAGGCCAACAGCCACAGCGCCAGACCTATCCGTAATAAACGCATCGCCACCTCAGGAAAGTCTTACTTGAACTTCACTTGCGGCGCTTTATCGGCATCGGCACTGGTGGCTTCAAACGAGGCGCGTACCGGCAGATCGCTGTACATCACGCTGTGCCACAGACGGCCGGGGAAGGTACGGATTTCGGTGTTGTAGGCCTGCACGGCCTGGATGAAATCGCGACGCGCCACGGCGATACGGTTTTCGGTGCCTTCGAGTTGCGATTGCAGGGCCAGAAAGTTCTGGTTGGCCTTCAAGTCCGGGTAGCGCTCGGACACCACCATCAAACGGCTGAGTGCACCGCTGAGGCCATCCTGGGCTTGCTGGAACTGCTTGAGTTTTTCCGGGTTGTCGAGGGTGCTGGCATCCACCTGGATCGAGGTGGCCTTGGCCCGCGCTTCAATCACGGCGGTGAGGGTGTCCTGCTCATGGGCAGCGTAGCCCTTGACCACTTCTACCAGGTTGGGGATCAGGTCGGCGCGGCGCTGGTACTGGTTCTGCACCTGGCCCCAGGCGGCCTTGGCCTGCTCGTCCAGCGTGGGAATGGTGTTGATGCCGCAACCGCTGAGCAGCGTGCTGATCAATAGCAATGCTGCGGCCTTCAAGCCCCAGCGATAAGGATGTGCTGCTTGCATGGTGTTTCTCCTGACGAACCTTGATGGAATGTGACGACTCATCCCACAAGCAACACGCTTGGGGCATAATCCGCCACCACTGGCATGCATCGAGCCAATCAGCTACAAAGATGCCCAGCGCGAAAAAGAGTTCAGAGTGTGCTGCATTTATCTGAACAACACCCGAACAACAATAGACATTCCCCACATTTTGGCCGACGGCATGCTCTTTCAATGCCGCGCAGTAGCCGAAAAAGGATATTCATGAAGAAGCTGTGTTTGCTCGGCCTTGTTGCCACTCTGGCCAGTCATCCCGTATGGGCAGAAACAAAGCCTGCTGCGCTCAAGGACAAGGACGCCTTCGTCAGCGACCTGCTCAGGCAGATGACCCTGGACGAAAAGATCGGCCAGTTGCGCCTGATCAGCATCGGCCCGGAAATGCCCCGCGAGCTGATCCGCAAGGAAATCGCCGCCGGCCGTATCGGCGGCACGTTCAACTCCATCACCCGCCCGGAAAACCGTCCGATGCAGGACGCGGCCATGCAAAGCCGCCTGAAGATCCCGATGTTCTTCGCCTACGACGTGATCCACGGCCACCGCACCATTTTCCCGATCAGCCTGGCACTGGCCTCCAGCTGGGACATGGACGCCATCGGCCGCTCCGGACGCATCGCCGCCCAGGAAGCCGCCGCCGACAGCCTCGACATCACCTTTGCGCCGATGGTCGATATCTCCCGCGACCCGCGCTGGGGCCGCACTTCCGAAGGCTTCGGTGAAGACACCTACCTGACCTCGCGCATTGCCGGCGTGATGGTCAAGGCGTTCCAGGGCACAAGCCCGGCCAATGCCGACAGCCTCATGGCCAGCGTCAAGCACTTCGCCCTGTACGGTGCGGTGGAAGGCGGGCGCGACTACAACGTGGTCGACATGAGCCCGGTCAAGATGTACCAGGACTACCTGCCGCCTTACCACGCGGCGATCAAGGCCGGCGCCGGCAGCGTGATGGTGGCGCTCAACTCGATCAACGGCGTGCCCGCCACCGCCAACACCTGGCTGATGAACGACCTGCTGCGCAAGGACTGGGGCTTCAAGGGCCTGGCCGTGAGCGACCACGGCGCGATCTTCGAACTGATCAAGCACGGCGTGGCCAAGGACGGGCGTGAAGCCGCCAAACTTGCGATCAAGGCCGGCATCGACATGAGCATGAACGACTCGCTCTACGCCAAGGAATTGCCGGGACTGCTCAAGTCCGGCGAGATCGAACAGAGCGACATCGACAATGCCGTGCGCGAAGTGCTCGCTGCCAAATACGACATGGGCCTGTTCAAGGATCCGTACCTGCGCATCGGCAAGGCCGAGGACGACCCGGTCGACACCTACGCCGAAAGCCGCCTGCACCGCAGCGACGCACGCGATATCGCGCGCCGCAGCCTGGTGTTGCTGAAAAACCAGAACGACACCCTGCCGCTGAAAAAATCCGCCACCATCGCCCTGGTGGGCCCGCTGGCCAAAGCGCCGATCGACATGATGGGCAGTTGGGCCGCCGCCGGCAAACCCGAGCAATCGGTGACCCTGCTCGACGGCATGAATGCAGTGATCGGCGAAAAAGGCAAGATCATCTACGCCCGTGGCGCCAACATCACCAACGACAAGGCCGTGGTCGACTACCTCAACTTCCTCAACTTCGATGCCCCGGAAGTGGTGGATGACGCCCGCCCTGCCCAGGAAATGATCGACGAAGCGGTCAAGGCCGCCAAAGACGCCGATGTCGTGGTCGCCGCCGTGGGCGAGTCCCGTGGCATGTCCCACGAGTCGTCCAGCCGCACCGACCTGAACATCCCGCAAAGCCAGCGCGACCTGATCAAGGCCCTCAAGGCCACCGGCAAGCCGCTGGTGCTGGTGCTGATGAACGGCCGTCCGCTGTCGATCGTCGACGAGAACAAGCAAGCCGACGCGATTCTGGAAACCTGGTTCGCCGGCACCGAAGGCGGTCATGCAATTGCCGACGTGCTGTTCGGTGACTACAACCCGTCGGGCAAGCTGCCGATCACGTTCCCGCGTTCGGTGGGGCAGATTCCCACCTACTACAACCACCTGAGCGTCGGCCGGCCGTTCACCCCGGGCAAGCCGGGCAACTACACCTCGCAGTATTTCGATGACACCACCGGCCCCTTGTTTCCATTCGGCTATGGCTTGAGCTACACACGATTCAGCCTGTCGGACATGGCGCTGTCCTCCACCACCCTGAACAAGACCGGCAAGCTCGACGCCAGCGTCACGGTGAAAAACACCGGCAAGGTGGATGGCGAAACAGTGGTGCAGCTGTATATCCAGGACGTGGCCGGCTCGATGATCCGCCCGGTCAAGGAGCTGAAAAATTTCCAGAAAATCATGCTCAAGGCCGGCGAAGAGCGCACCTTGCACTTCACCATCACCGAGGAAGACTTGAAGTTCTACAACACCCAGCTCAAGTTCGCGGCGGAACCGGGTGAGTTCAACGTGCAAATCGGGCTGGATTCCCAGGATGTGCAGCAGCAGAGTTTCGAGCTGCTCTGATACCGCGCGTACGATGCAAAACAATGTGGGAGGGGGCTTGCCCCCTCCCACATTTGATTACAGTGAACCGGCTAGTTGCGTCGGTCCAGCAGATTGACCACCAGCCGATCAACCCACCCCCATACCCGCTGCTTCACACGCCGCCATAGCGGCCGCGCTTTCCACGCCTGCAGACTCACTGCCTGACTCAGGGCAAAATCGCGTTCGAAACTGCCGGCCACGGCCAGTGCCAGGTCCGGGTCCAGCGCTTCGAGGTTAGCCTCCAGATTGAAGCGCAAATTCCAGTGATCGAAATTGCATGAACCAATGCTTACCCAATCGTCCACCAGCACCATTTTCAGGTGCAGGAAACACGGCTGGTATTCAAAAATCTGCACGCCCGCGCGCAACAGACGCGGGTAATAACGGTGCCCGGCGTATCGCACCGACGGGTGATCGGTGCGCGGGCCGGTTAGCAACAGACGCACATCCACGCCTCGCCCCGCCGCCCGACGCAACGCGCGGCGCACGCTCCAGGTGGGCAGAAAGTAAGGCGTGGCCAGCCAGATGCGCTGCCGGCTGCTGTTTAAAGCGCGAATCAGCGACTGCAAAATGTCGCGATGCTGACGGGCGTCGGCATACGCGACCCGGCCCAGCCCGGGTCCGGTCGCTGGCACTTTGGGCAGGCGCGGCAAACCGAAATGGGTAGCCGGCTTCCACGCGCGGCGCGCCGCATTGGCATGCCATTGGCGGTCGAACAGCGCCTGCCAATCCAGCACCAACGGGCCGTTGATCTGCACCATCACTTCATGCCAGTCCGCCGTGTCCTGCCCAGGCGTCCAGAATTCATCGGTGACGCCCGTGCCGCCGACCACAGCGGTTGCCTGGTCGATCAGCAGCAGCTTGCGGTGGTCGCGGTACAGGTTGCGCACCCAGCGGCGCCAGCTCAGGCGATTGTAGAACCGCAGCTGCACACCTGCGTCGGTCAGGCGCTTGCGCAGCGCGAGGGTGAACGCCAGGCTGCCGTAATCATCGAACAGGCAGCGCACCCGCACGCCACGTTCGGCGGCATGCACCAGCGCCTGCACCATCGCTTCGGCACACGCCCCCGCCTCCACCAGATACAGCTCCAGGTCAACCTGATGCTCGGCGCGGGCGATACCCACCAGCATCTGCGGAAAAAAACGCGGTCCGTCGATCAACAACTCGAAACGGTTGGCGCTGCGCCACGGGAACACCGCGCCACTCACGTCAGCGCGCCGTAAAAATCAGCACGGCACCCACCGGCACCGACAAACTGATCGACGCAAGCCCGGCCGCCTTGCGCAAAGCCGCGACGCCCGGCATCAGGTCGAAATCCTCGGCATGCAACACCACCGGTTCCAGGGTCACCACCTGGAAGCGCCGATCATCCAGACGCGTGGCCAGCAACTCGGCGCTGTAGGTCTGGGTCTTGCCATGCAGGGTGACGCTTATCGGCAGGCGCAGCTCGATTTGCGCGCCTGGCGCCAGGTCGTTGATCGGCTGCAGATTGATCTGCGCACTGATCAGCGCCTCGGGGAATGTGTTGATCTGGAACAGCTCGTTGCGCATACGCTCATCACGCAGCGGGACGGCACTGTTGACCGACTCCAGCTCCACCTGCAACTGCGCCGCGCCCTTGCCGTCGACCTTGCCGTGCAGCACCAGAAAGCGCTGCACTTCGGCGATCTCGGTGTTTTTGGTGGTGACGAAAGACAGGCGTGAGGATTCGTTATCCAGATACCAGGCGGCGTGCGCGGGCAAAGCGGCACAGGCCAGCAGGGCGAGGGCCAGGGGTTTGACAGAGAACATAGGGACTCATGGGGCAGGAAACCTGCGCGAACCTTAAGCGCAATCTCACAACCTGCGCAAATCCATTGTCTCAGGGAGTCAAGCGACAGCCCTGGCGTTCGCCCATCCAGCGTGCGCTGTGCGTGCGCCCCAACCCACTCGCCGTCACCTCACTGCGCTCCGGGTTATCCCTGAACGCGCTGGTGGGCACGTATTGTTTCACGTAGCCCCGGCAATACTCTGCGGGGTTATTCGCCACATAGCGGCACGAGCAATATTCCTTGGCCGTGTACGCCGCGATGATGTCGGGGAAGGCCTGCAGATTGACGCGTTCGTGCCATACCCAGCCAAGCAGGGCGAGCAGCAGCACGGCAAAGAGGCTCAGAATCGGATGACGACGGATCATGGCTGCACCGCCGCGAGCACGCGCTTGAGCAGTTCGTTGTGGCTGTACGTGCCGTCGCGGTCGTCGCCGTAGCGCACGATCACCAAGTGTTCGTCGGGCAGCACGAACAGGGCCTGGCCCCAATGGCCCAGTGCGGCAAAGGTATCGGCAGGGGCATCAGGCCAGGGGCGCGGCGCGCCCTGATTGAGCCACCACTGACCGCCCGGTACGGCTTCATCCTGGCCGGCTTTATAGCCGTCGAACGGTTTTCGGTTGAACGCCACCCAGTCCTTGGGCAGCAGTTGTTCATCGCCCCAACGCCCCTCGCGCGCCATCAGCAGGCCAACCCGCGCCAGATCCCGAGCGGTGAGGTAGGCATAGGACGAGGCAACGAAAGTTTCATCGGCGTCGGTTTCCCAGGTGGCCGAGCGGATGCCCAGTGGCTCGAACAACGCATCCCACGGGTAACTGACGTACGCCTTGTGGCCGAGCATGCCTCTGAGCGCGGCGGACAGGATATTGCTGTCGCCGCTGGAGTACCGAAAGGCCTTGCCGGGCGCCACGGCGGCATCGGTGTCGGCGGCGAACTCGGCCATGTCGCCATGGCCACGGGTATAGAGCATCGCCACCACCGAGGACTTCAGCGGGGCGTATTCGTAGTCTTCCTGCCAATCCAGACCCGAGGCCCAGTGCAGCAAATCGGCCATGGTCACCTTGGGGTGCTGTTTCATCGGCGGGTAAAAACGTGCGGCGGGGTCGCTCAGTTTGAAGCGATTTTGCCCGTAGGCCACGCCGAGCACGGTGGCCATCAGGCTTTTGCTGATGGACCAGGTCAGGTGCGGCGTGCTGGCGCTGGTAGGCGCGGCGTAGCGTTCATAGACGATCTGGCCGTCGCGGATCACCAGCAGCGCGTCGGTGCGAATGCCCTGGCGGGTGGCGTCGTCGCGCGCGGGAAACGCGTAGGCATTCAGCGCCTCGACGGCGGGGCCAGCCAACGGCGCGCCCTCGGCCCACTCCTTGCCGGGCCAGGTTTCAGCGTGGGCGGCGGCGGTGACTAACAACAGGGCAACACACAACAGGCCTCTGACCATGGACGCAGACTCAAGGGGGGCATTCAAGCCCGCGAGCCTAGCCCAGGCCCATGACAGTTTGGCGACACAGGGCGTGTCACCCAACCGTCACCGTAGCTTCATGGAGATGACACCGAGCCTACCTAGCCTGAGTTTGGACAAACAAGTCGACCGGCCGAAACGTGGCTGGCACTCGGAGATTCGCCATGACTCAGATCGCCCGCATCAGCGACACCGGCAATGAACGCCGTCTGCAAGCCGAACGCCTGGTTGGCGCACAGGCTCTGCAGGAAGCACAGGCCCTGCGGTTCAACGTGTTCAGCGGCGAATTCAACGCCAAGCTGAAAGGCGCGGAACTGGGCCTGGACATGGATGACTATGATGTTCACTGCAGCCACATCGGCGTGCGGGATTTGAACAGTGGTCGACTGGTCGCCACCACCCGCCTGCTCGATCACCAGGCCGCCAGCACACTGGGCCGGTTCTACAGTGAAGAAGAGTTCAGCCTGCATGGCCTGCTGCACCTGCAGGGCCCGATCCTGGAAATCGGTCGCACCTGCGTCGACCCGGCCTACCGCAACGGAGGCACCATCGCCGTGCTCTGGGGCGAGTTGGCCGAAGTACTCAACCAGGGCGGCTACAGCTACCTGATGGGCTGCGCGAGCATTCCGATGCACGACGGCGGCATCCAGGCACACGCCATCATGCAGCGCCTGCGCGAACGCTACCTGTGCAACGAACACCTGCGCG
>Ga0302347_1003046_pt1 | contig 15613 bp, 14 predicted proteins | sample PhyWR1_FD_202178 | JGI IMG/M metagenome (GOLD analysis project Ga0302347, IMG submission 202178) | Leaf surface microbial communities from wheat plants in UC Gill Tract Community Farm, Albany, California, United States - DLSL W.R1 (v2)... | ecosystem: Host-associated > Plants > Phyllosphere >...
CGCCGGCAAGCCAGCTCCCACAGGTACAGCTCATAGCCTGAGACTGGCGCCGTCCGTGTGGGAGCTGGCTTGCCGGCGATGGGGCGCGTAGCGGCCCCAATGGCCAGCACAGGAGAAACACAAATGAAAACGCCACCTCGAAAGGTGGCGTTTGCGTTTTACAGACCGACGATCAATAGTCGTCCTTGTCAAACCGCCGCGCTTCACGCTGCAGCTGGTAGACAAAACTCTCGATTTTGCGCTGCGCCTGCCCACTGAGGTTGTGGAAGCGCACGCCAGCGAAGGTGGTGTTGATACGCTCTTCGTAGTGCAGGTGGCGCAGCTCGACCATGGTATCCACCAGGCCCAGCGGGTTCCCCGCCTTGAACCGCTCGTACACCTGCCCCAGTTGCAAGCGGTCTTCGACATTGCCCTCGAAGCGCAGTTTGCAGCCGGTGGCGGAGATGTCCAGCAGTTTGCCGCGCAAGGCGCCGTTGCCCTTGAGGTGGGTGCCGTCGAGGATGATATCGACCAGCTGCGAAAGCTTCAGCGCGGCACGGAAGGCGTTGCGGCGCTGGTGGTAGGTCATCTCTACAGGCATGGCGCCACGGTAGCTGCGGTGGCCATCGACCTCGGTAATCTTCAGTTCGTGGTCGCATTCCCAGGCGATGCGTACGCCATCGTGGAAGCCTTCGACGCGGAAGTGTTCGCCATTCTCGATGAACTTCTCGCCGTCACGCGGGATCATCTCGTCCAGCGCCAGGGTGTTGCTGTCACGGTCCACGTGCACCACGTAGCTCTGGAAGCGCTGGCTGCGGTCGTGGAAGGTGATGATCAGGGGGTCGTGGCTTTCCTGCAGCTGCCGCAAGTTGGCCGCAATCTCCAAAGGGGTGTTCAGCACCTTCGGCGGCTGCGGGGCATCGGTTTCATTGAACACGGCTTATCGTTCTCCAGGCAAAAGCGACACACGCAAGTAACGGCATTTTGCCAGTATGTTCCGTGCCTTGATAGAAAAAATCACACCTGGCTGAGCGCCCGAGGCTTGGCCAGCAGCGAGGTGCTGCCACGGCTGTCGTAGAGCGACGGCGAATCGCCACCCATGAGAATCCTGACCTGGTTGCTGGTGATGTGTTGCTGCACCTGGATGATCCGGCCATTGGTCTGGTTGACCTGCTGGCAGTCGTCCATCAGCTTCGACAGCATGTCGAGCCGCTGCAGCATCGCCTCGCCGTGCTGCGATTGCGCGGCCAATGCCTGCACGCCGGCACGGTCGGCAGTCAGGCCCAGGCTGCCGAGCAACTGGCTGCGGCGCTGGCCATGCTGCTCGAGCAAGATGATCAACGACTGCTTGCGGGCCAGGATCTGCTCCAGCAACGGCATGTCGCGGCCGTGCAGAGCGATCGCCTCCTTGTTCAGGAGGTCGAGCAGTTCCTGCATCGGGGCAATGTCATCTTCCATCAGTTGCAGCAAGGTCGTGTCGTGCATGGCTAACTCTTGGCTTTTCAAGCGTCCGTGAAGTCAGCGCGCCGTAGGGTCAGCGCTGGGCTTCGAAATCAAGCAGTTTGCTGGCGACCCGGCCGGCATCGACCTGGTAGCTGCCATCGGCGATTGCCTGCTTCAACTGGGCCACGCGGGCGTTGTTGACCACTGGCTCGTCGCGCAGCTTGTCGCTGATCTTTTGCAACTGCTTTGCCTCTTGGCTGAGGTGTACCGCTTCTCCGCTGGCGCTGGTGCCGCTGGCGGCTTCCGGGCTGGCTGCCGGTTTTTCGGCGCTGCCGTGCGCGCTGTTACCGCGCACGCCGCCCGTGACGGACGGAGAGTTATTCAAACGACTGAAGTCGATGACCATGATCAGAAACCTCTGGGTATTTGGACGCTTGCCTTGTTTTCGGCCAACCCGATAGAAACTTTAGGCACAAATGCACAGCCGCCTGTCAGCAAGCTCGCGAACCCGTGTTCTGACACAGTTTAGAAAAAGCGGTTCCTCTCTGCCAGCGCAATCTGGCGGCTGGCCTACATGCTCACCTCGACCTGGCCCGGGCCGGTCACCCTGGCCTTGACTACCCGCTTGGAATTCAGGTTGCGCACCCGAATCTGCTCGCTCAGGCCACCCTTGGCCAGCGCTTCGCCGGGCATGCGCACACTCAGGCTGCCGCTGCGGGCGATGATTACCACATGGTCGCCCTTGCGTACCACCTCGGCCTGCTCAAGGTGCTGCGGGGTGAGCACCTGATCGATCACCGTGGGGCGCAGCATCTTCATGCCTACCGCCTGGTCCAGCTCGGTCAGGAAGCCCTGGCCCAGGGTGCCCACATCGCGCTCGCGCAGGGCCACGTCGCCTTCGCCCACCACGTTGTCACGCTTGAGCGGGCGGGTTACCACTACCACGTCGCGGAACAGGCGCACGGTAGCCGGCACAAACACCGTCCACGGTGCGGCGCTGTCACAGCGTACCCGCACTGTCACCCGGCCCAGCGGTAGCGCGGGGCTTTCCAGCGAGGCGTCCAGCTGCTGGCTGCACAGCGGCATGCGCAGGCGCGGGTCCAGCGGGTTGACCTGGATTTCGTAGCGGCCGGCTGTCTGGGTGGTGGCCAGATAATCTTCGACGGTGAATTCAAGAAACCCTTGGGTGACACCGATAAGCTGTTCAGGCAAGGTGAACGCGTCCGCTACCGTGCGAACGCCGGGCACCAGCAGGCACAGGGTTGCCAGCAAGCCAGTCAGCAGGTGCGTCAATCGTCGGAAAAATGTCGTTTTCGTGTGCATGGCGCTCAAAAAAGCAAAGCCCGTGCCGACTCGCTACCTGAGTTGCAACCAAAGGCTGAAATGTAAAGGAGTCTGGCATGGCGGGTGTTATGGATTCGGTCAACCAGCGCACGCAGCTGGTGGGGCAGAATCGCCTGGAATTGCTGCTGTTTCGCCTCAATGGCCAACAGCTGTACGGCATCAACGTATTCAAGGTCAGGGAAGTGCTGCAGTGCCCTGCACTGACCCTGCTGCCCAAGGCGCACCCCGTGGTGCGTGGCGTTGCCAACATTCGCGGGGCGACCATCCCGATCCTCGACTTGTCGATGGCCACCGGGTTGCGGCCGTTGGAGGAAGAGACGCGCAACAGCTTCGTGATCATCACCGAGTACAACACCAAGACCCAGGGTTTCCTGGTGCACTCGGTAGAGCGCATCGTCAACATGAACTGGGAAGAAATCCACCCGCCACCCAAGGGGACCGGCCGCGACCACTACCTGACTGCGGTGACCCGGGTGGACAACCGCATGGTCGAGATCATCGACGTGGAAAAGGTGCTGGCCGAAGTGTCGCCGTCGTCCGAGTCGGTGTCGGTCGGGGTGATCGATGCCGAAACCCAGGACAAGGCCGTGCTGCTGCGGGTGCTGACCGTCGACGATTCATCGGTGGCGCGCAAGCAGGTCAGCCGTTGCCTGCAGACCGTGGGGGTCGAGGTGGTGGCACTCAATGACGGCCGTCAGGCCCTGAACTACCTGCGCCAGCTGGTGGATGAGGGGAAAAAGCCGGAAGAGGAGTTCCTGATGATGATCTCGGACATTGAAATGCCGGAAATGGACGGCTATACGCTAACGGCAGAGATCCGCAGCGACCCACGCATGCAAAAATTGCACATCTGCCTGCATACTTCGCTTTCCGGGGTGTTCAACCAGGCGATGGTCAAGAAGGTCGGTGCCGATGACTTCCTGGCCAAGTTCAAGCCGGACGACCTGGCCCAGCGGGTGGTCGACCGGATCAAGGCAGCGCATTGAAGCAGCCGGGGTACGCCCCGGCACCAGTGATTGAAAAGAGGCGGCAAAGTAGTGTCTACGGGTAATTTGGATTTCGAACAGTTCCGGGTCTTCCTGGAGAAAGCCTGTGGCATCCTGCTGGGCGAGAACAAGCAGTATCTGGTTTCCAGCCGTCTCAACAAGCTGATGGAACAACAGGGCATCAAGAGCCTGGGCGAGCTGGTGCAGCGCATCCAGACCCAGCCGCGCAGCGGTTTGCGCGAGCAGGTGGTCGATGCCATGACCACCAACGAGACCTTGTGGTTTCGCGATACCTACCCGTTCGAAGTGCTGAAGAACAAGGTGATCCCCGAGTTCATCCGCAACAACCCCGGCCAGCGCCTGCGCATGTGGTCGGCGGCCTGTTCGTCGGGGCAGGAGCCGTATTCCATCTCGATGGCCATCGACGAATTCGAGCGCAGCAACCTTGGCCAGCTGAAGATGGGGGCGCAAATTGTTGCCACCGACCTGTCCGGCACCATGCTGAACAACTGCAAGACCGGCGAGTACGATAGCCTGGCGATTGCCCGCGGCCTGTCGCAGGAGCGCCTGCAACGTTACTTCGACCCCAAGGGGGCCGGGCGCTGGGCAGTGAAACCGGCGATTCGCAGCCGGGTCGAATTCCGCTCGTTCAACCTGCTGGACAGTTATGCCAGCCTGGGCAAGTTCGACATCGTGTTTTGCCGCAACGTGCTGATCTACTTCTCGGCGCAGGTGAAGCGCGACATTCTGTTGCGCATTCACAGTACCCTGAAGCCGGGCGGGTACCTGTTCCTGGGGGCTTCGGAGGCGCTGAACGGGTTGCCGGACCATTACCAGATGGTGCAGTGCAGCCCGGGGATCATCTACCAGGCCAAGTAAGGGGCTTCATCCGCGCCGGGTGGCCAGGTTCGTGCATTGTTGGGCAATGCCGCGCCTGACCACCCGGTGCGCTACCTGCGTATTGCGTAAAGCTCCATCTGGGCTTTGTAGCGGTTGGGCACGGTGAAGTCGGCCACGCTGAAACCGTTGTCGTTCAGCAACGCAAGCAGCCGTTCGCGGCTGAAATTATGGTAATGCTCGATTTCCATCCAGTACGGGTTGGCATTCTCCGCATCCATTATTTTCCAGCTTGAACATGTCATGTCGGGCAGGCTGATGACCAAAATACCGCCCGGGCGTAGGAGTTGCGCAGCTTTGCGCAAGGCCCTGATCGGGTAGGGCATGTGTTCGAGAAGGTCCATCATCGATAGAACGTCGAGCGGTCGCTCGCATTGCAGCGTCATGAAGTCCTGTTGCAGCGCATCGAACCCCAGCCCCTGAAGGCGGCTGACGGCCTCTGCGCGGGCATCCAGGCCGGTGGTCGAAAACCCGTAGTCACCTGCGGTCATGACCAGCGTACCGTCGCCACAGCCGACATCCAGCCATAAAGGTTTGCAGTCACGGTTAAGCACCGACTGGAAGCCGCCCAGCAACCCTATGCTCCTCTCCACCACGGGTACCCAGAGCGCCCGTTTGTTGTCATGGTTGTCAGAAAACTGCGCAAGCTGATTGGCGTTGGCGTTGCGGAACACCTCGGCCAGGCCCGCATCTGTCCAGTAATGGCGGCTGTGCACGTGGCCGCAGGTCGGGCAGCGCATCCATTCGATAGTCGCTGGCAGCGGTTCATGCCACAGGGGGTGAGCAGCGCAGTTGGCGAAGCCAAGCGTCGTGCTCGCCCCTTCGCACAAAGGGCACGCCGTGTACGCCTCTTGCAAAGCGTGTGAGCGGGATCGCGGCTGCGCCTCAGGGGCCTGGTCTAGCGTCACCGGGCCGCAGTCTGGCACATCGATATGCTCGCCCTTCAGCCCTGGGCGATGCTGCCGGGTCATCAGTTCAATGCCCATTTCGAAATTGCGGGTGAAACGTAGCGTGTCGAACAATGGAGTCGTCAAACGGTTGGCGCTGACCTTGTTGCGCAGCGCTGAGCGATAATCGGCGTCGCTGCCGATCCGTCGGCAGATGCGCACCATGTCGTCAGGGTCGGAACCTACCAGTTCCGGCATTTCAATGGCGTTCAGCAGGCTTTCGCTGACCCGTGAGCAAAAGTGGCCGCCCTGCGAGGTGATCACCGGCACGCCAGCCCAGAGTGCATCCGATGTGGTGGTATGGCCGTTGCACACCAGGGTATCCAGCACCGCATCGGCCAGCTGCAAGCGGGCCAGGTGCTGTTCCGGCGCGGCGAAGGGGGCAAAAATCAGCCGCTGCGGGTCGACGCCCGCGCGCTCTGCCTGGCGGGTGAGGTTGGCGATCGCCGCTTCGCACTGGCCTAGCAACCAGAGTACGCAGCCCGGCACTTCCTGCAGCACACGCAGCCAGACGGCAAAGCTGGAGCGATCGATCTTGTAGGACTGATTGAAGGCGGCGAAGATCACCTTGTCTTCCGGCAGGCCGTGGGCACTGCGGGTAGTCGGGGTGGATGCAGCACCCCGTTTACGGTCGTTGCACTGATAGGAGTGCGGCAGGCGGCAGAATGCTTCCGGGTAATGCGTGGTACTGCTGTCGGGTGTGACAAAGCGGTCCGAAACGATGTAGTCGATATCGCGGCTTGCGGCGCTGCCGGGGAAGCCAAGGTAGGCTACCTGCAGCGGCGCGGGGCGGTACGCAAGGATGCCGGGGCGACCGCCGCCCGTATACAGCTTGAGGTCGAACAGGATATCGAGTCGATCGGCTGCAATCCGCTCGGCGGCCTGCTGATCACTCATGGCATCAATGGCGATGTGATGCTCAACGGCGTCGATGAAGCGTTGCCGATAGTCTGAAGTATCGAATGCGCTGTAGTCGTAGGCAAAAATTTCGAAGCGTTCCCGGTCATGGCACTCGAGCAAGCCAGCCATCAGGTGCATGGTGGCATGATTGCGGAAGTCGCAGGACACGTAACCTACCCTCAGCCGCCCCCCCGGATCGCTGGCGTTGGCAGGCGTTGGAAGTGGCGTGACCGTCGGTACCATACGACTGACGTAGGCTTGGGTGACGCCAAGGTTGCGCCCCTCATCCGGGCACCAGGTCAGGTGGGTCAAAGGGTATTCCTGCGGAAAATCGAATGCCCCTTGGTCGTACCAGGCGCCGATCTTTTGTTGCAGGGTTTCTATCCAGTCCCAGTCGCAGGTGAAGCGCGCCGGCACCAGCGCTGCGCCAATGACGGCAGGATCTTCAGGTGCCAGCTGGAGAATCTGCTTGAAGGCGTTCGACGACTCTTCATAGCAGTCGTTACTCTGCAGCAGCAGTGCTGCATGCGTCAGTAGCCGAGGGTTGCGGCTCAGCGACAACTGCAGGCGCGCATAGCCGACTGCCTCATGCTGGCGATTTGCGTTGAAACACGTCGTCACAAGCGCGTCGAGCACTTCTTCGTTGTCGGGCGCTTCCTCGTGGGCCTTGAGCAAACACTGCAGGGCCTCGTCCGTGGTTCGCATGGCTGCCAGCAGTACGCCGGCGGCTAGCCAGTTGCGCGCGCCGGCGCCGTTTTCGGCCGCAAGCCTGAATGCCTCTATTGCCTCGACCGGGCGCCCGCTGAGGCGTAAGGCCTCGGCTCTCAAGCCAAGCAGGGCAGGGTTGGCCGGTAGCTGTACCAGCAGCTGTTCAAGTTCGGGCAGGGCCTCGCAAGCATGGCCGCTATTGATCTGAGCGAGTAGCGCCTCGAGGCGCCCTTCCTGAATGGTCATAGGAGAATGGGTTTCAAAAAAAATCGCAAAATCGCGACGGGAACACACAGAGGTGTCGGAATGAAAAAAAAGGCGAATCGGCGTCACAGGTACCTGGTTGCGGCACATCCTAAAGGGGCATGGCGGAACCCGTCCACAAACAAGGGATGAGCGCAAGGTTCCGGCAGGAGCCTGCCCGAAACCGAGTGCTTGCGTCCTGTCATCACCACAGGCCCTGTCACGTATCGGTGTGGCGATACGCGCAGGGGCCAGTGATGAATCAAGTGCAGCGGGCCTGCCTTACACGTTCAGGTAAGGGATCTGGGTGGTAGAGAGCTGACCAAGTTGCGCAGAGGTCATGGAGCCAACCTGGTTGCGCGACAGTGCGTTGACCTGGGAAGTCGACAGCGTGGCGATCTGCGATGTGGTAAGCGAGCTCACCTGGGCAGTCGTCAAGGCCGCGATGTCCTTGGTCGAGATCGCGGCGACCTGAGTGGTGCTCAGCCCGGCCAGCACGGTAGTGGTGATGCCCGAGATCTGAGTGGTGCTCAGCAAGCCGATCTGGCCAGTAGACAGATTGCTGGCCAGCGCACTGACCTGCGCGTACTTCAGGGCAGCTACCTGGCTGGTGGTCAGGCTGGTAACTTGCGCGGTGGTCATCGCGCCGGCCTGCGCGGTTGACAGCGCGGCAACGTCGACCGCCTCCATGGCCTTGACCTGCGTGGTGCTCAGGGCCGCCAGGGACGTGGTCGACAACCCCGCTACCTGGCTGGTGGTCAGTGCCGCGATGTCCTTCGTCGAAATCGACTGCAACTGCGAGGTGCTGAGGCCGTTGAGCACGGTGGTGGTCAGGCCCGCTGCCTGCGAAACGGTCAGGGCACCGATCTGGCTGGTAGTGAAGCTCGACGCCAGGGCGTTGACCTGGGTGTACTTCAACGCAGCTACCTGGCCGGTGGTGAGGTTGCCGATCTGTCCGGTGGTCAATGCAGACAGCTGCGAGGTCACCAGCGCGCTGATGTCCCTGGTCTCGATCGCCTGCAACTGCGCAGTGGTCAGGCTGGCGGCGTTCAGGCCGGTCACCTGGCTGGTCGACAAGGCTGCGATCTGCCCGGTCGAGAGGTTGGCTTGCAGGGTTCCTACCTGGGTGGTCGACAGCGCGCCGATCTGAGCCGTCGTCAGTGCTGCAACGGCCGCCGTGCCCAAGCTGCCCAGTTGGGCGGTCGACATCGAGGCGATGTCTTTGGTGGTGATTGCTGCTACCTGAGCGGTGCTCAGCGCAGCCACGGTGGTGGTCGACACGCCCGCGATCTGCTTGGTCGTCAGTGCGCTGATCTGGGCGGTGCCGAGTTTTGCGCCAAGGCTACCGACCTGAGTGCTGCTCAGCGCTGCAAGCTGAGCGGTAGCCAGGGTGCCGACCTGGGCCGTTGTCAATGCACCCAGCTGGGTGGTCGACATTGCCGCGATGTCCTTGGTCTCGATGGCCTTCAGCTGGGCGGTGGTCAGGTTGCCCAGCACGGTAGTCGACAGGCCGCCTACCTGAGAGGTGGATAGCGCTGCGATATCCTTGGTGGAAATCGCCTGCAGTTGAGCGGTGCCAAGCGAGCCGAGAGTGGTGGTCGACAACCCTGCGGTCTGCGCCGCGGTGAGTGCGCCGATTTGCGTCGTCGACATCTTGGCCGCCAAAGCGCCGACCTGCGCCGTGGTCATTGCCGTGATCTGGGCGGTCGACAAGGTAGCGAGGGCTGCAGTGGCCACGGCGCCCAGTTGGGCGGTGGTCAGTGCGGCGATGTCCTTGGTCGAAATCGCCGCCAGCTGAGCGGTGCTCAGGGCGGCCATGGTCGTGGTGGACACGCCTGCTATTTGCCCGGTCGACAATGCGTTGACCTGGGTGGTGCTGAGCTTGGCGCCGAGCGTATCGACCTGAGCGCTGCTCAACGCGGCAACCTGGACTTTGGCCAAGGCACCAACCTGGGCCGTCGTCAGGGCCCCGAGCAAGCTGGTCGACATGGCGGCGATGTCTTTGGTTTCGATGGCAGTCAGTTGCGCGGTTGTCAGGTTGCCCAGTGCAGCGGTCGACAGGCCGGCTACCTGCGAAGTCGAAAGGGCGGCGATGTCCTTGGTACTGATCGCCTGGATCTGAGCCGTGCTCAGAGCGCCCAATACCGAGGTCGACAACCCTGCAGTCTGTGCCACGGAGAGTGCGCCAATCTGGGTGGTCGACATTTTGGTAGCAAGGGCACCGACCTGTACGGTTGTCATTGCACCGATCTGCGCGGTCGACAGGCTGGCGAGGTCGGCGGTAGCCACCGCACCCAGTTGGGCGGTGCTCAGGGCTGCAATGTCTTTACTTGAAATAGCTGCCAGTTGAGCGGTGCTCAGCGCGGCCATGGTAGTGGTGGAAACGCCTGCGATTTGCTTGGTCGACAATGCAGCGATCTGGCCGGTGCTGAATTTGGCGCCCAGGCTACCGACCTGGGTGCTGCTCAAAGTCGTCACCTGCGCTGTTGTGAAGGCGCCCACTTGAGCCGTTGTCAGGGCGGCCAACTGAGTGGTCGACATCGCAGCGATGTCTTTGGTCTCGATGGCCTTCAGTTGCGTGTTAGTCAGGTTGCCGAGCACGGCAGTCGACAAACCGGCTACCTGCGATGTCGACAGGGCGGCGATATCCTTGGTGGAAATCGCCTGCAACTGCGCGGTACCCAGCGAGCCGATCACGGCCGTGGACAACCCGGCGGTCTGCGTTGCTGTCAACGCGCCAATCTGTGTAGTAGACATCTTCGCAGCCAGTGCGCCTACCTGTGCAGTAGTCATGGCCGTGACCTGGGCGGTCGACAAGGTGGCGAGGTCGGCGGTGGCCACGGCGCCCAGCTGGGCAGTGGTCAGGGCGGCGATGTCCTTGGTCGATATCGCTGCCAGTTGAGCAGTGCTCAGGGCAGCCATTGTCGTGGTGGACACGCTGGCGATCTGCTTAGTCGACAACACGCCGATCTGGGCAGTGGTCATGGCGCCGGCCAGTGCACCCACTTGCGAGGTGGTCATGGCGGCGATCTGGGTGGTGGAAAATGCCCCCACCTGGGTCGACGACAGGGCGGCGACCTGAGACGAAGCCAGCGCCGCGACATCATCCTTGCCCAGCGCCTTGAGTTGCGATGCGTTGAAGGCCGCAATCGCCGCGGTGCTCAGCGACACGACATCGGAGGTCGAAAGTGCTGCAATCTGCGCGGTGGACAGTGCGCCGGCCTGAGCGGAGCTCAGGGAGGCAATATCGGATGTGCCCAGGGCCGATATTTGCTTGGTTGACAGAGCGGCGATTTGTGCCGTTGACATTGCCGTGACGATTGAGGTCATAGATTCATAATCCAGGGGGAGGGGGCGGCATCCAGACTCTCTTGCGTTGCCTCAAGGCGAGACCACGCGCGCGATGCCTGCAGATCTCATCGGCATGGCATTTTGATACTTTATGGGGATGAAGAAATATTTTGTCGTGTTTTCAGGCTGGATATTGGATCAATAAAATGGCGTCAATTTTTTGTGTTGGCGTGTTCGCCTGCCGGCGATTGCCGCTCAAGCCTGCAAAGGCGGAAAGCCTTTGCCGCTTTTCTGGCAGCTATTTGTTGCCGGGTTACATCTTGCCCGCGTAATTCCTGGCTTCGGCAGGGTTGGCACAACCCTTGCTATCCCTTGCTCAACGATATTCCGGTCAACCTCCGAAGGTTTCCCCGACATGAGCATCAGCTTCGACAAGGCGCTTGGTATCCACGAAAAGGCCCTGGGCTTCCGCGCCCAGCGCGCCGAAGTGCTGGCCAACAACATCGCCAACGCCGACACGCCCAACTACAAGGCGCGTGACATGGACTTTTCCTCGGTGCTGGCTGCCGAAACCAGCAAGCAGCAGGGTGGCCGGTTCGCCATGGACCGGACCAACAGCCGCCATATCGAAGCCGATGGGCTGGCGATCGCGGCCGACGATACCCTCAAGTACCGTACCCCGCTGCAGCCTTCGATCGACCAGAACACCGTGGACGCGCAGATCGAGCAATCGAACTACACCGAAAACGCCATCGGTTTCCAGGCCAGCTTCACCTTGCTCAACAGTAAATTCAAAGGGCTGGTTTCCGCCCTGCGGGGAGAATGACCATGTCCCTTTCCAGTGTTTTCAATATTGCCGGTAGCGGCATGAGCGCGCAGAACACGCGCCTGAACACCGTCGCTTCCAACATCGCCAACGCCGAGACCGTGTCCTCGAGCATCGACCAGACCTACCGCGCCCGCCACCCGGTGTTCGCCACCACCTTCCAGGATGCGCAGGCCGGCGGCAGCCAGTCGCTGTTCGAGGACCAGGGCGAAGCGGGGCAGGGCGTGCAGGTCAAAGGCATCGTCGAAGACCAGAGCACCCTGGAAGCGCGCTACGAGCCGAACCACCCGGCGGCGAACAAGGATGGTTACGTCTACTACCCCAACGTCAACGTGGTCGAGGAGATGGCTGACATGATCTCCGCCAGCCGCGCGTTCCAGACCAACGCCGAGCTGATGAACACCGCCAAAAGCATGATGCAGAAAGTCCTGACCCTGGGGCAGTGATAGGAAGCCGACATGACCACCACCAATTCCACCACCGACGTCGGTAGCGCCTACCTGACCTCGCTGCAGAAGCAGACCTCCAAGACCGACAGCAGCACCGGTGCCGCCGGCAGCGCGTTGGGCAAGGACGCGTTCCTGCAGCTGCTGGTTACCCAGATGCAGAACCAGAACCCGCTCGACCCGCAGGAAAACGGCGAGTTCGTGGCCCAGCTGGCGCAGTTCAGCAGCCTCGAAAGCATGCAGTCGCTGAATGATGCGGTGACCTATATCGCCACTGGGCTGCAGTCTTCCCAGGCCCTCCAGGCGTCGTCGCTGGTCGGGCGCAATGTGATCGTGCAGACCGACAAGGCCGTGGTCGACACCAGCAAGGACATGAAGGGTTCGGTCAACCTGACCTCGTCCAGCACCTCCACCTCGGTGGGTATCTACGACAAGGACGACAAGCTGGTACGTACCATCGAGCTGGGTACCCAGAAGGCCGGCAGCATCGACTTCACCTGGGATGGCCTGAACGACGACGGTGAAGTGGCCGATGCCGGCACCTACACCTTCAAGGCCAGCGCCTCGATCGATGGCCAGGCCACGGCCATGACCACCAACCTGCCGGCCTCGGTGACCAGCGTGACCATGGGCAGCAACGGTTCGGAAATGACGCTCAACCTGGCCGGCCTGGGCAGTGTTGCGCTTTCCAAAATTCAAAGCATCGGCATCTAGGGCCTGAGCAAAACGACAGGAGTTACACATGTCTTTCAATATCGGCCTTAGCGGCCTCTATGCAGCAAACAAGGCCCTGAACGTTACCGGCAACAACATTGCCAACGTTGCCACCACCGGCTTCAAGTCGTCGCGCGCCGAGTTCGCCGACCAGTACTCCAACTCCGTACGTGGCACCAGCGCGGGCAAGACCGTGATCGGTACCGGGGTGAAAACCGCTGCGGTTTCGCAGTTGTTCACTCCAGGCAACATCAATGCCACCGGCCAGGCGCTGGACATGGCCATCGATGGCAACGGTTTCTTTGCCCTGAACGACAACGGTTCGAAGATCTACACCCGTGCTGGCGCGTTCTACAGCGACAAGGCCGGTTATGTGGTGAACTCTTCGGGTGCCAACCTGCAGGGCTATGCAGTCGGTGAGGACGGCAAACTCATCCAGGGCGTGCTGACCAACCTGCAGATCGATACTTCCAACCTGACGCCCAAGCCAACCAGCCTGATCACCGAGAAGATCAACCTCAACTCGGCCGCGACCAGCCCTTCGGTAACGCCGTTCGACCCGACCAACGCCAGTTCCTACAACTTCACGTTCAATACCCCGGTGTACGACAGCCAGGGCAACGAACACCAGATGAACCAGTATTTCATCAAGGACGACGCAACCAACACCTGGTCGATGCACACCACCATCGATGGCCGAAACCCGGAAAACCCGGCTTCCACCACGCCGCTGGTCAACAATGTGCCCTTCAAGTCCGATGGCACCCTGGACAAGGATGCAATGACTGCGGGCGCGGTCACCGGTGGCCTGGCCATTGGCGAAGACAAGATCTTCCAGCTGCAGAACTGGATCCCTGCGCAGAAAAATGCGGCCGGCGAGTGGTCGGCCAATGGCGCCATCGCCAACGCCGGCGGTGTCAAGCTGGACATGCTGGGTGCCACCCAATACAACGCCTCGTCGGCAGAAATCGCCAAAACCCAGGATGGCTTCGCCACCGGTGAGCTTTCGGGGTTGAGCATTGACCAGAACGGCTACCTGTTTGCCAGCTTCACCAACGGCAAGGACAAGGTGATCGGCCAGGTGGCGATTGCCAACTTCGCCAACCTGCAGGGCCTGACCCCGATTGGCGGGACCAACTGGAAAGAGTCCTACTCCTCGGGTGTGCCGGTGATCGGCGCCCCGGACACCGGTACCCTGGGCCAGATCTCGGGTGGTGCGCTGGAAGACTCCAACGTCGACCTGACTGGCGAGCTGGTCAACCTGATCAAGGCGCAGAGCAACTACCAGGCCAACGCCAAGACCATCTCCACCGAAAGCACCATCATGCAGACCATCATCCAGATGACCTGATGATGGCTGGGGCTGCTGCGCAGCCCATCGCGACACAAGGCCGCTCCTACAGGAGATCGCGATTCCGTTGTAGGAGCGGCCTTGTGTCGCGATGGGCCGCAAAGCGGCCCCAAATCCTAAAAGGCTGACACTCATGACAAGGCTGCTGCTGATAACCCTGCTGGCCATGGCCCTGCCGCTCTCCGCCGCCCCCGCCCCGTTCTACCAATGGCAAAGCCTGGTCACCGGCCGCTACCTGTGCTCGGCCCACAACCCGGGCAAGGGCTGGGTGCGCCATGCCGGCCCCTATAACAATGCCGCCTGTCGCAGCCATTGAGCACGCCCTTGCCGCAGGCGGCAAACATCCGCCGACAAACTGACGTTTCTTGCCCCTCGTCCCGCTGAAACCCCCGTAAACCGGTCGTTTCAGACTTGGTTCGATTATTGCTTCGAACCTGCCAAGTGACAGCGCGGCAGCGACGCGCAGAGGAGATACTGTGGACAAGTTGCTTTATGTGGCCATGACCGGTGCCAGCCAGAACGCGCTGGCGCAGAAGGCTCACGCCAACAACCTGGCGAACGTTTCCACCAACGGTTTTCAGCGTGACCTGGAGCAGGCCCGTTCGATGCCGGTGTTCGGTGACAGCTTTCCGGCGCGCGCCTACGCCCTGACCGAGCGCCCGGCCACCGACTTCAGCGAAGGCCCGCTGGTTGAAACCGGCCGCGAACTGGACGTGGCGGTGACCGGCCAAGGGTTCATCGCTGTGCAGGCACCCGACGGCAGCGAAGCCTATGTGCGCACCGGCAGCCTGAACATCGATGCCCTCGGCGTGCTGCGTGCCGGCAACGGCATGCCGGTGATCGGCAACGGCGGCCCGATCGCCATCCCGCCAGAGCAGAAGGTGGAAGTGGGCGCCGACGGCACGCTCAGCATCCGCTCCATGGGTGAAGACCCGCGGGTGATCGCCGAAGTCGACCGCATCAAGCTGGTCAACCCGGACACCAAGGGCCTGCAAAAGGGCCTGGACGGCCTGATCCACACCGCCTCCGGCCAGCCGGCCGATGCCGACGTCAATGTGCGGGTGGTGTCGGGCTTCCTGGAAGGCAGCAACGTCAACGCTGTCGAGGAAATGACCTCGGTACTGGCGCTGTCCCGCCAGTTCGAACTGCACGTCAAGATGATGAACACGGCCAAGGAAGGCGACGAAGCCATGGCTCGGGTTTTGCAAATCGGCTAATCACTTTTGAACGGGTGCCGTAAAACAGGCGCACGAGGAGAATTACATGCTTCCGGCTCTTTGGGTCGCTAAAACCGGCCTGTCCGCCCAGGACACCAACCTGACGGTCATTTCCAACAACCTGGCCAACGTCTCGACTACCGGCTTCAAGCGTGACCGTGCCGAGTTTGCCGACTTGCTGTACCAGATCAAGCGTCAACCGGGTGCCCAGTCCACCCAGGACAGCGAGCTGCCATCGGGCCTGCAGGTCGGTACCGGTGTGCGCATCATCGGTACCCAGAAGAGCTTTGTCGCCGGCAGCCTGCAGACCACCGAAAACCC
>Ga0302347_1003047_pt1 | contig 15612 bp, 12 predicted proteins | sample PhyWR1_FD_202178 | JGI IMG/M metagenome (GOLD analysis project Ga0302347, IMG submission 202178) | Leaf surface microbial communities from wheat plants in UC Gill Tract Community Farm, Albany, California, United States - DLSL W.R1 (v2)... | ecosystem: Host-associated > Plants > Phyllosphere >...
CGGCAACGTCCAGATCGATACCACTCAAGGCCTGGAAACCGTTGCCGTAGGTTTTGGTTAGCTGCCGGATGGACAGAGCGGAACTCATATCGGAATACGCACCAAAAGAAGGGAATGGAAAGGGTAGATGAAGGCGCAGCGCAGGTAGTTCAACCTGGGTGCATGGCGGGCATGGTGAGTGCCCGGGTCGCACAAGTACAGTCAACCGCATTAATAATGGGTATTAAGTCAACGCGGTCATCACTGCCTTGCGGAAGGCCGGACGCTGTTGCAGGCGCTGGTACCAGGCCTCCAGGTGCGGCATTGCCGGGCGCTCGATGGGCATTTCGAACCAGGCGTAGATGAAGCAGCCCAACGGGATATCGCCCATGCCGAACGCGTTGCCGGACAGATAAGGTTGCCGGGCGAGCGCCTGCTCAACGGTGTTCAGTGCATCGACACAGGCCTGACGTCCGGCATCGATGCTGTCCCAGTCCTGTTTTTCCGGCGGGGTTCGCACGATGCCCCAGAACACCGCTTTGAACGGATCAGCGAGGGTCGAGGTGGTCCAGTCCATCCACTTTTCCGCGTTGGCGCGGGCTTGCAGGTCAGCCGGGTAAAAGTCTGACGCGTGTTTGGCGCAGAGGTAGCGCACGATGGTGTTCGATTCCCACAGCACAAAGTCGCCATCTTCGATCATCGGCACCCGACCGTTGGGGTTCAATGCACGGTATTGCGGCGTATCGACGACCCCGAATGCCCCGCCTGCATCAATCGCCTCATAGTCCAGGCCGAGTTCTTCGGCGCACCACAGCGCTTTTCTGACGTTCGACGAATTTTTACGACCCCAGATTTTCAGCATGACCGCTCCCTGGATGGGTGAATGCACAACGTGTTGTGATGGAAACCGCAGCATACGATGCCTGAGTGGAAAACCGGTACTGGATGACTGGCAGGTCAGATAAATCCGCACGAGTTCCGGTACATTCTCATACGAACTCCCCCCTCATGGGACGGTCACTACCCAGTAAGCGACTGGAACTGTCTTGAACACGTGGTAACACCTTGATCACCGCGCTTGCTCGCATGCCGACTAAGCTCCATGGTGGTTTCGCCCCTGGTTTCACGGAGGACTGAATATGCTGTTGTTGTGGATACTGGTGCTGGTGGTCGGCATTGCCTACCTGGCACACCGCCGCGTCGCCCCCCTGCCCGCCCTCGGCGTGGTTGCCGTTTACCTGCTGGCGATGGGCGCCTGGAGCCATGCACCGGGTTGGCTGCTGCTGATCTTCTGGGTGTTGGTCGCTCTGGTGGCCGTGCCCTTGCTGCTGCCCGACCTGCGCCGCCAATACTTCACGAAGCCGCTGTTCAGCTGGTTTCAGAAAGTCTTGCCGCCAATGTCCGAAACCGAGCGTGACGCCATCGACGCGGGCACGGTGTGGTGGGACGGCGAACTGTTCAGCGGTCGCCCCGACTGGGACAAGTTGCTGGCCTACCCCAAGGTAAAACTCACCGAAGAAGAACAGGCGTTTATCGACGGCCCCACCGAAGCGCTCTGCGCCATGGTCAGCGACTGGGAAATCGGCCAGGCCATGGACCTGCCGCCCGAAGCCTGGGAGCACATCAAGACTCACGGCTTCTTCGCGCTGATCATTCCCAAGGAATACGGCGGCAAGGGCTTCTCCGCCTACGCGCACTCCCAGGTGGCGATGAAACTCGCCACCCGCAGCGGCGACCTGGCGTCCACCGTGATGGTGCCCAACTCACTGGGCCCGGCCGAACTGTTGCTGCACTATGGCACTGATGAACAACGCAACCATTACCTGCCGCGCCTGGCGCGTGGCGATGACATCCCGTGCTTCGCCCTCACCGGCCCGCTGGCCGGCTCCGATGCGGGCGCCATGCCCGACACCGGCGTGATCTGCAAAGGCGAATGGGAAGGCAAGGAAACCCTCGGCCTGCGCCTGAACTGGGAGAAACGCTACATCACCCTCGGCCCGGTCGCGACCCTGCTGGGCCTGGCCTTCAAGGCCCATGACCCGGATCACCTGCTGGGTGAAGAAGAAGACCTCGGCATCAGCCTCGCGCTGATTCCCACCGATACTCCCGGTGTGGAGATCGGTCGTCGCCATCTGCCACTGGGGGCTGCGTTCATGAACGGGCCCAACTCGGGCAAGGACGTGTTCATCCCACTGCAATACCTCATCGGTGGCCAGGAGATGCTCGGCAAGGGCTGGATGATGCTGATGAACTGCCTGTCCGTGGGCCGCTCGATCTCCTTGCCCGCCGTCGGCACCGGGGCCGCCAAGTTCACCAGTCTGGTCACCGGCCAGTACGCCCAGGTGCGCGAACAGTTCAATGTGCCGCTGGCGGCGTTCGAAGGCATCCAGGAATCCCTGGCACGCATCGGCGGTAACGCCTGGCTGATGGACAGCGCAAGGATGCTCACCGCCAACGCCGTCGACCTGGGGGAAAAACCCTCGGTGCTGTCGGCGATCCTCAAGTACCACCTGACCGAACGTGGTCGCGAGTGCATCACCCATGCCATGGATGTGCACGGCGGCAAGGGCATCATCATGGGCCCCAACAACTACTTGGGCCGCAGTTGGCAAGGCGCGCCGATTTTCATCACGGTGGAAGGCGCCAACATCCTCTCGCGCAACCTGATGATCTTCGGCCAGGGCGCGATTCGCTGCCATCCGTTCGTGCTCAAGGAAATGGCGCTGGCAGGACGTGAAGACCGTGACCAGGCACTCAAGGAGTTCGACGGCCTGCTGATGCAGCACATCGGTTTCGCCGTCAGCAACGCCGCCAGCACCCTGGTGCTGAACCTGGGCCTTGGCCACTTCGAGAAAGCCCCCGGCAACCGTCTGAGCCAGGGTTATTTCCGCGCCTTGAACCGTCAGGCGGCCGCCTTCGCATTGCTTGCCGACTTGAGCATGATGCTGCTCGGCGGCGAGCTCAAACGCCGCGAACGCCTGTCGGCGCGCCTGGGCGACGTGCTGAGCCATATGTACCTGGCCTCGGCAGCGCTCAAGCGTTACCACGACCTGGATTCGCCGGACCACCTGGAACCCTTGTTCGCCTGGGCCATGGAAGAGAGCCTCGGCGAGTCGGAGCGTGCGCTGGATGAATTGCTGAGCAACTTCCCGAACAAGGTGCTGGGCTGCCTGTTGCGGGTCATCGTGTTTCCATTCGGACGGCGCCATACCGGGCCGTCCGATGCACTGGATGCCGAAGTGGCCGCAGTGATTGGCCGCGCCAAGGGCGACCCGACTCTCGAAGAGTTGCTGGCCGGCTGCTACCGCCCGCAATCGGCGCAGGATCCGGTCGGCGCGCTGCAACATGCCTATGACCTGCTTGGCGCCAGCCATCCACTGCAAAAGAAACTGCACAGCGCGTTGAAAAGCGGCCAGGTCAAACCGACTGCCGGCGAACACGCCATCGACGCCGCCCTGCAAGCGGGCGTGCTGCAACCGGCCGAGGCGCAGACCCTGCGTGACGCCGAAGCAGCGCGACGCAAGGTGATCGACGTGGATGATTTCAGCAAGGAAGAGCTGACCCAGGCTGAGGGCAAAGTCCGCTGATACCTGCGGTCATATAATTACGGGCGCGTGAGCTATATACTCTCGCGCCCGTTTTTGCTTTAGAGGACTTATCTCGTGTCCAACGTCGTTGCTGATCATCTCGTCTTGCTCGACCACCTGCGCAGCATCCTGGTTGCCGTCGGCGAAGCCGAACAAGTGCCCGAGGAAAGCCACACCCTGTTCCTGGAGCGCTTCGACGAACTGCGCGCCCTGCTGCCTATCGACCCGATCGAAAGTCAGTATCTGGGCCAGGACCTGATGAGCCAGGTCATCCTGCGCTACCCGCAAATCGCCCACCTGGTGCCACGCGACCTGCTCTGGTTCTTCGGCGGCGACTGCCTGCACTTCATGCCCGACGAAGAACTGGATTTGTACCAGGCGCTGGAAGAACGTCGTCATGAAGCCGAGCTCAATGACGAACCGTTCGACTGGAACCAGGAAAAGCAGCTGCTGGCTATGCCGGATGATCAGAGCAAGCACTGAAAAGTAAGAGCTATTTGAGGCCTGCACATCCCCGTGACCACAATAAACCAGCGGGCAATATTCGCCTTTCCTACACCTCAATCGCCCCCGCCCGCCCCGGCTCCACTGCAAACGACTTGAGGGTTGACAGCGCCGCCGCAGGATCACGGGGGTCGGTAATCACGCGAAAATGCGTCAGCATCTTTTGCGCGTCCACCTCTACCGACACATAACCGCGCTGGCGACTGTCGAAAAACTTCACGTGAGGATTGAGCGGCAAAATCTGCGTGAAGGCGTCAAACGGCGGACCATCCGAGGTCACCGAGGTACCGACGAACTCGGTGGCGACCACGGGTGAGTCCATGTCATTGGCGTCGGCGTGCAGGTCGGTGGTCCAGAACGAATGGATATCGCCGCCCCAGAACACCGGATTTTTCAGGCGTCGGTGCTCGATGGACGCCAACATCCTTGATCGATTGGCCATGTAGCCGTCCCAGCCATCGGTCCAGCGGCCAGGCTTGTGGTTCGTCAGGTCACGCTGGAAAATCGGCGCGACCAGCAGGTCCTGGGCAATCACATTCCATTGCGCCGTTGACTCGGCAAAACCACGGTCGAGCCAGGCCTCCTGCTGCCAGCCGAGCATGGTGCGCCGAGGGTCGCGCAAGTCGGAACAGGTGTTGGAAGCGATATGCCCTTGATGGCTGCCATTGGCCAGAATACAGGGCTGCTCGGAACGGTATTGTCGACCGTCCAGCACATGGAAACGTACGAGTGCGCCATAGTCCAGATGCCGATAAATGCGCATGTCCGGACCTTTGGGCAGGCTGCTGGCACGTAGCGGCATATGTTCGTAAAACGCTTGATAGGCCGCCGCGCGTTGCTTGAGAAACTGCGCCACGGACTCCTTCGGGTCCTGGGACCAGCGGTTGGCGTAGTCATTCTGAACTTCGTGATCGTCCCACGTTGCGACACTGGGTGCCGCGGCATGCAGCGCCTGCAGGTCAGGGTCGGTTTTGTAAAGCGCGTAACGGTTGCGGTAGTCACTCAAGGTCGAAGCGTCGCCGCTTCCATGGGCACGAATAATCTTGCCTGAGTCCGCCGCGTAGGAACTGTCGTAGATGTAGTCGCCCAGAAAAAACACAAGGTCAGGTTGCTCCGCAGCCAGATGGCGATAGGCACTGAAGTAGCCACGCTCCCAGTGGGAGCACGACACAAAACCCAGACGTGCCGCCGCCATGGCGTGCGCTGGCGGCGTTGTGCGCGCCTGACCCACCGGGCTCTGTGCACCCAGTCCGTCGAACTGATACCAATACGGTCTGCCCGGATCAAGCCCGCCGACCTCGACATGCACCGAATGGGCGAAAGTGCCGGTCGCCATCACCTCGCCTTGCCGGACGATGCGCGTCATCGCCGCATCGCTGGCCACCCGCCAACGCACCGGCACCGGCCGACTCAACCCACCGCGTCCATCGACGGCATTGAAGACCGGTGCAAGGCGCGTCCAGATCACAAAGCCATCGGGCAACGGATCACCCGATGCCACGCCGAGGGTAAATGGATAATCCACCCCGGCGCTGCGCGCAAACGGGCTGAGGAGTGAAAACGCCGTCGCGACGGCCAGTCCGCCGAGTACCCGCCTGCGGTCGTGGTTCACTGCATCGTTCACAGGCCGTTCTCCCAGTCATCACGCACGCTGGCGAACGTCAGTAAATCCTCATATAGGCCATTCTTTAAAAAGGCCTGGCGCGAACAGCCCTCAAAGCGCAGGCCGATTTTTTCCATCACTCGGGCCGACTCCTCGTTGCGGGCAAAACATTGACTGCCCACACGCTGCAACCGCAACTCAGTGAAACCAAAGTGCATCAGGGCGCTTGCCGCTTCTGCGGCATATCCCTGGTTGCGAGCGTGCGCCGCGACCCAACCGCCCAGATGACCATAATGATGACGCGCGCTGAGCCGAAGGCTGACGATGCCGATCAACTCACTGGTTTCGCGCACATGCATGCCCAGATTCAGCAACTCGCCGGCGTGGAATTTTTCGCCAAGGCCCGCAATAAAATCCTGCGCAGTCTCCAGGGTATAGGGCGAGGGAAGATTGGCGGTGTTGTCAGCAATGTTCGGTCCGTTGGCGAGTCTGAAAAGCGTTTCCGCCTGATCGCTTTCCAGCGCTCGTAGCAGCAGTCGCGAGGTGGTCAATCGAGGTAATTCGGACGGCATGGCGGTTGGCTCTGGAAGAAAATCGTCCAAGCCTGTACGCGCAATGTGTCAGTTTTAGTACGTCATAAAAACGTAAGGAAAACCCTCTGAAAGTGCCGTGACAGAGCCTTCAAACGGTCAATTAAAGTTAACCAATCGGTCATTTTTGGTTGCTAGCGTATCGCCCCTAATTCTATGACGGGGTAAAGGAATGAGAACCTGGGATGAACCCAAGAAACGCAAGGCGCACATCGAACTGATCCCGATGATCGACGTGATGATGTTTCTCCTGGTGTTCTTTGTACTGGTGAGCCTGAACGTCATTCCGGCACTCGGCATGAAGACCCAGTTGCCCAGCGCCAGCAGTTCGCAGCAGCTCAAACCGCAGAACAAATTCATCCTGACCCTGGGTCTGGAGGGTCAGCTGCAACTCGATGGAAAAGACCTCACAGTCGACGCTCTGGTGCCGGCGCTGAAGGCGGCCGAAAAGCCGGATAGCAAATCGACGATCATCGTCAACAGTGACAAGGGCGTTGAAGTCTCGCGCCTGGTGGAAGTGATGGACACCCTGCGCCTGGGTGGCTTCACTTCCGTGTCCATCGCCACGCGCAAGTCCTGATCATGTACGGCCTGTTTCGTGTGCGGCAGCTGCTGGGAAGCGTCCCGGCCGTGATCGCCCTGGTGTTGATTGCGATGGGCATCCAGTCTCAGACCTTGAAAGTCGAACCGGTGTACGACGAGTCGGCGGTCGAGCTGGCGTTGGTCGAGCCGGAGCCGCAAGTGATCCCGGAACCTGTGGTAGAGCCACCGCCGCCGCCGCCCGTGATCGAGGATGAAGAGGCAGAACCTGCGCCACCGCCACCTCCCCCTAAGCCCGCGCCAAAACCCGAGCCCAAACCCAAGCCTGTGCCCAAGCCGGTCGTGGCCGCCAAGCCGACTCAGGCGCCGTCCCCTGCACCCGCCAAGCCCGCTGCACCGGCCGTGATCAAACCGACACCTGCCGCAGTCGCCCCGACACCCGCGCCACCGGCACCGGCACCGGCACCGGCACCGCCAAAGGTCGACGGCCAGGCCCTGGAAGGCGGTTATCTCAAGGGCTTACGCAACGATCTGGACACCTACAAGCAGTACCCCACAGGGCGCCAGGCGTCACTCGAACGTCCCAGCGGTGAGGTGGTGGTGTGGTTGCTGGTCGACCGCCAGGGCCGGGTGCTGGATTCAGGCCTGCAAACCCAAGCGTCGAGCATGTTGCTCAACCGCGCCGCCACCAACAGCCTGCGGCGCATCAAGCAAGTCAAACCGTTCCCCGAGCAAGCTTTCGGGGGGCGCAATGAGCAGCGCTTTACCGCCACCTTCAACTACAGCGTGCAATGAGCACCGACACCAGGACGACAGTGATGAGATTCACACGGATTCATCTGGCACTCGTTGCCGCAAGCATGGGCCAGGGCATGGTCATGGCAGATACCCGCGACAGTGACGTCGGCACGATTGGCGTGCAAGGCAAGGCTACTGCGGGTGGCGGCTACATGGTGCAGGAAGAAAGCATCAAGGGTCGTTCGACGGTCACCAAGGAAGCGCTGGATAAACAAACGGCAACCGGCAACGCGATCGACAAACTCAAGTACACACCAGGCCTGAATATCTCCAGCGAAGACAACACTGGTCTGTCGGGCTTTCGCTTCACCATGCGCGGGCTTAACTCCGACCAGGTGGGCACGTCGGTCGACGGCATGCCGATCAACGATTCGGGCAACTACGCGCTGTACTCCAACCTGCTGGGCGATCCGGAAAACATCGACCAGATCTTCGTCACCCAAGGCGCGTCGGAAGCCGACGGCCCGCACATCGGCTCCAGCGGCGGCAACATCGGCATCGTGACGGTACGTCCGACCAAGGAAACCGGGGCGTTCGTCAAACAGATCGTAGGCAGCAACGCCACCCGCAAGACCTTCGCACGGCTCAATACCGGCGAGGTCAACGGCCTGAGCAACTGGCTGTCTGCCTCTCATACCGAGGGGCAAATGTGGCGCGGCTCGGGCGCCGTGCGCGCCGACAAGGTCGAGTGGAACAGCTTCTTCGACGCAGGCAACGGCAACACCGCGAACCTGATCCTCAAGTACCACGAGCAGGACAACAACAGTTACAGCCAGTTGACCAAAGGCCAGTTCCAGCAAAATGGCCGCAAATATGATCCCTACCCCGCCACACCGACCGTGGGCAGCAACGGCAAGCTCAACAGCTACTACGCCCTGGCGCAGAACCCGTTCCAGACCTTTACCGGCGTGCTCAACACCCAATTCAAACTGGCCGACAACCTGGCCCTGTCGGTGATCCCATATTACTTCTGGGGCAACGGCAGCGGCGTCAACGCTTCGAGTTACGCACTCAACCGTGGCTCGAACACCGGCGGCGTGTTCGACCTGGGCAATCTGCCTACGGCCGCGCAATACAACGCCGACGGGTCTTCAACCACGGGCGTTTACTACCGTCCTTCCCGCACCCAGACCTGGCGCCCCGGCATCACCACCAAACTCAACTGGGACCTGGGCGACCACAGCCTGCAGTTCGGCTACTGGTACGAGCGCGCACGTCAAAGCCAGACCCAGCCGTTTATTGGCCTTAAAAACAGCGGCAAACCGACCGACACCTGGCCGGACGGCGATTCGGTAGTCGATGCCAACGGCAACACCGTGCAGGGCCGCGACCGTTTCACTATTACTCCGGCGCAGAAGGTCTGGGCTCAGGACACCTGGTACATCAACCCGGACTGGACCCTCGTGGCCGGCCTTGCCTACATGAACGTCAAGCGTGATGGCACCAACAACGGCAGCCTCACCGAGCAGCCGGAAAAACGTAATCAGAGCTACACCAAGCTGCTGCCCAATGCGGGCCTCAAATATCAGTTGGATGAGCGTGATCAGTTGTTCTACAGCCTGTCGCGCAATATGCGAATTCCGCAGAACTACGTGCTGTACGACCAAGGCGCAGGTTCCATCGATGCCAAGCCGGAAACCAGCTGGAACCACGAACTGGGCTGGCGCTTCACTGGAGAAGACATGACGGTGGCGGCCACCTTGTTCTACATGCAGTTCAAGGATCGCCAGGTGTCATCCAAAAACGTCAACGGTGATTTCGCCGACATCAACGCAGGCTCCGTCAATAACCGCGGCCTGGAGCTGGAGTGGAGCGGCCTGCTGCCCAATCACTTCAACTACTACACCTCCTACACCTACACCAGGGCCGAGCAGCAGGATGACTTCACCGCCTTCAACGCGGGCCGGGCAATTGTATTGCCCACCAGTGGCAAGCAGTTCCCCAACGTACCCAAAAATATGCTGGCGGCCAATATCGGCTACGACGACGGGCATTTCTACGGCACGTTCGGCGGCAAGTACACCAGCCAGCTTTTCGGCGATTTAACCAACGACGAAGCGATTTCCGGGCGCACCGTGTTCAACCTCGGCGCCGGCATTTACCTGCCGGTGGACAAAAAAGTCGTCAAGGACGCCACCTTGCGCCTGAACGTCGACAACCTGTTCGACAAGAAGTACCTGGACGGCGTGTACACCACCAAGACCAACTCGGGCACCTACAGCGGCTTCAAGGACGGCGACCCTGCGTACATCGTCGGCCTGGACCGCACCGTCACCGTTTCCCTGGAAGCCAATTTCTAATTGCGAGGTCATCCACCATGGACATGAATCTGCTTCACGACATCACCTTCTATGTGATGTATGCCGCGATGGCCATCGCCATCTTCATCGCCATCGAGCGCGGCATCTACTTCGCCTACGTGCGCCGCCAGGCCCGCACCTTGACCGATGCGTTGGGCGCCAGCGTGCACAGCGAGCGTGACTTGCCGGAGAATCTGACGCACCGCCCCAGCTTGCCGTTGAACATGGTGCTGCCGGTGCTCGCGCAAAAGGCGTCCCAGGGTTCGCGCAAGGACCTGGACGATGAAATCGAAACCCAGTACCTCAAAACCCGGGCGCCGCTGGCGCGCAGTTTGTGGATCATCGAAACCATCACCACCGCCGCTCCGCTGCTGGGTTTGCTGGGCACCATTCTCGGCATCATCGACACCTTCAAGGCCCTGGCCTCGGCGGGCGTGTCCGATCCGGGGCAGATTTCCGGTGGCATCGGCACGGCCCTGTTCGCGACGGGCCTGGGGATCGCCATCGCGCTGTTCTGCGTGGTGTTCCACAACTTTTTTCAGGACAGCCTGGAGCGTATCAATGATCAACTGAAGATCCTGCTGATTCGCGCCGCCACCGGTGCACGCGTGCAAAGTGATGTGCCGCATCGAGTGCCCACTCCACTGCACAGCCGCACGGCCTGACCTTTAAAGCGGGCGCGTGCTGTGCCCGCTGCTTTTTTATCGTGATGAGACCCCCATGCATCTATCGATCACGCTGCGTATGGCCGGCCTCGCCGGCTTGCTTCTGAGTCCGCTGGCCCAGGCGGACTTTGCCATTCCAGGCTTTGAACTGGTGCACACCGTACCGGTTGACACTGAACTCGCCACGCCCGACGTGCGCCAGCCGGGACCGGTGTGGATCGAGCTGTTCGATGGCGCGCAAACCCGCATCGATATCGGCCAGTTCTACGCCGCCAATCATCCGGGCTCGGTCATGGACACGGTGATCGAACACCTGGAAGCCGCCGGCAAACGGGGTGTGAAGATTCGGTTTTTGCTGGAGGAGAAAGGCCTCAAGTTGTCTCAGGCATCCACCTTGGAGCGCTTGCGTGCGATCCCCAACCTGACCTTGCGCGTGTTGCCCTACGGGCAACTGAGCGGCGGCATCATCCACGCCAAGTACATGGTGGTGGATGGCAAGCAGGCGTTTGTCGGCAGTCAGAACTTCGACTGGCGCTCCCTGGAACATATCCACGAAACCGGGCTGCGCATCAGTGACGCAAACGTGGTCGGCCAGGTGCAGGCGATTTTCGATCAGGACTGGCAAGCCCAGGCGGCGCTGGGCGCACACGCTCCCGTGCCGCTGCCGGTTGCGGGTGAGGCGCCTGCGCGCACCGGCAATTATCTGGTCGCCAGCCCGCAACGCTATAACCCGCCGGGCGTGGGAGATTCCGAGCTGGAACTGCCGCGTCTGCTGGGAGAGGCGAAAAACGAGGTGCGTGTGCAACTGCTGGACTACGCGCCGCTGTCCTACGGGCCTGACAAAACCCGTCCGTACTATGCAGTGATCGACAACGCGGTGCGCGCTGCTGCCGCACGCGGGGTGTCGATCAAGCTGATGGTGTCTGACTGGAACACCGACGCACTGGAGCTGCCCTACCTGAAAAGTCTGGCGGTATTGCCCAACGTGGAAGTCAAAATCGTCACCCTGCCCCAGGCCAAACAGGGGTTTATCCCTTATGCACGGGTGATTCACAGCAAGACCATGGAGATCGACGGACACGTCGCCTGGGTTGGCACCAGCAACTGGCTCGGCGGCTACCTGGATAACTCGCGCAATCTCGAGGTGGTGATGCGCAGCGATGCAATGGCCAGGCGTATCGGCGAGCTGCATGCGCAGCTGTGGGACGGGCCTTATGCCAGGGCATTGGAGGTAACGGCTCACTACCCGCAGCCGCATCCCGGCACGCCTTGAATATCGAGGTACGTGCACAGTGGGTGGTGTGAGCGCTGACATTTGCGCCTGACCCTGGACGCGGGTGATGGTAGTGTGTGGAAATGTTTCTGACTTAATGATCAGAAATTCATGACTCACTACCTGCAAAGGAATGCTTTCAACAATGCACTTTTCACTGAAAAAAATCGTCGCAGCCAGCCTGTTCGCCGCGAGCCTTTCGGCTATCTCCAGCCCTGTCTTTGCCAACCTCACCGAGCAACAAAGTGCGGCCATCGCCAAAAGCCTCAACGATACCCCGATCAGCGATTTCCGCGGTTTTCTCGGCACACTGACCCAGGGCGATATGGCGAAGACCGCTGATGTTACCCCGGCCATTGACGCCTTCCTGGTCGGCAAAACACTGAGCGCCGACCAGCAGAACCAAATCAATCGCCTGCTGGGCATCTACACCCGCGTGAAATACGGCAAGGCCGCCCTCGAAACCCTGCGCGAGCTGGTCGAGATTCCAACCTTCAACGTCGACGGCGTGCCGCAGTATAAAAACCCGGAATTTCTCAGGATCGCCGACAAGATCCAGGCGCTGGCCAAGTCGTTCAACCTCACTTTCCGTAACGTTGACAACCGCGTGTACGAGATATCCCTGGAAGGCCGCGGCGACGAAGTAGTGGGTATCCACGCCCACGCCGATGTAGTGCCAGTGACGCCGGAGAACTGGGTGCTCAAGGACGGCACCAGGCTTGACCCGTTCAAGGTCACGCTGATCGGTGACCGCATGTACGGCCGAGGTACCGAGGATGACAAAAACGGCATCGTGGTGGCGATGTATGCGATGAAGGTGATCAAGGAAGAAAACCTGCCGCTGGCGCGCACCTTCAAATTGCTGGTGGACACCACCGAAGAAACCGCCGGCGATGCCATCCCCTACTACTTCGCACGCAACCCGGTGCCGCAATACAACCTGGCACTGGATGGTGGCTACCCGGTGGTGATTGCCGAGAAGGGCTCGGGCACCGTCATGGCCACGTTCCCCGTGCGCAAGGGCGAAGGCAACGGCGCAGAAATCATTTCGATGACCGGCGGCAAGGCCACCAATCAGATTCCCTCAGCGTCGGTGGCCATGCTGGTCAGTGATACACCTGCAGAATTGGCCGCCGCTCTGCAGCAGGCCGGCACTGAATACGCCAAGCGCAACGGCGATGATTTCCAGGTGAGCGCCAAGGTCGACGGCAAGGAGGTCAAGCTTACCGTCACGGGTGTGTCTGCCCATTCCTCGGCGCCACAGTCCGGGGTCAATCCGGTGGCGCGCATGCTGGAACTGATCAACAGCGTCGACGGCAAGATCGCGCTCAAGCACAACCACATCACTGACGCTGCGCGCTACGCCGCCGACAACTGGGGCCTGGATTACCTGGGCGGCAAGCTGGGTATAGGCTTTTCCGATCAGTTCATGGGGCCGCTGACCACCTCGCTGACCTTCGTCAGCCAGGACGACGAGGCTTTCAAGCTGGCGGTGAATCTGCGCGCTCCGAAAGGCAAATCACCGGAGGCGATCAAGGCGCAGATCGAGCAGAAACTGAACGCGTGGAACACTCATGCCAAGGTCGACGTGACCTTCACCTGCTCGCTCGACACGCCGATGTACCGCAACCCGGAAGGTGAATGGGTGAAGGCCTTGCTGGCGGTGTCCACCGAAAACCTCGGCATGCCGCACACATTCGGCACCTCGGCCGGCGCCACCTCCGTGCACGACCTGCCCAATGGCGTGCAATTTGGTCTGGCGCGCCCGGAAACCAAGTACACCGGGCACACCGACGGCGAATTCAAGACCGTCGACCAGTTCCTGCTGGACTTGCAGATCGTCACTGAAATGATGGGCCGCATAGGCCAGTTGCCGAAGCTCTGACCCAATAAAAAACGCCGATCACTCATGATCGGCGTTTTTGTCAGCGCAGCAGTGCGAGGCCCCTCACCCGCCCGTGCCCAGAAACGGCAGCGCCAGGTACAGCTTGATCACCAACGCGTTGGTAATATCGATGAAAAACGCGCCCACCATCGGCACTACCAGAAAGGCGATCTGCGAGGGCCCGAAGCGTTGCGTCACGGCCTGCATATTGGCGATCGCAGTGGGCGTGGCGCCCAGGCCGAACCCGCAGTGCCCCGCTGCCAACACCGCCGCGTCGTAATTGCTGCCCATCACGCGGAAGGTCACGAATATCGCGAACAGCGCCATCAACAGCGCCTGGGCCGCCAGCAGAATCACAATCGGCAAGGCCAGGGCCGCCAGATCCCACAGCTTGAGCGACATCAAGGCAATCGCCAGGAACAACGACAGGCTGACATTGCCCAGCAGCGACACCTCGCGCTCGAACACCTGGTGCCAACCCAGCGCCGACAGACCGTTACGCAACACAACACCCACGAACAGCACACAGACGAAGGTCGGCAACTCGAACGCCGTACCCTGGATCAAACCGTTGAGGAACATACCGACCTGCAGGCTTATCGCCAGCAGCGCCAGGGTTTCGATAAACGAGGACGAGGTAATCATGCGTTCCCGGTGGGGTTGCTCAAACCCCTTGGGCAGGCGCGGCAATGCCTGCTCGACCCCAGGCACCTGCACCCGCTTGATCAGCAGCCTCGCCACCGGCCCGCCGATCAAACCGCCCAGTACCAGGCCAAAAGTCGCCGACGCAATCGCAAGCTCAGAGGCCGAGGCAACGCCGTACTTGGCGCTGAAGACTCCGCCCCAGGCGGCACCGGTGCCGTGCCCACCGGACAGGGTAATGGAACCGGCCAGCAAGCCCATCAGCGGATCGAGCCCGAGCATCCTGGCCAACGCGATGCCCATGGCATTTTGCAGCACCAGCAGGCCTGTCACCACCAACAGGAAAATGCCGAGTAGGCGTCCACCTGCCTTCAGGCTGGCGAAATCGGCATTCAGGCCAATGGTGGCGAAAAACGCCAGCATCAAAGGCGTTTGCAGCGATGCATCGAAGCGAACTTCAACACCCGCCATTAGACGCAACACCACCAATAGCGCGGCCACCAACAAACCACCGGCCACCGGCTCGGGAATGCTGTAAGTGCGTAGGAAGCCCATACGGGCCACCAGCCAGCGTCCCAGCAACAGCACCAGGGAAGCGGCGACCAGGGTTGAATAAAAGTCGAGTTGAAGCATGGGCAGTCCGCTGAAGGATGATGGGCTGGCCAGAGTAGAGACAGAGGCACCTGTGCACAGCTACCCAAAGAGAAATGCAGAACCTTCCCGCACACTTCACAAAAAAACCTACGCGCAGGGTAAATTTTTCGCGTTTAGCTCATCAGAACGGCAGGCGGAATGTATCCGATCAAAAAAAGCACAAACAAAAACGCCGATCATCTCTGATCGGCGTTTTTGTTGAATATGGAGCGGGAAACGAGACTCGAACTCGCGACCCCGACCTTGGCAAGGTCGTGCTCTACCAACTGAGCTATTCCCGCAAATGGCGTCCCCTAGGGGACTCGAACCCCTGTTACCGCCGTGAAAGGGCGGTGTCCTAGGCCACTAGACGAAGGGGACACGCTACTGAAACACATGGTGTGTATTTCAGTGCCCAGAGGCCTCATCCGAAGACTTGGTCCTGGTTTCACTCAGTGCCGCCCGAGAGCAACACTGCTTAAAAATTGGAGCGGGAAACGAGACTCGAACTCGCGACCCCGACCTTGGCAAGGTCGTGCTCTACCAACTGAGCTATTCCCGCATTGGCGTCCCCTAGGGGACTCGAACCCCTGTTACCGCCGTGAAAGGGCGG
>Ga0302347_1003049_pt1 | contig 15603 bp, 13 predicted proteins | sample PhyWR1_FD_202178 | JGI IMG/M metagenome (GOLD analysis project Ga0302347, IMG submission 202178) | Leaf surface microbial communities from wheat plants in UC Gill Tract Community Farm, Albany, California, United States - DLSL W.R1 (v2)... | ecosystem: Host-associated > Plants > Phyllosphere >...
CTGCGATCCCTCGGATAAACCGGGCACTGTGGATTACGATCGCTACGCAATCGGACGTAGCCTTCGGCAACTGCTACGAACCAATCAGCACCATCGTGCGCAACCGGCCCTCGTAGCAGCTGACGAGTGAAACGAGGCTGCGTCCGGCGGCGAAGCCGTCGTAAGTTCAGCCCCTGCGATCCCTCGGATAAACCGGGCACTGTGGATTACGATCGCTACGCAATCGGACGTAGCCTTCGGCAACTGCTACGAACCGCCCATGGCCCCATTGCGGGGCCATGGTGCCTGTCAGGGCTTTTCGCCGTACCAGCGCGGCGTGTACACCCACTCTCCGCCGTCGGCACGCGGGAAGGTGCAGGTGGTCGACGAACCAATCAGCACCATCGTGCGCATGTCCACCTGGTCCGGGGTCAACGCACCCAATGTGGTTGCCCGTAACGTCTGGCCGGGGCGGCCAATGTCACGGCCCAATACCACTGGCGTCTCTGCGCTGCGGTGCCTGGCCACGATCTCCAGTGCAACCCCCAACTGCCAGGGCCGCGAGCGGGAAATCGGGTTGTAGAAAGCCAGCGCCAGATCCGCCTCGCCAGCAAGGTCCAGGCGCTTTTCGATAATGCTCCACGGCTTGAGGTTGTCCGACAGCGACATCACGCAGAAGTCATGCCCCAATGGCGCACCGGCCTGGGCGGCAGTCGCCAGCGATGCCGAGACCCCGGGCAGGATTTCCAGGTCGACGCTGTGCCACTGTGCATCGCCGGACTCGTGCAAGGCTTCAAGCACGGCAGCAGCCATGGCAAACACCCCCGGATCACCCGAGGACACCACCACCACCGAACGGCCCTGGGCGGCCAGTTCGAAGGCATGGCGCGCGCGCTGCATTTCTTCGCGGTTGTCGGTGCAATGCAGCACCTGATCGTCGCGAAACGGCCCGGCCATCCGCACATAGGTTTCGTACCCCAGGACGTCATTGGCCCGCGCCAACTCGGCCTTGACCGCAGGCACCATCAACTCGGCAGCGCCAGGCCCGAGGCCGATAACGGCCAGGCGACCCCGAGGACGGCCAATCAATTGTGGGTCCAGCGGCGCCGGGGCGACCCCCAGCAACAGACCATTGCCCGACTCATGCCACACCACCGGCAATACCTGCTCGCCGGCACTCACGAACCGTAACGGCACACCCAGCTCAGCCGCCGCCTCATGCAGTTGCGGGCTGGCCATCAAGGCGTCGTCGGCAACAATGCAGGCCAGCGACTGCCAGGCCAACTGCATGTCATGCAACGCCTCGCGGATTGCCTGCGCCGGGACCACGGCTGCGACCCGCGCCACAACATTGCGCGGGTAGATCAGCAGTTCGTTTGCCGCGGGCTCACGCTCGGCACTGCTGACGTGGATCGCCAGCCGCGCCTGCGGGTTTTCAGGCAATTGTGCACCGGCCAGCCAGGGCGCATCGCCTTCGATACGCACCGACTCCCCCGCGAGCAAGTCCGAGACAAAGCGCTTGCCTGTCTCCAGATCGCCCAGGGCATAGCCGCTTGGCGGGTTCAGCAGGCACGTGCCAAAGCGCAATTCGCCACTGGTGGTGATTGCCGCAGCAACCTGCAGACTGCCAGCGATTGCCCGCGCCATGTCATTCACACCGCCCAGACCGCCCAGCAACGGCACTACCGCACTGGCGTCTTCGGCAACGGCCAGCACCGGCGGTTCGGCACCTTTCTCCAGCAGCAGCGGGGCCAGGGTGCGAATCACGATCCCTGCGGCGCACAGCGCAATAATCGGCGTGTCGTGCTGATACAGCTGGCGCAGGGTCGCGCCAAAGTCGCTGTAGGTGCGGTCTGGCGCTTCAACCCGCCCGGCCAGACCGTAAATCAGCGCCTGAGGGTAAAGCTGCTGAATGCGCCGGGCCGTGGCCAGGCTGCCATTGCCCAGAATCACAATGGCCGGGGCCGGGCGGCTCATCCTTGCCACCGTTCGCCGGGCACTATGATCAGCGAGAAGTAAGGCGACGACATCGGCTCCACGTCATTGAGCGCGACGATTTTCTGATTGCTCATGGTGGCGCGCTCGACATACAGCGCACGCTCGGCCAGCCCCAACTCCCCCAGCACCTCGCGGACTTTATGGAAGTTGCGCCCCAGCTTCATGATCACCGCAGCATCGGCATCGGCCAGACGACGCTTCAACTCATCGTGGGGCAACACCCCCGACAACACCGACAAGCTTTGATTGCGATACACCAGCGGCACGCCCAGCACCGAAGCGCCGCCCAGCATCGAGCACACTCCCGGCACCACTTGCGCTTCAAAGCGCTCGGCCAGCCGGTCATGCAAATACATGTAGGAGCCATAGAAGAACGGGTCGCCTTCACAGATCACCGCCACATCACGACCGGCCTGCAAGTGCACGGCCACCTCTTCGGCCGCCTGGTCGTAGAAGTCGCTGATGATTTGCTCATACGACAACGGCTCGGGCAGTACCTCGGTGGTCACCGGGTACACCAGTGGCATCAGGGTTTGCGCGCCCTGCAGGTGCGCTTCGATGATGCCGAACGCGTTACCTTTTTTGCCCTTGGCAACGAAGTACGCCACCACCGGCGATTCGCGCAGCAAGCGCAGGGCTTTAACGGTAATCAGTTCCGGATCACCGGGCCCCACGCCCAGGCCGAGCAAACGTCCAGGTTGAGCCATCATTCGATCTCCGTAGCCAGTGCGTTAACGGCTGCCGCTGCCATCGCACTACCGCCGCGCCGGCCCTGCATGATCACAAACGGCACCCCGCGGCTGTCTGCCGCCAGCATCGCCTTGGACTCTGCCGCGCCGACAAAACCGACCGGGAAGCCCAAAATCAGGGCCGGTTTCGGAGCGCCGGCATCAATCATCTCCAGCAGGTAAAACAGCGCGGTCGGCGCGTTGCCGATCACCACTACGCTGCCTTCCAGATACGGGCGCCACAGTTCAAGGGCCACCGCCGAGCGAGTATTGCCCTGCTCCAGCGCCATCTCGGCCACGCCCTCTTCCTTGAGCGTGCAAATCACCTTGTTATTGGCCGGCAAACGCGTGCGCGTCACGCCTTCGAGCACCATGCGCGCATCGCACAGGATCGGTGCACCGGCGGCCAGCGCATCACGCCCGGCCTTGCCCGCACCGGGCGAAAAACGCAGATCTTCGATGGCATCGACCATGCCGCAGGCGTGAATTACCCGCACCGCGAGTTTTTCCAGGTCTGGCGGGATGCTCTCGAGGTTGGCTTCAGCCCGAATAATGGCGAAAGAGTTGCGATAGATCTCTTGACCATCGCGGATGTAATCAATCATCGGTGTTGCTCCGTTGGCGGGCCTCAAGCCAGGCGCCTGCCGCTTCAATAGTAAGGTTGCGCCCATGCAGAACGCCGAAACCCGGCTGTTCTGGAGCACGTAAATAGAGGTCGTAATGACCGGGCGCCACGGCCAGCAAAGTGACCGGCGCAACATGGGCTGCCGCGCACGAACGCCGGCAACCGGTGAGGTGCACATTCAGCCCCCGGGACAAGCGCCCGGCGAGCTCACGGGCACCCTGTTTGGTGTCCGCCAGGCCTTTGGCGCACGCGTCGGAGCCGGTGCAGGCAACCAGATGTGCCAGCGGCTGCGCCGCATCACACAGCAAACCCAGCGCCTCTAGCTGAAGGGTCACAGCTGGCGCATCGCTGGTCTTGATCTCAGGCAACAAAACGCTTTGCCAGGGGGTGAACCGCAGGGTGGCGTCGCCAAATTCGTCAGCCAGTTGCGCCAGCCCCCGCAGCATGGGGGCATCCAGTCGCCCCAGCCCGGGCACCGCGCCGATATACACCCGGCCTTGTTGGCGCTGGGCAAAAGTCCCGATATGCAACACCTGCGGCGCCACACCCCGAGGCCCCAGGGCCAGCGCAATTAACGGCACACTGAGCCGTTGCTGCAACTGCTCGACAAAGCGCTCAACGGCAACCTCCTCAAGCAGATGTCGCATGCGCGTTTGCTCGGGCCGGGCCAGGTCGAGAAACAACAGCAGCACCTGCATGACCAGTTCATGGGCCTGTGCCAGCGGCACAGCGGCCAATGCCGGGTTGTGCGCCGGGCAGCCGGCAAGACCGAAAGCCATCACCCATTGGCCGTCCAGCTCAATCGCTGATAACCACAGATCGTGCGGATGCTCCAGCATCGCCAGGGCTTCGCCACCGTCCAGTTGCAGCGCGAACTTGGCTGACAACTCGGCCAGACGCGGGGTGTTTTGCAAACTGGCGAGCAGCGCCATGGCCAGCGGCCGTGTATCAATGCGCATCTGCGGGTCGATGCCCGCGGCCGGGCTGAGCATCAGGTTGCGTACATCGTCACCCGCCGCAGTGGCAGGCCCCAGCCCTGCCGCCATCAGCGGTTCAACCAGCGCCCGATGTTGCGCCCCGACCCCGCGAATCTGCAGGTTGCCGCGATTGGTCGCTTCAATAACGCCACTGGCAAAGCGCTGCGCCACATCGGCGACCGCACGGGCCTGCACCGCAGTGATGCAGCCACCATCGAGCTTGACCCGGCAAATCCCGCCATCCAGCGCCTGCACGATGCGCAGTAACCCTGGGCAAGCCGTAGGGCGCACGGGCGTCATGACAGGGAGTTGAGGTGGCAAGGTCAAAGGTCGATCCAGGCAGGTAACGGGCTGTTGCAGGTGGCGCATTATGCCTGCTTTGGGCGACAGCATGAAAAGCTTGCCGGACGGAATACCCGCTGCGGGCCACCTTATGCGGCATTACCCGCGACGGCGCCCGCCCGGCGGCTTTATGGGCGAGGCGCCGGGAGGCCAAGGCGCGCTATCATGCGCGCCCTGCCCGCGCGTCTTGCAAGAGCGCTGGCGGATGAAAAAATCAGCGTTTACCAAGAGGATCGGCATGTCGCCCTGGCTAACAATTGTGGGAATAGGTGAAGACGGCTTCAGCGGTCTGGGCAAAAACGCCCGACGCGCGTTGCTCAGTGCCAGCAACGTATTCGGCGGCCCGCGCCAGCTGGACTTGCTGCCTGCCTGCATCCGCGCCGAACGCCAGGCATGGCCGAGCCCGTTCTCACTGGCGCCGGTCCTGGCGTTGCGCGGCGAACCGGTGTGCGTACTCGCCAGCGGCGACCCCATGTGGTTCGGTGTGGGTGCCAGCCTTGCGCGGGTAGTTGCCCGCGATGAAATGCAGGTGCTGTCGGCGCCCTCATCCTTCTCGCTGGCCGCCGCCCGAATGGGCTGGGCCTTGCAGGATGTGCTAACGCTGTCGGTGGTGGCGCGGCCAGTCGCTGCTCTCAATGCACATTTGCACAGCGGCGTACGCCTGCTGGTGCTGAGCAACGACGCCAGCAGCCCGGCCAGCGTGGCCGCCCTGCTGCGCGAACGGGGCTTTGGCCTGAGCCGCCTGTGTGTACTGGAACACTTGGGTGGCCCGGCCGAACGCCGGGTCGAGGCCAGTGCCGATGAATGGAACGACCCGCCCGTGGCGGCGCTCAATCTGATCGCCATCGAGTGCCTGGCCGATGCCGACTGCCGCCCGCTGTCGCGAATCGGCGGGCTGCCCGACAACGCGTTCCGCCATGACGGCCAACTGACCAAACGTGATGTGCGCGCCATCACCCTGGCCCGCCTGGCCCCCTTGCCGGGCCAGTTGTTGTGGGACGTGGGCGCTGGCAGTGGCTCGATCGGTATCGAGTGGATGCGCACTTATCCCAGCTGCCGCACCCTGGCCATCGAAGCCGATGCCGGGCGCCAGCAACTGATCGAACACAATCGCGAGGCGCTGGGTGTACCGGGCCTGCAACTGATTCGCGGCAAGGCTCCGCAAGCCCTTGAGGGGCTGGAGCGCCCGGACGCGATCTTTATCGGCGGCGGCGTGACCCGCGAAGGCGTGCTCGACACCTGCTGGCAACAGCTCAAACCCGGCGGGCGGCTGGTGGCCAATGCCGTCACCCTGCAAAGCGAAATGCTGCTGATGAACTGGCGCGAGCGCCATGGCGGCGAACTGACGCGCATTCATATCGCCCAGGCGCAACCGCTGGGCGAATTCGACACCTGGCGTCAGGCCTTGCCCATCACCCTGCTCGACATGACCAAGCCTCTCGATGCGTGACGAAACCGCCGAACAACCCGCACCGCTGCGCAGCGGCCTGACCACCGGCAGCTGCGCCACAGCCACCAGCCTGGCTGCGGCGCGCCTGCTGCTCAGTGGCGTCAGCAATGACGCCGTCGCCATCACCTTGCCCAAAGGCAAGGTCGTCACCATGCGCCTGGAGTTTTGCCGCCTGAGCGAACAGGGTGCCGAAGCCGGCACCATCAAGGACGCCGGGGATGACCCGGACGTGACCCACGGCGCGCTGCTTTACTCGCAGGTGAGTCTCAGGCCGCAACCGGGTGTCGGTTTTGTTGCAGGCCAGGGGGTGGGGACCGTGACCCGACCGGGGCTGGTGCTGGCCGTGGGGGAACCCGCGATCAACCCGGTGCCACGCAAAATGATCACCGATCACCTGCTGCTGCTGGCAGCCGAGCTGGGCTACCACGGCGGCTTTACCGTCACCGTCAACGTGCAGGACGGCGCGGCCCTGGCCTTGAAAACCATGAACCCGCGGCTGGGCATTCTGGGTGGCCTGTCGATATTGGGCACCAGCGGTATCGTCCGCCCGTTCTCCTGCGCGGCTTACATTGCCTCGATCCACCAAGGCATCGACGTGGCAAAGACCAACGGCTACCTGCACATCGCAGCCTGCACCGGCAATGCCAGCGAAGACACCATGCGCCGGGTCTACAACCTGCCGGAAATCGCCCTGATCGAAATGGGCGACTTTGTCGGAGCCGTACTCAAGCACCTGCGCAAAGTACCTGTGGATAAGTTGAGCCTCTGCGGTGGCTTCGGAAAAATCAGCAAACTGGCGGCCGGGCACATGGATTTGCACAGTCGCCATTCCAGTATCGACCTGCCGCAGTTGGCCGAATGGGCCGCCGCCATCGGCGCCGACAGCGCGCTGCAAGAAGCGATTCGCCAGGCCAATACCAGCCAGCAGGCACTGGCAATGGCCAGTGCTGAGGGCATCGCCCTGGGTGATGCGGTGTGCCAGCACGCCCTGGACTTCGCCCGCAGCGTGGTGCCGGCACAGGTGCAAGTTGAAGTATTTGCCATCGACCGCCAGGGTGAAATTGTCGGTCACGCCGGAGCCTTTGAATGAAGCGAATCCTGTTGTTGGGCGGCGTCACTGAAGCGCTGGCCATGGCCCGGCGCCTGGGTGCGCAACACGTTTACAGCCTGGCCGGGGTCGGTCGCGTGCCCGCGGACTTGCCCTGTGAAGTGCGGGTTGGCGGTTATGGCGGCGCCGAAGGGCTGGCGCAGTACATCCGCGAGCAGCGCATTGATGTGCTGCTCGACGCCACTCACCCCTACGCAGCACAAATCAGCCACAACGCGGCCAGCGCTGCCGCCCTCGCCGGTATCCCGTGCTGGGCCTTGCGCCGCCAGGCCTGGCAGCCCCAGGCCGGCGATGACTGGCGCGAAGTGGCTGACTGGGCCGAACTGGTCGAGGCGCTAAAACCGTTTCAGCGCCCGCTGTTCACCCTGGGCCGCGAGCCACTTGAGCATTTGCACGAAATCCCCGAGGGACAGTTCTGGGCTTTGCGTGCCCTGGACACTTACCCCGGCAATGCCCGTTGCGAAGTGATCGGCGCCCGGGGGCCATTTGTGATCGAAGATGAACGCGCCCTGTTCGCCCAACGCCGCATCGACGTACTGATCAGCAAAAACAGCGGCAGCAGCGCCACTGAACCCAAGCTCGAAGTCGCCCGCGAACGCGGGACTCCGGTGTTGATTCTCAAACGCCCGAAGCTGCCAGAGGTTGACCGGGCATTTTTGACCAGCGATGAGGTGCTGGAGGCGCTGAAGCGGGAGAGTTATTTGTGAATGTGGACCAATGCTGCGCTGTAAAACCTGCGGGATGTCTCAGCTCTTCTGCCTGGGGCAACGCCATGCTGGGAGCCGGCTTGCCGGCGATTAGATCAATGCGCTGCGACTGTTAAACCGCAGCGCCTGCATCGCTGGCAAGCCAGCTCCCACAGGGAATGGGTAAGTTTTCAACTCCTGAACCAAGACAGTTGCTTGCACGCATTCTCCTCGATGCGCCATCGGGGAGAAATCCCGTGAACTACACTGACGCGACATTTCGCCACACAGCCTGTGTTTTTACTTACGCCGGTCATTCAGGCTAAATAGCCGCCTTGATCGCATCACTCATGGAATTCTTCATGTCCCGACAACGCTTTGCATTTGCCTGGATCGCCTGCTTCGCAGTGCTGTTCAACATGCTCGCCATGTCGACGGCCGGAGCCATGGGCGGGGCAAGGCAAGATGCGAGCGAACAGTTTATGTGGAGCAGCTTTTGCACCTCCACCGGCACCAAGATGGTGGCCGTGTCACTGGGCAAGCTTGACGCCGGCGACAGTCGCAAAGACGATCACTCGAACATGCAGCATTGCTGGTGCTGCTCGGGCTCGGCGCCTCTGGTGGCCTTGCCGGCGCATATCCCGACACTCTATTTCGCCGCCATCGAACACGGCCACAGCCAAATCCCCGATCACCTCAAACGCCCCACCCCGCGCCAGCAATGGCCGAGCCTTAACCCCCGCGCGTCACCTCTGGCCTGATTCATCCTCGCAACCATTTTGCGTTTGAATCGTTCCGGAGAATTGCCATGTTGAACCTGTCACTGGTCAAAAACGTCCTGATTGCGGCGGCTGTGCTGCTGCCTGCCTGTTTCGCCAACGCTCACCAATACCAGAGCGGCGCGCTGCAAATCGCTCATCCGTGGTCCCAGCAATTGCCGCCCAACGCGCCGACCGTGGCCGCGTATTTCGTGATTCAAAACACCGGCACTAGCGCCGACCGCCTGGTCAGTGTCGACACGCCGATTGCCGATAAAGCCGAACTGCATCAACACGTGATGCAGGGCGACTTGATGAAGATGCAACCGGTGGCCAGCGTCGAGGTCCCGCCCGGCGGCACCGTCACGTTCGCGCCCATGGCGTACCACGTGATGCTGGTCGGCCTCAAAGACCGCAGCCTGCTGCAGGACGGCAAACACTTCCCCATGACCCTGCACTTTGAAAAGGCCGGTGCCATTGCGGTTGATGTGAACGTGCAAAAACAGGCGCCGCCCGACAGCATGGAAGCCATGCACACCCACTAACGGTCACTGATCCCCGTGGGCGCCCCTCGCGCCAGGCACGCCATGTCGCAAATTCGCGGCAGCTGGCTGAGCCTGTTTGCCATGCTGATGATCTTTATCGGCCCGCTGATTTCCCAAGCGGTGCCGATGGATCATCACGCCTCCATGAACATGACCATGCCGATGGCGGCCGGCATGTCGATGGAGACGCACGGCGAGCATGAAAAGCCGTCCGCCGATCACCACGCCATGTGGGAAAAGTGCGGCTATTGCACCCTGCTGTTCAGCTGCCCGGCCTTGCCCAACGCCCCGACCCTGACCCTCCACGCAGCGCCCCCAGCCGTCCATTATCTGGCGGCAACCACCCGGCTGGGCCACGCCCGGCAACCGGTCTTCCCCGGCGCCCGCTCCCGCGCCCCACCGGCATGCCTTTAAGCACCGACACAACAAACTCACAGGCCCGCCTGCTACTGCCGCTTTAGACGGCCGCAGGCCGCTGGCCGTGTTGTATTCGCTTGAATATTGGAATGTATATGTCCCGTTTTACTGCTGCCTCCCGTTTGCCTCATGCCCAAACGGTATTCCCTTTCGCCCTGAGCGCACTGTGCTGCGCCTTGTTCGCGCCGCTGGTTGCGGCCGACGAACACTCCGGGCATGCCAACGAAATCAGCCCGCTGGTGATCACGGCCATCGCTCCCAGCTCGCCACTGACCATCGTCACCAACCCCAAGGACCCGCGCCAGCCGGTACCGGCCAGTGACGGTGGCGACTACCTCAAGACCATTCCCGGCTTCGCCCTGATCCGCAACGGCGGCACCAACGGCGACCCGGTGTTGCGCGGCATGTTCGGTTCGCGCCTGAACATCCTCACCAATGGCGGCATGATGCTCGGCGCCTGTCCCGGCCGCATGGACGCCCCCACGTCCTACATCTCGCCGGAAACCTACGACAAACTCACCGTCATCAAAGGCCCGCAAACCGTACTCTGGGGCCCTGGAGCCTCAGCCGGCACCATCCTGTTCGAGCGCGAACCCGAGCACTTCGGTGAACTGGGCACGCGGGTCAACGCCAGCGTACTGGCCGGCTCCAACGGCCGTTTCGACAAGACCGTCGACGCGGCAGCCGGCGGCCCGCTGGGCTACGTGCGGGTGATCGGCAACACTGCGCACTCCGATGACTACAAGGACGGCAACGGCGACACCGTGCCGTCGCGCTACGACAAATGGAACGGCGATGTCGCCCTGGGCTGGACCCCGGACCCGGACACCCTGCTGGAACTCACTGCGGGCAAGGGCGATGGCGAAGCCCGCTCTGCCGGGCGCGGCATGGACGGCAGCCAGTACAAGCGCGAGAGCCTGGGCCTGCGCTTCGAGAAAGCAAATATCGGCGATGTTCTCGACAAGATCGAAGCACAGATCTACTACAACTACGCCGATCACGTCATGGACAACTACAGCCTGCGTACGCCGTCAGGCACCGGCATGATGAGCGGGCCGATGGCCTCCAACGTCGACCGGCGCACCCTCGGCGCACGGATCAAGGCCACCTGGCACTGGGCCGACTACCAATTGATCAGCGGTATCGACGCGCAGACCAACGAACACCGCAAACGCTCCGGCATGGGCATCGATACGTATAAGGATCAGAACTGGAGCAAAGACGCCGACTTCCACAACTACGGTGTCTTCGGCGAATTGACCTGGTACGCCGCCGAGCGTGACCGGGTGATTACCGGGGCCCGTCTGGACCGTGCTTCGGCCAAGGATTACCGTGCCCGGATCGGCTCCGGGATGATGAGCAAACCCAACCCGACCCTGGATAAAACCCGCGCCGACACCCTGCCCAGCGGCTTTGTGCGTTACGAACATGACCTGGCCGACAGCCCGGCCACGCTGTATGCCGGCCTGGGTCACGCCGAACGCTTCCCGGATTACTGGGAGCTGTTCTCTCCGACCTCAGGGCCTGCCGGTTCGGTCAACGCTTTCGATGCAATCAAGCCGGAAAAAACCACTCAGCTCGACATGGGCCTGCAATACAAAACCCGGGACCTCGAAGCCTGGGTCTCGGCCTACGCCGGGGTGGTTCACGACTACATCCTGTTTGACTACGCCCAGGGCTCGTCCCAGGCACAAAACATCAACGCCCGGATCATGGGCGGCGAACTGGGCGCGGCGTATCAGCTGACTTCAAACTGGAAAGCCGACGCCACCCTGGCCTACGCCTGGGGCAAGAACACCACGGACGGCAAGGCACTGCCGCAAATGCCACCGCTGGACACCCGCCTGGGCCTCACTTACAGCCAGGACGACTGGAGTGCCGGGGCCTTGTGGCGGCTGGTCGCGCAACAAGACCGCATCGACCGCAACGCAGGCAACGTGGTCGGCAAGGACTTCGACAAGAGCGCCGGTTTTGGCGTGTTCTCGTTGAACGGCGCGTACCGCATCAACAAAAACCTCAAGGTCAGTGCCGGGGTCGACAACCTGCTGGACAAAAACTATAGCGAGCACCTGAACATGGCGGGCAACGCCGGTTACGGCTACCCGGCGAACGACCCGACCCCGATCAACGAACCGGGCCGCACGTTGTGGACCAAAGTTGATGTGAGCTTCTGACAACAGATTGCTCTGTAGGAGCTGGCTTGCCAGCGATGAACGCGACTCGGTATTTCTGGAAAACCGAGGTGATGCCATCGCTGGCAAGCCAGCTCCCACAGGGTTCAAAGACCAATTACCTTGCGGAGCCGCTCCTGATGAGCCGACCAACCCCCTCTTTCTACAACCTGGCCTGGCGCTGGCATTTTTATGCCGGGCTGTTTGTCGCCCCCTTCATGATTCTGCTGGCACTGACCGGGATCATTTACCTGTTCAAGCCCCAGCTCGATCCCTTGATGTATGACCACCTGCTCAATGTCACCCCGGGCCATCACCGCCTCAGTGCCGATGAGCAACTGCAACGCGTGCGCCTCGACTATCCACAGGGCCATGTCAGCCAGTACCTGCCCCCGGTCAACCCTGAGCGCAGCGCTCAATGGGTGGTCAGCAATGACGGGCGCGAGCTCAACGTGTTTATCAACCCCTACAGCGGCGAAGTGCTGGGCGAGCAGGATGCCAGGTTCAACCTGCAAGCCGTGGCCCGGGCGCTACACGGGGAGTTGATGATCGGCACTGTGGGTGACCGGCTGGTGGAACTCGCCGCCGGCTGGGGCGTGGTGCTGGTGGTTTCCGGCCTGTACCTGTGGTGGCCGCGCGGGCAATCGGCCGCCGGAATCTTATGGCCGCGCCTGAGCCGCCGCGGCCGCGTGTTGTGGCGCGACCTGCATGCTGTCACCGGTTTCTGGGGCGCAGCCCTGTTGTTGTTCATGCTGCTCAGCGGCATGACCTGGACCGGCTTGTGGGGCAAGCAATACGCCGACCTGTGGAACCGCTTCCCGGTGGCGATGTGGAATAACGTGCCGCAGTCGGATATCGAGGCCCGCAGCCTCAACACCCCTGCCCGCCAGACCGTACCCTGGGCGATGGAAAACACCCCGCTGCCGGTCTCCGGGGCCCACGCTGAACACATGGCCCATGCCGCCCACGCAAGCGGCCCGGCGGCCCCCGGCATCAGCCTGCAACAGGTGGTTGAAACGGCCACTGCACGCAAGGTCGAACCCGGCTACAGCATCACCTTGCCCACCACCGCCACCGGCGTATTCACCATCGCCGTGTTCGCTGACGACCCGCGCAACGACGCCACCCTGCATATCGATCAATACACCGGCCAGGTACTGGCCGATGTGCGCTGGGAGCAATACGGCAACGTCGCCCGCGCCACCGAAATGAGCGTGATGCTGCATGAAGGCAAGCTGTTCGGCACCTTCAACCAGATCGTGATTTTGCTGGTGTGCCTGATGATCCTGCTGAGTTCGGTCAGCGCTCTGGTGATCTGGTGGAAACGCCGTCCCCAGGGCCGTCTGGGGGTCCCGCCGCTGCGCCACGATTTGCCGACCTGGAAAACCGGGGTGCTGATTATCCTGGCACTGGCCATTGCCTTTCCGTTGGTGGGCGCTTCGCTGATCGCGGTGTGGTTGCTGGATCGCCTGCTGATGATTTTTCGCAAAACGCCACCACTTGAGCTGCGCTCATAAACAACATGAAGCATCCGAGATGCGCGATCTAGAGCCCTGGCTATACTGGCAAGCCAGTATCAAGCAGAAAACTATTGTTACTGTATAACAAAAGCCTTTAAGCTCCATCACCCGCCGCCAGGAGGCAGCGGGGACACCTCTTGAAATAAGCGACTCACTGCCCCGATGAACAAGTACCTTTTTTCCAGCCTCTGTCTGCTGGCGATCAACAGCGCCCACGCGGATGACTCCGCCCCGTCCCTGATGCTGCCGGCCGCGAACATTACCGCGCCGCAACTCGATGCCGAACACATCGACCTCAAGACTGCCACCAGCGCCGGCTCACGCCTGAACCTCAACAGCCTTGAAACCCCGGCCAGCGTCGAAAGCCTGAGCGGCGAACGGATTCGTGCCCGCGGCGACCGCAGTGTCCAGGACGCGGTGACTCGTACCACCGGTATCACCAACACGGCTACCCCGGGCAACGGCGGCTCGTCGTACTCGGCCCGGGGTTTTGTCGGCCAGGGCTCGGTGATGCAGTTGTATGACGGGATTCGCATGTACAGCGGCGCCGGCACCGTGACCTTCCCGGTGGACGACTGGTCGGTGGAGCGCATCGATGTGCTGCGCGGCCCGGCATCAGTGCTGTACGGCGAAGGCGCGACCGGCGCGGTGATCAACGTGATCCCGAAAAAACCGTTCAGCGGCGAAATCGAAAATCATCTGCGGGTTGGCTACGGCTCCTACGACAGCCAGCAGCAAGCCCTGGACAGCGGCGGCTCGCTGACCGATACCCTGAGCTACCGGTTGAACCTCAACCACATCCAAAGCAATGGCTGGATCGACCACGGTGACTCCGAAAGCACCTTTATCAGTGCCGCCCTGCGCTGGCAGGCCCGGGATGATCTGGCATTTACCCTGAGTCACGACTACGGCGACCAGGAGCCGCAGAACGACTTCGGCGTCCCCCTGATCAATGGCCGTTATCACAAGAGCCTGCGGGACAAGAACTACAACGTGCGCGACGCCAAGCTGCATTACAACGATCAGTGGACGCGCCTGAACAGCGAGTGGCAGATCAACGACGATCTGGTTGCCAGCAACGAACTGTATTACCTCAAGGCCCAGCGTCGCTGGCAAAACGCTGAAAACCATGCCTGGGACCAGGACCGACAAACCTTGATGCGCAGTGGCTACTACAGCATCAAGCACCAGCAGGAACAGGTAGGTGACCGTCAGACGTTCACCCTCGACCACGATCTGTTCGGCCTTGAAAGCAAAACCCTGGTGGGCGCGGACTACAACCGTATCCACTTCGACCTGCACAGCAATGCGCCTTACAAGGATGTAGTGACTGGCGGTACACCGATTGACATGAACCACCCGGATCGCGGCGAGTTCACAAGCAATTCGCCCTACCGCGACCAGTTCAAGACCACCACCCAGCAAGTGTCGCTGTTTGCCGAAAACCGCACGCAACTGAGCGAGCAGCTGTCGCTGGTCACTGGTGTGCGGCGCGACATCGTGCACCTGGACCGCGACGACTTGATCGAAGACACCCGCAGTGATCGCAGCCTCTCGGCCAACAGCTGGAAAGTCGGCCTGGTGTATGAACTGACGCCGGACATGTCGGTGTATGCGCAACAGGCCACCAGCGTCGATGGCGTAGCCGGGCTGATCAGCCTGTACCCCTCCGAGCAAGGCTTTGACATGGCCCGCGCCCGCCAGACCGAAGTCGGTTTCAAGCAAATGTTCTGGGACCAGCGCGGTGAGTGGACCCTGGCCGCGTATCACATCGTCAAAAAGGACTTGCTGACGCCTGATCCGAACAACCCGGGCAACTCGCTACAAGTCGGTCAGCAATCATCCAACGGCCTTGAAGCCAGCCTCGATCTGCAACTGCCGGACCGCTGGCAGCTGCAGGCCAATGCCGCGTTCGTGCGGGCCGAATACGACAAGTTCGATGACGAAGGCGTGTCCCGCAAAGGCAACCGCCCCACCGACGTACCGCGGCGCACCGCCAACCTGTGGTTGAGCAAAACCATCAGCGATGACCTGAATGCCGGGGCCGGGGTGCGTTATGTGGACTCGCGTTACGCCGACCTTGCCAACACCGTCGTACTGCCGAGTTACACCGTGGTGGACGCCACTGTCAGCTGGAAAGCGCTGCCAAAAACCACCCTGGGCCTGCGCCTGAATAATTTGTTCAACCGCCAGTACGCTGTAAGCCAATACAATAGCGGCCAGCAATGGATCATGGGCGAACCGCGCTCGTTCTTCGTCACGGCGGATTACACCTTTTAAAGCCCCAACCCCTGCAGGA
>Ga0302347_1003052_pt1 | contig 15587 bp, 14 predicted proteins | sample PhyWR1_FD_202178 | JGI IMG/M metagenome (GOLD analysis project Ga0302347, IMG submission 202178) | Leaf surface microbial communities from wheat plants in UC Gill Tract Community Farm, Albany, California, United States - DLSL W.R1 (v2)... | ecosystem: Host-associated > Plants > Phyllosphere >...
CCGCGCGGGCGGCGCTGGATCTCCGACACACTGCAAGACTCAAGGCAAGCACACCCGTGGCGCTCACTGTTTCGTTCCCGCATAATCCCGCGACTGAAATCGAAAAATGGAGAAATTGGGGCAACCTGTATCCCCAATGCACACAATGACCTACACGCTCTACGGCATCAAAGCCTGCGATACCATGAAAAAAGCGCGCACCTGGCTCGAAGACCAGGCCATCGCCTACGAATTCCATGACTACAAAGCCCAAGGCATCGACCGTGACAGCCTGAACCGCTGGTGCGACGAACACGGCTGGGAAATCATCCTCAACCGTGCAGGCACCACCTTCCGCAAGCTGGACGACGCCAGCAAAGCCGACCTCGACCAGGCCAAGGCCGTCGAGTTGATGCTGGCCCAGCCGTCGATGATCAAGCGCCCGGTGCTCGACCTTGGCGCGCGTACCCTGGTCGGCTTCAAGCCCGACCTGTACGCCGCTGCCCTGGCCTGAGCCCCTACCCTATTTCGCACGAGGTAATCACATGTCCAATACCCTGTTCAGCCTGGCCTTCGGTGTCGGCTCCCAGAACCGCCAGGGCACCTGGCTGGAAGTATTCTACGCACAACCACTGCTCAACCCGAGCGCCGAGCTGGTTGCCGCAGTAGCCCCTGTTCTTGGTTATGAAGGCGGCAATCAGGCCATCGCCTTCACCAATGGCCAGGCCGCGCAGCTGGCCGAAGCCCTGAAGGGCGTGGACGCCACCCAGGCCGCCCTGCTGACCCGCCTGGCCGAGAGCCACAAGCCGCTGGTCGCCACCCTGCTGGCCGAAGACGCCGCGCTCAGCTCCACCCCTGAGGCCTACCTCAAGCTGCACCTGCTGTCGCACCGCCTGGTCAAGCCGCACGGTGTGAGCCTGGCCGGTATCTTCCCGCTGCTGCCGAACGTGGCCTGGACCAACCAGGGCGCGGTCGACCTGGCCGAACTGGCCGAGCTGCAACTGGAAGCGCGCCTGAAGGGCGAGCTGCTGGAAGTGTTCTCGGTGGACAAGTTCCCGAAGATGACCGACTACGTGGTCCCGGCCGGCGTGCGCATCGCCGACACCGCCCGTGTGCGCCTGGGCGCCTACATTGGCGAAGGCACCACCATCATGCACGAAGGCTTCGTCAACTTTAACGCTGGCACCGAAGGCCCGGGCATGATCGAAGGCCGCGTTTCCGCTGGCGTGTTCGTCGGCAAAGGCTCGGACCTGGGCGGCGGCTGCTCGACCATGGGCACCCTGTCCGGTGGCGGTAACATCGTCATCAGGGTGGGCGAAGGCTGCCTGATCGGCGCCAATGCCGGCATCGGTATCCCGCTGGGCGACCGCAACACCGTCGAAGCCGGCCTGTACATCACCGCCGGCACCAAGGTGAACCTGCTGGACGAGAACAACGAGCTGGTCAAAGTGGTCAAGGCGCGCGACCTGGCCGGCCAGACCGACCTGCTGTTCCGCCGAAACTCGCTGAACGGCGCGGTCGAGTGCAAGACTCACAAGTCGGCCATCGAGCTGAACAAGGCACTGCACGCCCACAACTGAGTCGTTGGGGATGTTAAGATCGGGTCTGGCACAACGCCAGACCCGTTTTTCATTCCAGGCCCCGCTAACATGTTCCAGCCCTCCCCCTGGCGTGCCGATTTTCCCGCCATCGCCGCCCTGCAACGGCAGCACCAGACCTACCTGGACAGCGCCGCCACCACCCAGAAGCCGCAGCCCCTGCTCGACGCCCTGAGTCATTACTACGGCCATGGCGCGGCGAACGTGCACCGTGCCCAGCATTTGCCCGGCGCACTGGCCACCCAGGCCTTCGAAACCAGCCGCGACAAGGTCGCCGTCTGGCTCAATGCGCCTGACTCACAGCAGATCGTGTTCACTCACGGCGCCACCTCGGCCTTGAACCTGCTGGCCTACGGCCTGGAGCACCGCTTCGAGGCCGGCGACGAAATTGCCGTCAGCGCCCTGGAACACCATGCCAACCTGCTGCCCTGGCAACAGCTGGCGCACCGGCGCAACCTGCGCCTGGTGGTACTGCCGCTGGATATCCACGGCCGCATCGACCTGGACCAGGCGCTGCAGCTGATCGGCCCGCGCACCCGGGTGCTCGCTATCAGCCAGCTGTCCAACGTGCTGGGTACCTGGCAGCCGTTGCCGGCGCTGCTGGCCCATGCCCGCGCCCAGGGGGCGCTGACCGTGGTCGACGGCGCCCAGGGTGTGGTGCATGGCCGCCATGACGTTCAGCAACTGGGCTGTGATTTCTATGTGTTCTCCAGCCACAAGCTGTATGGCCCGGACGGCGTCGGCGTACTGTATGGCCGCAGCCAGGCGCTGGCGATGCTGCGTCATTGGCAGTTCGGCGGCGAAATGGTGCAACTGGCCGAGTACCAGAGCGCCAGTTTTCGCCCGGCGCCGCTGGGGTTCGAGGCAGGGACCCCGCCGATCGCCGGGGTGATTGGCCTGGGCGCGACCCTGGACTACCTGGCCAGCCTTGATGCCCAGGCAGTCGAAGCCCATGAAACCAGCCTGCACCACCACCTGCTGCGCGGCCTGGCCGATCGCGAGGGCGTGCGGGTAATCGGCGCCCCGCAGGCGGCCTTGGCCAGCTTCGTCATAGACGGTGTGCACAATGCCGACATCGCCCACATGCTCACCGAACAGGGCATTGCCGTGCGTGCCGGCCACCATTGCGCCATGCCGCTGCTACAAGGCTTGGGGCTGGAAGGTGCGATCCGCGTATCGCTGGGCTTGTACAGCGACAGCGATGACCTGCAGCGTTTCTTCGCCGCGCTCGATCAAGGCCTGGAGCTGTTGCGATGAGGCTGCCTGAAGACGCACGCCAGGCGCTGGAGGCTTTTGCCCAAGGCAAGGGCTGGGAACAGCGCGCGCGGCTGCTGATGCAGTGGGGCGAGCGCCTGCAACCGCTGGCTGACGCCGAAAAAACCGAGGCCAACCGGGTGCATGGCTGCGAAAGCCTGGTATGGCTGGTGGCCGAGCAGGTCGAGGGGCTGTGGCGGTTCAAGGCCAGCAGCGATGCCCGCTTGTTGCGCGGGCTGCTGGCCTTGCTGTTGGTGCGGGTGCAGGGGATGACCAGTGCAGAACTGGCCGGGCTCGATCTGCGCGGGTGGTTCACCGAGCTGGGGCTTGAGCGCCAGCTGTCGCCATCGCGTAGCAATGGGCTGCATGCGGTGTTGCAGCGGATGGCGGAGTTGGCGTCTAACCATTGAATCGGCGCTGGCTTCTTCGCGACGGTTCGACGCCTCGATGAACCCGCGAAGAAGCAGCGCGGTTTATTCAGGCTTTACTCGCTCCGCAGGCCGCCGCGCCCCGGCGACCAGCTTCTCGACAGCCTTGCTCGCCGCCACCATGCCAAAGGTCGCGGTCACCATCATCACCGCGCCAAAGCCACCTGAACAGTCCAGCCGCACACCCTCGCCAACGAAGCTCTTCTGCAGGCAAACGCTGCCATCGCCCTTGGGATAGCGCAGCTGTTCGCTGGAAAATACGCACGGTACGCCGTAGTTGCGGCTGACATTACGCGAAAAATTGTAGTCGCGACGCAGCGTTGAGCGAACACGTGAGGCCAGCGGGTCGTTGAAGGTCTTGTTCAGGTCAGCGATCTGGATCTGCGTCGGGTCGATCTGCCCGCCAGCGCCACCGGTGGTGACGATGGCGATCTTGCGCCGCCGGCACCAGGCAATCAGCGCGGCCTTGGCCATGACGCTGTCGATGCAGTCGATCACGCAGTCAAGGTTCTCGGTGATGTATTCGACCATGGTGTCGCGGGTGACGAAGTCGGCCACCGCATGCACCGTGCACGCCGGGTTGATCCCCCGCAGGCGCTCGGCCATGACCTCGACCTTGGGCCGCCCCACCTGCCCCTCCAGGGCATGGGCCTGGCGGTTGGTATTACTGACGCAGACATCGTCCAGGTCGAACAGGGTGATTTCGCCCACGCCACTGCGGGCCAGCGCTTCGGCCACCCACGAGCCTACCCCGCCAATCCCGACCACGGCCACGTGGGCCTGGCCCAGGCGTTGCAGCCCTTGGTCGCCATACAGCCGGGCAACACCGGCGAAGCGTGGATCTTCTGTGCTCATGTTCATACCCCAAAAAACCGGCGCGCATTATATGCCAGCCGGCCGCTGGCCTGCATCGTTAGGAAAGAGCCTACCAACCCTGCTTTAATGTCCTATCACTTCGACAGATATGGACGACAATGTCTTCACGTAAATTCGGCCTGAACCTGGTCGTGGTCCTGGCCATTGCCGCGCTGTTCACCGGGTTCTGGGCGCTGATCAACCGCCCGGTATCCGCCCCTGCCTGGCCAGAGCAGATCTCTGGCTTCTCGTATTCGCCATTCCGCCTGGGTGAAAGCCCGCAGAAGGGCCAATACCCCAATGACGACGAGATGCGCCAGGACCTGGAGCAGTTGAGCAAGCTGACCGACAGCGTGCGTATCTACACCGTGGAGGGGACACAGGCGGATATCCCACGGCTGGCCGAAGAATTCGGCCTGCGGGTAACCCTGGGCATCTGGATCAGCCCGGACCTGGAGCGCAACGAACGCGAAATCGCCACGGCCATCGAGTTGGCCAATACCTCGCGCAGCGTGGTGCGGGTGGTGGTGGGCAACGAGGCGCTGTTCCGTGAAGAGGTGACACCGGAAAACCTGATCAAATACCTGGACCGGGTGCGCGCAGCCGTCAAGGTACCGGTGACCACCAGTGAGCAGTGGCACATCTGGAAGGAAAACCCCGAACTGGCCAAGCACGTCGACCTGATCGCCGCGCACATCCTGCCTTACTGGGAATTCGTGCCGATGAAAGACTCGGTCGAGTTCGTCCTCGACCGGGCGCGAGAGCTGAAGCACCAGTTCCCGCGCAAGCCCCTGCTGCTGTCGGAAGTCGGCTGGCCGAGCAACGGCCGCATGCGTGGTGGCGCCGATGCCACCCAGGCCGACCAGGCCATCTACCTGCGCACTCTGGTCAACACCCTCAACCGCCGCGGCTACAACTACTTCGTCATCGAAGCCTATGACCAGCCGTGGAAGGCCAGCGACGAGGGTTCGGTAGGCGCCTACTGGGGCGTGTACAACGCCGAGCGCCAGCAGAAATTCAATTTCGACGGCCCGGTGGTGGCAATCCCGCAGTGGCGTGCCCTGGCGGTAGCCTCGGTGGTGCTGGCGATGATTGCGCTGATGGTGCTGTTCATCGACGGTTCGGCCCTGCGTCAGCGTGGTCGCACCTTCCTGACCTTCATCACCTTCCTGTGCGGGTCGGTGCTGGTGTGGATTGCCTACGACTACAGCCAGCAATACAGCACCTGGTTCAGCCTGACTGTGGGTGTGCTGCTGGCCCTGGGCGCGCTGGGGGTATTCATCGTTCTGCTCACCGAGGCCCACGAACTGGCCGAGGCGGTGTGGACCCACAAGCGACGTCGTGAGTTCCTGCCCGTGCAGGCCGACAGCGCCTACCGCCCCAAGGTATCGGTGCATGTGCCGTGCTACAACGAACCGCCTGAGATGGTCAAGCAGACCCTCGATGCCCTGGCCGCGCTGGACTACCCCGATTACGAAGTGCTGGTGATCGACAACAACACCAAGGACCCGGCCGTGTGGGAGCCGCTCAAGGCCCACTGCGAGAAGCTCGGCGAGCGCTTCAAGTTCTTCCATGTCGCGCCTTTGGCGGGCTTCAAGGGCGGCGCACTAAACTACCTGATCCCGCATACCGCCAAGGATGCCGAAGTGATCGCGGTGATCGACTCGGACTACTGCGTCGATCGCAACTGGCTCAAGCACATGGTGCCGCACTTCGCCGACCCGAAAATTGCCGTGGTGCAGTCGCCGCAGGACTACCGCGACCAGCACGAGAGCGCCTTCAAGAAGCTGTGCTACAGCGAGTACAAAGGCTTCTTCCACATTGGCATGGTCACCCGCAACGACCGTGACGCGATCATCCAGCATGGCACCATGACCATGACCCGGCGTAGCGTGCTGGAAGAGCTGGGCTGGGCCGAATGGTGCATCTGCGAGGACGCCGAGCTGGGCCTGCGGGTGTTCGAGAAGGGCCTGTCGGCTGCCTACGCCCATAACAGCTATGGCAAGGGCCTGATGCCCGACACCTTCATCGACTTCAAGAAGCAGCGCTTCCGCTGGGCCTACGGTGCCATCCAGATCATCAAGCACCACGCCAGCGCCCTGCTGCGCGGCAAGGGCAGCGAGCTGACCCGTGGCCAGCGCTACCACTTCCTGGCCGGCTGGCTGCCATGGATTGCCGATGGCATGAACATCTTCTTCACGATCGGCGCATTGTTGTGGTCGGCGGCGATGATCATCGTGCCACACCGGGTCGACCCGCCGCTGATGATTTTCGCCATCCCGCCGCTGGCGCTGTTCTTCTTCAAGGTGGGCAAGATCATCTTCCTCTACCGCCGTGCGGTGGGGGTGAATCTGAAGGACGCCTTCGCTGCGGCGCTGGCCGGGCTGGCGCTGTCGCATACCATCGCCAAGGCAGTGCTGTATGGCTTCTTCACCAGCAGCATGCCGTTCATCCGCACGCCCAAGCATGCTGACAGTCATGGGCTGCTGGTGGCGATTTCCGAGGCGCGGGAGGAGCTGTTCATCATGTTGCTGCTGTGGGGCGCAGCGCTGGGCATCTACCTGGTGCAGGGGCTGCCGAGCTCGGACATGCGCTTCTGGGTGGCGATGTTGCTGGTGCAGTCGTTGCCGTACCTGGCAGCGTTGGTGATGGCCTTGCTGTCGTCGCTGCCAAAGCCGGAGGCCGAGGTGCAAACGGCGCACACATAACGGAAACTTGCGGCCACCTGGCATAGTTCGGGCTTATAAATAGACGATCTCCAGCGTGGCCGCCCCGTCGACGGCAGTCTCGTCGCGCAGGTCGAGTTGACGCAAAGGAGCAATGTACAACTCGACCATCAGCATAGCCTCTAGCTGCCTGATCAAGGCAGGTCCGGCTGCTGCGCGGTTACTGAGGGCAAACCCCAGCAAACGACCGTCGTTATGGAAGACCGCAGCTCCCGGGCCTGGCTGCCAGCCTGCACCACTCTGCGGGGAGTAGAGCGGCTGGAGCACCTGCCCATCCCCTAGCGCCGGCCCCTCAAGCTGTAAAGACCATGCCAGGCCGTCACTGGTCTTTTTACCTGCGCCAAACAGGGCGGAGCGTGCTACGTCTTTGACGTGACTGATCAAGCCGGGCTGGCGGTTGTCCACCGCGCGCAGAGCGAAACGAGTGAGGCCGTCGCAGGTCACGGCAGCAGGCAACGAACGTCGCAAAGTGGTGGTTTTGCCAGCCGATAGCTGTCCAGGTTCAATGAGGCCGAAGTCCACCACACCGTCATGACCCAAGAACAGCTTGCAAGCTGCTGGGACGACACTTGCCTGTAACGCCAAGGCTGCAGTTGCGCCATCGACTTCCAACACACCACCTGCGTGCAACTCGTCGGCGTTTGACAAGTTCGACGCTGCATCGAGCCAGCCCTGGATTGTAAGGCGAGCCGTGAAATTTGTGCCTTGAAGCGCTACATCTGCAAGCAATGGCGTGACCTGCATGCCTGGCACCCAGCGAATCCGGTCGCCTTTTTGCATCCAGGGGCCACGCGGGTCCCTGGCTGCACCCAGCATGACCGGTTGGCCATCGAGCTGTGCGTCAGACAGTTGCATTGAATACTGTCCTCGCTCGCCAAAGCCATAGCTATCACCATAGGTGCCGGCAGCCAGATAGTTCAGGAGCATGTCGGTTCTTCTGGAGCACTGAACCGTCAGTTGCAGATGTTTCGCGGCAAACAGGTATTGATTCCCATGCTTTTGCAACTGAGTCCTGTTGACCTGGCCAAACTCGATAACGGGCTGGCTGAGCAAGATCTGACAGCCCTGCGCGGCGACAGATCCGGCCACTCCCATCAACAACATCCCCAGGCACCCGCTCAGCAAAAGCAGCGCGCCGCGGCGGTCGCGAATGGGGCGCGTCCTGCACAAGAACTCATATCGCATGGCAAAGGGCCGTGGTCGTTTCATAGTATTGATCCGGCTCCGGATTGTCGCTGAGGGTAAACTCCAGTGCACAGCCAGGTCCGCCTGGCGAGGTCACCTGATAGCGCTCGTTCTCCTGAAAGTCATGCAGGAATATCAAGCCACCGGCCTGCACCATCGTCACGAAGCTGCCGTTGGCATCCACTACCATCGAGCTGTCCGCCACGGGCTGCCCGCCAACGTGCAGTGTTTGTAGCAAGACACGTCGAGTGCGCTCTACAGCGAAACGCAAATGCGAAAATGCCCCTCGACCGGCCCTTACAATGCCCTGGCTGTTGGCCAGATCGACACTACGTGGCAGGCTCCGGGGCTGTACTTGCAGACGATTGTCAGCGTATGGGCGAACCTGCGAGGCCACTGCTCGTCCTTCGCCATCGGTCCACACGGGCCCACTTGGCGTGTCGATTTTCACACCTGCAAGATCACCGACTTCGATGAGTGCGTAGGTATCCTGTATCGGGTAAGGCGATAACGTGATGCCATCTGCATGCCCCACTGCGCCGCCACGCAGGTTGGCAGCGAGCGTTTGCGCACTGCTGCCGGTGGCCGAGTAATCCAGCTGCATCTGGCCGAATGGCGCCAGCCATGAAGCGCCAAGGCTGGGTCGCAACACCGGGTCATTGCCTGCATGGCTGCCTCCCAGGCGATAGCTGAACGATTCATTGACACGTTCCCGCAGGTTGATGGATGAGCGGTAGTTGCCGGCGCTACCTCGGCTCGATGCGTACAGCCTGCGCTTGCTGCCCAATGGCAGACTGGCGCTCAGATACAGCAAGCGCCCCTGCTCACCTGCCCCGCTGAGCCTCCATTCCATGCCCGCATTCAGCGAAACCCGCTTCAGCGTTGTTCCCCAGCCGAAATTTGCCTGGGTGCTGACCTGACCGCTACCCGCACGCGACTGGCTGCCGCCAATACTGAAGTTCCCCAGCGCGCCCCCTTGCCATGACAAGCCGACGCCAAGGTAATCCTGCACCCCGTTCAAGCTGCGTGACGGCTCCAGCGCCTGTTGGATGTCTTGATAGTGCGGGCCCTGCACCGCGTAGCTGAAACTTGCCGCCCAACCTTCGGCTAGCTGCTGGCTGAGGGTAACCTGACTTTGCATTCCTGCTTTCTGGCGTCGAGGCTGCGAATAGCCGATTGACCACTGCATCTGAGCTTGCGTCCATGGCTGAACGCCCAGTGCAAACCCTGTTGCCTGATAACCATCGGTTGCAAGCATGCCGCCACCAAAGGCCACGCCATCGAGCACACTCCCGCTCCACCCGGCGCTCAGCACCCAGGGCGAAGCCGCACTGCTGTGGCGCAGTTGACCGACACCGAACTGGTACCCCCCCGACAAGCTGCCAGTCATGGGCGTAGCGGGCAAGGTCACGCGTCGCTGCTCGCCGTCCGCTTCATGGATGGTCATTTCCAGTTCGGCAAAGGCATCGACTGGCGCAGGGCTTTCGATGGAAAACGGGCCCGGCGGCACGACTGTCGCGTACACCAGCCGATTGCGCTGAAAGATCTCCACCCTCGCCTGGGTCTTGGCGATGCCTTGAACCGCACGGCGCTGCTGCAGATGCCCCAAGGCCTGCTCAGGGAACACCTGAAAGCCGTCAACAGATACACCAGCGAGCACAGGGTTGCCCAGGTGGATCTGGCCAACCTGCAAAACCGCCGCCTGCCCGGCGAACGTTCGTTGCGCGTAGGCATCAAGCGCGTTGAACTGCCTGGACTGCTGGCCAATGCTGGCAACCTGACGGCTGCGCACGATCCAGTCACCGAGGTTGAAACCCGGCTCGGTAAGCGCGGTCCAGGCTCTGCTGCTGCCATCCTTGAAGCGTGTATCCAGCATCGTCACATCGTAATTGAACATGCCGGCTAACCCACCAGTGGCAAACGCCGATAAATCATGGCCTGCAGCGGACTTGCGCAGCGCTTGTGCCGGCACGACCATGGATACACTGGCGGATTGCGGGTCTGCGTTTATCTGGCTCTGTGGGTAATCCGCCAACAGGTCGATGCACAAGTCAGCAGCCGTATCTGACGCGCCGGCCGGCACCTGTATGCCTCCGGCTTCCAGCAAAGCGGAGTCGATGCACAAACTGCCATCGTCGAGAAAGCGTGCCTGTGCTTGTCCTGCTCGATCGCCATTTACCTCCAGGCTTACGGTGTGATTGCCGGGGGTAAACCGGGCGATGTCCTGAAAGTAAGACGCCAGCTCTTCACTCAAGCCTCTCTGACGCAATAGTTCGAGGTCGAACGCGACGCCGTCACTGGCGCTGCACTCAAGAAGATAAACAGCAAAGAAAAGCACCACTGGCCAACGCCAGCCAACCGCCCGGCACTTTCCCGCGCCCCCACTCAACCGTTCCCCCTGCCTAACGGTGCCTCGAATTCATCTACGGCATAGCCGTACACCGTGGCCGGGAACAGCTTTACGCTGCGATTATCCCGTCGGGCTGCCGCGTCCAGCCGAAGCACTAGCGATTCGCCGGGCAATATGTAGGTGCGCGGCAAATACGCTTGCTCGTCCGCGGGCATCAACCTGACTTCCTGCGCCAGCCGCACCACATAGGGAGTCGGGTTCTCAACCTGTACACCTTGGCCGTGGTAGCGCCACTGCAAGCCCTCCCACGGTGAGCGATTGGCAGCAAGCCCCTTGGGATGGATGATGACAGGCAGGTTCTGCCTCACGCTCACCCCGACCTTAGCGATACGCTCACCTGTCAGTTTTTGCTGCTGAATGCCTTCGAATATCACCCGTTTCAAACGCTGGACTTGCAGGGGCGCAGTTGCACGCAACATAAACCTTACCCGCTGCTCCTCGCCCGCCTCGACGCGCCACGCGGGCTGGGAGAGAAACAGCAATGGCTCCAGGTCTTCAGGCAGGTTCTGCAGGGTGACGAGCAACAGCGCGGGGGTGGGGTCTTCATTGCGTACCGTGATCGTTGCCTCGCCATCGGCTTCGTTGACGATCACCACCGAAGTTTCCGGGACCATGCCAGCAGCCTGTGCTGCACTGCCCGACAGCAGCAGGCCGCCCGCACTCAACAGTAAACGGATCAATATGCTCAAACTCGAATCTCTACAAGAAACGTGCTCGCCGCCCTGGAGCAGCGAGCACGTCAAGGCCCCAATGCGCTTAGCGTCAACGTTGTAGGCTTGACGTCAGCGCTTGATCACAGATAGGACAGTTCGATGGTCGAAGCGCCATCGATCTTTACGTCATCGGTCACGGTGAGGTTCCTCAACGCAGCAATGTTCATGTCAATCTGCAAATCAGCGGTCAGATTCCGGATGGCCGTGGGTACTGCTGCTCCGACCGCAAAACCATGGAACCTGCCCACTGCACCGTTATAGAGATAGGAATAGTCCGGCGTATAATCGCGCTGCCAGGACGTACCACTGTCAGCTGTAATAAGACGCGTCACGGACGTGCTGCCATCGACAACATAGCTGCTGGCATTCGTTCGCAGGAAATAGGCGCCGATTCGCTGGCCATGCTCGTTCATCCCAAGGCCAAATGCGATGATCGTGCCCGCTGCCGAGTCCGCACTGCCCGCTCTGCCATCCACCCCCCGCAAGGCGAACCGGGTAGGGCTTTTACAGTTCACGGAAAGTTGCTGGGGGGGCGATATGAACTGAGTTTGTCGATCTCGATGTAGCTGGTCTACCGAAATATCACCGAAGTCAAATGTTCCGCCGCCACTGAGTGAAGGCGTGCATGCACCAGGTTTGATGACACCGGTGACGACAATATCCGTTGCGCTGGCAAACACGGTCGTGCTGCACATCAGCGCAATGCCCATGGCGATCAACTGCTTGTTACTCATTGTGCTCTTCACCTTACATTGTGTGTTGGTTGGCCCCTAGGGGCGGGGCACAACCTACACATTCGCGTACGCGGAACAGATTGAGAAATACTTCCCTTGACTCAGGCTTGCCGGCCGAACGAGTCGAAGCCGAACGCTTCACACCCAGGTTTTGCTTTAAACTATTGCGCCTTGCCCGCCTTGCCCGCTTTCGGAGTTTTACCATGACGGCCCCTGCCGAGCTCTCGCCTACCCTTCAACTGGCCTGCGACCTGATCCGTCGCCCCTCGGTCACCCCCCTCGACGCCGACTGCCAGGCGCAGATGATGAACCGTCTGGGCGCCGTCGGGTTCCAGCTGGAGCCCATGCGCTTCGAGGACGTCGACAACTTCTGGGCCACCCACGGTACCCAGGAAGGCCCGGTGCTGTGCTTCGCCGGCCATACCGACGTGGTACCGACCGGCCCGGTGCAGCAGTGGCAGCATGAGCCGTTTGAAGCGCTGATCGACGCCGACGGCATGCTTTGCGGCCGGGGCGCTGCCGACATGAAGGGCAGTCTGGCGTCCATGGTGATCGCCAGCGAGCGCTTCGTGCAGGACTACCCGAACCACCGCGGCAAGGTCGCGTTCCTGATCACCAGCGACGAAGAAGGCCCGGCCCACCACGGCACCAAGGCCGTGATCGAGCGCCTGAAAGCACGCAGCGAGCGCCTGGACTGGTGCATCGTCGGCGAGCCGTCCAGCACCACCCTGCTGGGCGACGTGGTCAAGAACGGCCGTCGCGGCTCACTGGGTGCCAAGCTGACCGTGCGCGGCAAGCAGGGCCACGTGGCCTACCCGCACCTGGCCCGCAACCCGATCCACCTGGCCGCCCCAGCCCTGGCGGAACTGGCGGCCGAGCACTGGGACGAAGGCAACGCGTTCTTCCCGCCTACCAGCTTCCAGATCTCCAACCTCAACTCCGGCACCGGCGCCACCAACGTGGTCCCGGGCGATCTGACCGCGCTGTTCAACTTCCGCTTCTCCACCGAGTCCACCGTCGAAGGCCTGCAGGCGCGGGTTGCGGCAATTCTCGACAAGCATGAACTGGACTGGTCGGTCGACTGGGCACTGTCGGGCCTGCCGTTCCTCACCGAGCCGGGCGAACTGCTGGACGCGGTGTCGGCCAGCATCAAGGGCGTCACCGGGCGCGACACCCAGCCGTCCACCAGCGGCGGTACCTCCGATGGCCGTTTCATCGCCACCATGGGCACCCAGGTGGTCGAGCTGGGGCCGGTCAACGCCACCATCCACCAGGTGGATGAGCGCATCCTCGCCAGCGACCTCGACCTGCTGACTGAAATCTACTACCAGACCCTGGTCCGGTTGCTCGCCTGATGCTTGCCTGCCCTCTTTGCCAGGCGCCCTTGAGCCCGCTCGACAACGGCGTGGTGTGCCCGGCCGGCCACCGCTTCGATCGCGCCCGCCAGGGTTACCTGAACCTGCTGCCCGTGCAGCATAAAAACAGCCGCGACCCGGGTGACAACCAGGCCATGGTCGAGGCTCGCCGCGACTTTCTCGACGCCGGTCACTACGCGCCGGTGGCCCGCCGCCTGGCCGAGCTGGCCAGCGAGCGCCAGCCGGGCGCGTGGCTGGACATCGGCTGCGGCGAGGGCTACTACACCGCCCAGCTGGCCCAGGCCCTGCCTGCTGCTGACGGCTACGCCCTGGACATCTCACGCGAGGCGGTCAAGCGCGCCTGCCGCCGGGCGCCAGCAGTGACCTGGATGGTGGCCAGCATGGCCCGCGTGCCACTGGCCGACGCCAGCTGCCAGTTCATCGCCAGCGTGTTCAGCCCATTGGACTGGGCCGAGGCCAAACGCCTGCTCAGCCCAGGCGGTGGGCTGATGCGGGTTGGCCCGACCAGCGGCCACCTGATGGAACTGCGCGAGGTGCTCTACGATGAAGTACGCCCTTATGCAGACGACAAGCACCTGGCCCTGATCCCCGAAGGTATGGCCCACGCCCACAGCGAAACCCTGGAGTTCCGCCTGAGCCTGGCCTTGCCCAAGGCCCGCGCCGACCTGCTGGCAATGACCCCGCACGGGTGGCGCGCCAGCGCCGAAAAACGGGCCAGGGTGATCGACCAGCCAGAACCGTTCGAAGTCACGGTTTCCATGCGTTATGACTATTTCGTGCGCCAAGACTGAGCACACCGGAGCCCTTATGCGTCAACCTGATATCGAGATTTACCTGAAGGACGCCGACGTCGACCACAAGCAGATTGCCCAGTGGCTGGCCGAGGCAGTCGGCCCGTGCAGCGAATGGCAGCAGAAAGGCCAGACCTTCAAATGCAAGGCCGGTAACATTCCGGTGACTTGGTTACCCAAGGCTGTAGGGAAATGGAACAGCCTGTACCTGGAAAGTGACCAGACGCCGTGGGACGACGACGTCGCCTGCGCCCGTGCCGCGTTCGCCGCACTGGGTGTGGAAGTGCGCTGTGCGCCGGGTGGCTGGGTAGAGGAAGATGGGGAAGAAGACGCCGACCGCTGGGTCCGCATCAGCGCCGACGGTGAAGAGGAAATCACCTGGCGTACGTCATGAATCCGGGCCGTTCCTGACTCTGCAGGAGCGGGCTTGTCCGCTCCTGCAGCTTGAAACCAGAGGCTCAGAGCCCTACTACGTCCTCGGCTTGCAGGCCTTTCTGGCCCTGCACGCAGGCGTACTCCACCCGCTGCCCTTCGACCAGGGTACGATGCCCCTCACCGCGGATCGCCCGATAGTGGACGAACACATCCGCACCACCTTCGCGCTGAATGAAGCCATAACCCTTGGCATCGTTGAACCACTTTACATTCCCAGTCTCACGAGACGACATCTGAACTACTCCGGATTTTTATTGTGAAAATCGCCTTGTTGACACGAGGCCACCGCCCCGTGTCGACGCCGCTTGGGGAAATATCCTGCAAGTGGCAGGCCGAGTATATGACACAGAACAAAATAATTTGATGACGGTCCCGCCGTTCGGCGATTTTTGCTGAACTTGCGCGGATACGGCAGACTAATTGGCTGGATACCCATCTAAAATCACACCCAGGGCACACACCCCATGACCCGTTCCCCCCTGCGCCGCCTGATCTTCGGCGCCTTGCGTCGCCTGTTGTACCTGTGGGTGCGCTCCGAAACCATCAACCAGTCTTCACTTACCCTCAAGCTCGACCGCAGCCGCCCGGTGTTCTACGCCCTGCCTTCGCCGGCCCTCACCGACCTGGCCGTGCTTGACCACGAATGCACCAAGGCGGGGCTGCCACGCCCGGTGCTACCGGTGGCGGTCGGCCCGCTGCAGGAACCGGCCGCGTTCTTTTACCTCACCCCCGACCCGGACTGGCTCGGCCGCCAGGACAAGCGTGGCGCCCCGCCCACCCTCGAGCGCCTGGTCGCGGCCATCAGCCAGCATGCCGAGGAAGATGCGCAGATCATTCCGGTCAGCGTGTTCTGGGGCCAGACCCCGGCCAGCGAGTCCAGCCCATGGAAGCTGCTGTTCGCCGACAGCTGGGCAGTGACCGGGCGCCTGCGCCGGCTGTTGACCGTGGTTATTCTGGGGCGCAAGACCCGGGTGCAGTTCTCGGCGCCGATTCACCTGCGCGAACTGGTGCAGCACAACAAGGGCCACGAGCGCACCGTGCGCATGGCCCAGCGCCTGATGCGCGTGCATTTTCGCAACCTCAAGACCGCCGTCATCGGCCCG